>Ga0306866_1000518_pt1 | contig 11724 bp, 11 predicted proteins | sample AntRauTorckE5432_FD_190450 | JGI IMG/M metagenome (GOLD analysis project Ga0306866, IMG submission 190450) | Saline lake microbial communities from Rauer Islands, Antarctica - Metagenome Torckler E5 #432 (v2) (version 2) | ecosystem: Environmental > Aquatic > Non-marine Saline and Alkaline >...
GGCTACCGCTGGCCTGCAGAGAAAAATAGACGAATATACCAAGTTCTACAACACAAAACGAGTACACTTAGGAATACAGCTACGGACACCAATCGAGATGTTGCAAAGGTCCTGAGTTCTATACGTAGATGGTCAATCTTTACATCTGTTATACTACGCATACTATGATCGTTTTAGGAATAGAATCAAGCTGTGACGAAACGGCAGCGGCTATCGTTGTAGACGGTAAAAAATTGTTATCAAATGTTGTCGCTACCAGCATGGATCTTCATGCAGCCTTTGGAGGAGTTGTCCCAGAAATTGCAGCACGCTCACACGTTGAAAGCATTATTCCAGTTATTGAAAAAGCTGTTGAGACGGTCGGCTGGGAGGCTATTGATGCCATTGCAGTTACTTACGGTGCTGGACTAGGCGGAAGCCTGTTGGTTGGAGTGACGACTGCTAAAACGCTAGCTGTCACTAAAAATAAGCCGCTCTATGCAATTAATCATGTCGAAGCACATGTGTATGCTAATTTTTTGACTGAGACAGTTTTATCTGATTATAAACTGCCAGATAACCCACCGCAGTTCCCACTTTTAGCCTTGATTGTCAGTGGTGGCCACAGTCAACTTGTGCTTTTTCGAGATCATTTTGACTACACGCTACTTGGTCAGACTCGTGACGACGCTATTGGTGAAGCCTTCGACAAGGTCGCAAAAATTATTGGCCTCCCCTACCCTGGCGGTCCTTCGATTGCAGCAGCAGCAAAGCTAGGCGACCCCTACAAGTACAAGGTGCCTAAAGCAAAGCTGGATAACAAGTATGAATATTCTTTTTCTGGTCCAAAAACAGCCATTCTAAGGCTTGCCCAAGAAATAATAGGTGAAGATTACACTTTCCCCTCCTTCAAGCTGGCTGAGCGCCTCTCCGGGGCCCAGAAGAACGATATTGCAGCTAGCTTCCAACGGGTTGCCGTTGAAACGGTCGTCGATAAAACCATGCTGGCCTACGAAGAGTTTCTCCCTAAATCTGTTGTGATAGCTGGAGGTGTTGCTGCCAATCAAGAATTGCGCCGCCAATTATCTGATAAAATCCCCATTCCTATCGAATATACTGATCCAAAGCTCTGTACCGATAATGGTGCGATGATAGCCACACTTGGCTGCTTCAAGATGAAGCACGATCAACCTGCTGCCGACCCCTACACCCTCCAGATAAATCCTAATTTATCTATGTGAACACTTGTAAGGTGGTGCCTTCCCTGTTATGCTTTGTATTGAAACAAAAACGTTTTTAAGTACTTTTCTGAATCACTACCAGAAACGAGATAATTAGATTTATCGAACAAAAAACGAACACAAAGACTTTAAAACAACTTAGAACGCTTTCATAAGCACCTGATATGAGTGGATTACTAACATCTGACACTATTATTAGTTGCTTAATTTCACGTGAAAACATTACATGACACATGACTACGAGAAGTGTTAGTATGTATAGAACGATGACAAGAGTTAAGAACGGAGTAAATGTCGCCATGAAGCTGAGTAAAACATACGATCCACAAGAGTATGAGTCTGATATATACGATCTTTGGGAAAGAAGCGACGCCTTTAAGCCATCAGGCAAGGGCGAGCCGTTTTCTATGGTATTGCCACCACCAAACGCGAACGCTCCACTCCACATTGGTCACTCACTTAACTACTCCATAATGGATGTCGTTGCTCGCTATCAAAGAGCCCAAGGTAAAAACGTCATGATGTTGCCAGGTGCAGACCACGCCGGATTTGAAACTCAAGTAGTTTACGAAAAACACCTTGCCAAAGAAGGGAAGAGCCGTTTTGATTTCAATAGAGAAGAGCTTTATGATCAGATCTGGGAGTTTGTACAGGGCAACAAGGGTGTATTTGAGTCTCAGTTACGCTCATTTGGTGTGAGCTGTGATTGGAGCAGCTTTACGTTTACTCTTGATAAAAAAATTGTTGATACTGCGTATAAGACCTTCAAAAAATTATGGGATGATGGACTTATTTACAGAGGAGAAAGGCTTGTCAATTATTGTACCGAACACCAAACTGGCTTTGCTGATATAGAAGTGGAATACAAGGACGCAGTAACACCGTTATATTACATGAAGTATGGTCCTTTTGAGCTTGCTACGACGCGTCCAGAAACGAAGTTCGGCGATACGGCTGTTGCGGTGCATCCAGACGATAAAAGATATGCAGAATACGTCGGCACTGAGATTGAGGTAGATGGAGTAAATGGACCGTTTAAACTGCAAGTGATAGCAGACGACATGGTCGACATGGAATTCGGTACAGGTGCAGTAAAGATTACTCCAGCCCATGATCCAAACGACTGGGAGGTGGCAAAACGACACAATCTTGAGGCAGTTACTGTGATCAATTTGGACGGAACAATGAATGAAAAAGCAGGTGAGTATGTAGGGATGACCGTCAAAGAAGCCCGAAAAGCAGTTGTTGCAGCGCTTAAAGAGAAGGATCTGCTCACAAAAGTAGACGAACAATATACGAACAGAGTCGGAGTTTGCTACAAGTGCGGTACAGTGATTGAACCTATGCTACTCGATCAGTGGTTTATTAATATGAAAGAGCTAGCGAAGCCAGCAATTAAAGCGCTTAAGGACAAAAAAGTCACGTTTTACCCGGAGCAAAAACGTCAACAGACTATAAATTATCTTGAAAACGTCTATGACTGGAATATTAGTAGACAAATCGCCTGGGGGATACCTATCCCAGCCTTCCAGAACATTGAAGACGGAGATGATTGGATCTTTTGTAAAGATGTACACGAGCATACCATTGAGCGGGATGGCAAAACTTATAAGAGAGATCCAGACGTATTTGACACATGGTTTTCTAGTGGACAGTGGCCTTATGCCACTCTAGAAGATTCGAATGATAAAAAAAGTGATATGTTTAAGAAATTTTATCCGAATTCTCTGATGGAGTGTGGTGTGGACATTATGTTCATGTGGGTGTCTCGTATGATTTGTCTTGGAATTTATACTACTGGAGAAGTGCCGTTTAAAGATGTCTATCTGCACGGAATGGTGCGCGCAGAAGACGGCACAAAAATGAGCAAGAGTAAAGGGAACGGTGTGGACCCACATGGGGTCTTAGAAGAATTTGGATCAGACGCCGTGCGCATGGGGATGCTCGCTGGACGCAGTGCAGGGGAGAGTGCGGCTTACGCACCGGCTAAAATAACAGCTGGACGAAACTTTTGTAATAAATTGTGGAATGTTGCTCGTTTTGTAGAATATGCACTAGAAGACAACCTGGGTGACCCAGAAATGAAACCACTCACTGCTGTTGATCACTGGATGTTGAGTAAATTACAACAGGCAACTGAATCGATTCAGAAACTCATGAGCGAGTATCGTTTAAGCGAGGCTTACGACACCGTGTATCACTTTGTTTGGGATGATTTTGCTGATTGGTACATAGAGGCGAGTAAAAAATCACTCAATCCTGAGTTGTTGCGTTATGGATTAGAAGCAGTGCTGAAGCTTAGCCATCCTTTTGCTCCATTTGTCACCGAGACTATCTGGCAGACACTTGACTGGACAGAAGATTCACTCCTTATTAATCAGCAATGGGCGAGCGACGTGAAATTCGATAGTAAAAAAGCCCAAAACTTTGAAGAAATCAAAACTATCGTTGTTGAAGTGCGTATTATAAAGTCTCGATTAAAGCTCAAAAACACGACACTCTATTTTACGGATGTTGACTTCTTAAAAAATAACGCACAGTTAATAGCTGGATTGGCAAGCATAGATGGCGTAAAAGAAGTAGCAGACGGAAAAGGACTCCATTTGACCTCTACGCGTTATACGTGTTGGCTGGACGTCGATCGCGAAACAATTGCGAGATACTCATCAGAACTTAAAAATCAGCTTAAAGAAGCTGAAAATAAGCGAGACGGCCTAGAAAAACGCCTAAGCAACGATGCTTACGTAAAACAAGCGCCTAAAAAGCTGGTCGAAGATACAAAACAGCAGCTAGGGGATGTCCAGCTGTTAATAGAAAACATACAATCACAAATTGAGCAGTTCGCAAAGTAAGACAAAAAGATTACTTGTGTGGACTATTTATTGAGGTACAAGATCTTATTATCTCTATTCAAGTGATTGATAGATGCGGGCGACTGATTCCTCTGGACGGTAGTCATCAAACCACATAACCTTCCAATCCATTCGCTCTGCAGCCATAAGGTTAGTTCTGCTGTCGTCCACAAACAGTATTTCTGATGCGCTAACCCCAGCTTCTTTTTGTGCTATGGCATAAATTTCTTCCTCTGGCTTAATTGCTGCCACTTCTGAGCTGTCAATGATTGCATCGTACTCAACATCTGGAAGCAAGCCCTTCATGATCATTTCGGTTATAAAGCCAGGCATAATATTGCTAAGCAGGCCAACTCGGTAGTTTTTGGCTGCCCACTTAAGTAAGTCATGAGTTTCTTGGATCACCTCCACTGCGTCCATGTAATAAGAGGCCCAATCAAGACTATCTAAGCCAAACCGTTTGGCTAGTGCTGCATTGAACTCGTCCATTTGCATTTCACCTCGACAGACGGCATCGTTGTAGTGCCAAAACGTCGATTCAATAACATCGCTTGGCACGCCAGTTTCGTGCGAAAGCTGCGTGAACGCTCCATGAAAAAACCGCACTAAGCAGCCATTTATATCGAGGTATAAGAAAGAAACACCGTTCGCCGACGTTTTCTTTTGTATCTTTGAGCGGCGGTGCAGCTGAGCAGCATTGGGGCTATCGACGACCGCGCCCATCAAGTCGTCCATAGAGATTGATAAAACGTCAGCAACACTTTTCACAGTAAAAACAGACGGCGTTTTAATAGCACCTCGTTCGATTTTTGCCAATGTCGAATAAGACAAATTCGCTTTTTGACACAGCTCTTGTTGCGTCAAGCCAGCGAACTGTCTTGCTTGCTGTATAGCATCACCTAGCTTTTTTGAAGATCCATCACCCATCTATACCCCTATGATACCAGTTATGACGGTTTTTGCACTATAAATTAGTATGAAACGGCTAGTTAACCTAAACGATCGTCGCCAATATCGTCAATGCAATCATGAACGTAAGCGCTCCGGCTATTACCGCTGGTGCTAATTGTTTTTTCACGTCTCCAACGCCTCGCCTGGATGTTTTGCTATAGATGAACATAGCCACTCCTGCACCGGCAAAGAAGGCAATAAATGCATTACTTCCCATATCTTGATAACTCCTTTTTTAGTAGATTCGCTATTGCTGCTAATTGATCATGGTCTGGATCGCTAGAAGGCTGCTCTGCTCTAAAGTCAGCAGGACTGGTAAGCGGCACCAGCACACCGTGGGCGTGGGGAACATCAAACCCTTCTATTCGCAAGCCTATTCGTTTAGCAGAAGGGAATGACGCTTTCATGGCTTTCATTATTTTTTGCGCTGCGTGCATCCAGGCAGCTGCCTCTAGCTCTGGCAAGTCTTCAAACCGGTCAATCTGTTGTTTGACGACTAAAACAACCATGCCTTGCTGAATAGGAGCAATATCCATGAAGGCGAACGTGAGATTGTCTTCGTATACTTTGTGGCAAGGAATTTCACCTTCTATGATTTTGCTAAAGATGCTTCTTTCCATGTCTCTGATTATAGCCTACTTCTTTGCTATAGTTGGCAATAAGAATTAAAAAACGCCACTCATAAAAGTGACGGTCTTTAGTTGGTGAACCCGGCAGGAGTCGAACCTGCGACCTCTTGTACCGCAAACAAACGCTCTATCCATCTGAGCTACGGGTCCACGTCGATTGTGTTATAGTTGCCTAGCCACACTGTCACCAAAACAAGTTTGAGTGACAGTGTCGGCTGGTCAACTAAGCCATCTCCTCTCAAATTCAAAAAGTTTTTAAATTTGGAAGGCTGCAATTTCTAACTGAGGTTATAGTACCATTTTTTACGGCATAAAACTACCCTCGTTAATTTTAAGTAATGTGTGTAGTTTGTGTCACAATAGTAGTTATGGTTGAGTGGAAAAAACTGCAAGGCATTCTTGTGCTATATCTTGTTGGGCTAATTCCATTATTTCTTTGGATAAACTACGTCGGGATCGACTCTGTAACAGCAAATAGCGGTGTTTTTGTTGCTTCAATGGGTAAAGCAGTGGCATTGAGCGGTATTGCACTGTACGCTGTTATGCCTCTCTTAAGTATGCGAAATGCACATGTGATGAAATTGTTTGGCGGCATGGGGCATGTGTATGTGCTGCACAAAACGGCAGGAAAACTGAGTTTTCTATTGATCCTGGCTCACCCGTTGCTTCTTGGAGTAGGGCGACTTATGCAAGGCTCAACAATAACGACAATTTGGGATTGGTGGAGTGTCATTATAACCATCGGTATTGTCGCTCTGATAGGGCTAATTTTTGCGACTGCAATGAGCATTTATTCTCACATAAAACACCAGAATTGGATTATTATTCATCGTTTGTTCGGGTGGCTACTGCCAGTATTTTTTATTCATGCACTCGTTGCTCGTAGTCAAATAGTGCAAAACAAAGCGTTACTTGCCTATATGATGACACTAGGTATTTTAGGATTTTGTGCATTTTTGTATCGTTCGGTGTTCGGACGATATTTTGTGAAACAACACCGCTACGAAGTTGCGGAGGTGAACCGGTTTGGTGACACTGTTGCAGAAATCGTCCTCAAACCACTCGGTGTACCAGTGAGTTTTGCGGCAGGTCAGTTCGCTTTCTTGCGCTTTGAAGCAGAAGGTATCGACTCAGAGGCGCACCCGTATTCTTTCTCTAACGCGCCCAACGGACCATATGCCAGATTTACCGTGAAAGCTCTTGGTGACGATACTGCAGCGCTCCAATCACTTGAGTCAGGAGCAAAAGCTTTCCTAGAAGGCCCGTATGGTGACTTTAGCTATAAAAACATATCCAACCGCAAGCAAGTATGGATAGCTGGCGGGGTAGGGATAACACCATTCTTGTCGATGGCACGATCACTCAGTGCATCTCGAGAGTACGATATAAGGTTTTTCTACGGGACAGAGTCAATCAGTGATGCGGTTTTTTTGGGTGAATTCAACGATATTACTCGTCACTTACCAAAAAACTTCAAAACAAGTGTTGTGGCAAAAGACGTCGAAGGGTTTGTGACTGCAACACTGCTAGCTGAATCAATCGGCGATCTTAATGAATATGATTATATGATTTGTGGGCCACCTGGCATGATGAAGGCGTTGCAAGAACAGCTAAGCTACGTTGGAGTACCGGAAAATCAAATACATATAGAAGCTTTTTCTATGTAGCACCGAGTACTTTAGAAGCGGATTTTTTTGGAGAACCTATCGACTGCATCTAATTCACGCTGTTCATGTGGTAAGAAATTGGCTACGACATCAATTATTTTCTTTTCTTCTTCTGGTGAAAAATACATAACAACAATTGGGCTGGTTCGCTTGAAAGGCTTTAGCCAGATGCTATCAATCGCACCCTCTTCAACAACAGAAAATGATCGAAACTTACTGTAAGGGTGGTGTAGGTCATCGACGCTAATACCCGTTTCGTCCACAGTGAACTTTTTAGTAGATGGTTTTCTAGCAGCATAGACACTCATTGAAATACAGCCAGCTAAAATAGCTACTGTTGCGATTATATCTTTGGTTAAGACGTAAACTAAAGCTGTTACAGCTAATCCAAAGGCATAAAGTATAAAATACCAAGAGGAAGCTTTTTCATGGGCAACATATTCAGAAGCTGTCCACGAGACAGGCTCTATAGGTGGCAAAGGAACTCCATTATTCACGGCAAACTCTTCTCCCACGTACACAGATTTTTTATCAGTTTCTGGCGTAAACTGCCAATTAGCTTGCTCGTCTGACTCATCCATTCCGTTAAGCTCTCCTCTTAGTGGGCTTTAGTTTTACCGGTATTCATAAGCACATTGTAGCAGGAATTACAGGGCACTTGTAGCCCACTAGATGAAACAGTGTTAATAAATTAGTGAGAGTATCATTTACTTCAATCTGTAATCATTGCATATTTTCTGATATAATCACGTGTAGCCCTGGAGGGGTCGCATAGTGGTTTAGTGCACTAGTCTTGAAAACTGGCAGGCCGGAAACGGTCTCGAGGGTTCGAATCCCTCCTCCTCCGCCAAATAAATACGCCCAAGCTTTGCTTGGGTCTATTTATTTGGCAAAGAAGTAGCGAGTTCGAACCCGATAGGGTGAGAAGTGCCAGTGGCACTTCGGAAACGAACTTACTCTTGAAAACTTGTTTTCATAGACGTAATTCGGGGGTCGCGGAACGTGACCGAATCCCTCCTCCTCCGCCAAAAGAAAAAGTCGTATCCAAAAGATACGGCTTTTTATTTTTGAATAGGGAAGAAGAGGTTTGAGCCCGTATTTTACTTTTAGTAAAAAGGGGTTTGGTGAACGCAGTGCAACAGAAGAAAGCGACTGGCTCTTGCCGGGCATTTTTGGTTGCAAGCAATAGAAAAGGGCCACTAGCTCACTATCCCTCCTCCTCATAATCGTCTTTAATCCCTTCATTACATCTGTTATAATTCACCAAGTTAAATCAAAATGTACATTTGTAACTAAGTAGCCAACAAATTTGAATTTTTATTTCAAATTTACGCTGTTGCAGCCAACCAAAAAGTAATTCCGATTGCTTTTTGAAGAAACGGTGGCTTGTTTTGGTCACGAGCGATGCCCATGAAACTTGTTTTCTGGGCAACGTCGATGACCAAAACATCACACACCGTTTCAGGAGAGGTACCCAAGTGGCTTAAGGGGATGGTTTGCTAAATCATTAGTAGGGCGAAAGTCTTAGCGAGGGTTCGAATCCCTCTCTCTCCGCCAAATTAAAGAATCGATCTGCTTAAGATCGGTTTTTTAATTTGGCGAGTAAGACGTATTCGAACCCGATAGGGTGAAGACTGCCAGTGGCAGTCTGGAAACGAACTTAGTCTTGAAAACTTGTTTTCATAGACGTAATTCGGGGGTCGCGGAACGTGACCGAATCCCTCTCTCTCCGATTCGAACCCGAGCGTCCAAGCTGCTCTGAACTTGGGGAAGCGAGAGGTTCAGAAACAAGTTTGTTGCCCGAATTAGATTCGGCGCATAGATTTGTTGGGCAGGCTCTCTCTGCCGAACTAACAAATAGAGGTTTTATGGTTTTTTCGTATTTATATTAAGTCGTGACCATTATCGTTGTAGCGACAGGTTTATTTACGGTCACGAAGCAAACAGCTTCGCGTTGGAGCTGGTTTAGTCGCGCGAGTTCTCTATTTGCGTGTTATTAATTCTGCCAAGTAAAATTTTTCGTAAATATTTAGTCCAGAGCAATAGGTGCAGGAGACTAATAATGAGCCCCAGTTTATCTGGGGTTTGTTATTTTGGAACCTTTCACGCATAAGAGTATACTAATAAGTAACTAACGGAGGTTTCTAATGGGGTTTTTTGTGTTTTTGATAGTAGTTCTTATTATAATTGCTGCGACAGGCTTATTTACTGTCACACAACAAACAGCGGCAATAGTTGAACGTTTTGGGCGATTTACGAGAATCGCATCTGCTGGTTTAAATATCAAGATACCACTTATTGATAGAGTTGCAGGGCGTATTAGTTTGCGTGTGCGCCAATTAGACGTACGTGTCGAGACAAAAACAAAAGACAATGTGTTTGTGTTTGTAGTTGTCAGTGTGCAATATTTTGTTATTCCAGAAAAAATCGTCGATGCTTTTTATAAATTACAAAACACAGAAGCCCAGATTACCAGTTACGTCTACGACGTGGTCCGTGCTCGTGTGCCGTCAATTATCCTCGACGATGTGTTTGAAACAAAAGACGATATAGCTCAGGCTGTAAAAATAGAGCTCGAGCAAATCATGGATGATTTTGGCTATGGAATAGTCAAAACACTTGTGACGGACATAGATCCAGATGCAAATGTGAAACAATCAATGAACAAAATCAATGCCGCCCAGCGTATGAGAGTTGCCGCAGTTGAAGAAGCTGAAGCTGATAAGATTCGCGTCGTGAAAGCAGCCGAAGCAGAAGCCGAGAGTAAAGCGCTATCAGGTAAGGGTATTGCTGACCAGAGGACTGCTATCGTGAACGGCTTGCAAGAGTCAGTAACAGATTTCAAAAACAGCGTTGATGGCACAAGCTCTCACGATGTCATGAATCTGGTATTGATGACACAGTATTTCGATACACTTAAAGATGTTGGCACAAGTTCAAACAGTAATACGATCATGATTCCACATAGCCCTTCAGGAATGAACGATATATCTGATCAACTGCGTAATGCAATGATCCAAGCAAACGAAGTCGATAAAAAATCAGGGACTAATCATTCTGTATAAGGCGACATACTCATGAATATGTTTAAGCCAGTAAACGCCAAGAACATTGATGAGTATATGTCTATGCTGGCGATAGAGCGCCGCACAGCAATGAAAACACTAGATAGGCTCATAAAAGACACTGTGCCAAGCTTGAAGCCTTGGTTTACTTATAATATGCTGGGTTACGGAGAATTTGACTACACAAACTACAAGAAAGAACAGATTAAATGGCCAGTGGTAGCTTTGGCGAGTCAAAAAAACTACATGAGTCTCTATATTTCCGCACTTGACCACACGAAAGACAAGGAAGACCAGTACATAGCAGAAAAATACGCTGACAAGCTATACAAGTCTGGCGTTAAGCCAAACGTTGGCAAAAGCTGTATCCGTTTCAAGAAACTTGACGACCTAAACTTAGATGTATTGAAAAAGGTACTTCAAGAATCCGAAAAACAGCCTGGGTTGGTATAGGTAGGTTTTTAGTGGACAAAAGTCGCTGCGAGTGGGTTTCTGATGAACAGGTGTACGTTGACTATCACGATGAAGAATGGGGTGTTCCGGTCTATGACGACGAAACCTTATTTGAATTCTTGATCCTTGAGTCAGCCCAAGCGGGACTTAGCTGGCTGACGATCCTAAAAAGAAGAAACGGTTATAGACGAGTATTTCATGACTTTGACCCGTCAAAAGTTGCAGCAATGAGCGAAGAGGATATTCAACAAGCTCTGCAAGACGAAGGGATTATCAGAAATAAATTAAAAGTGCGAGCAGCTGTCAAGAACGCACAAGTTTTCATAGGTATTCAGCAAGAATTTGGAAGCTTTTCAGATTACATCTGGTCTTTTGTCGCCAAGAAGCCAATTCTCAACGGTTGGAAGATTCACACACAGGTTCCGGTGACAACCGCAGAGTCAGACGAGCTCAGTAAAGATTTAAAGAAACGTGGCATGTCATTTGTAGGGAGCACAATAATGTATGCCTACATGCAAGCAGTCGGTATGGTCAATGACCATATTTTAGCTTGTTTCAGGTACAATAATAGTAATGAGTGAGAAGAAAATGACAGTTATATTTGATTTTGATGGGACGCTAGCTAATAGCGTCGGTTTGATGGTGCGATTGTATAACGAACATGCAGTAGAGTTCGACTATCAGACCGTAGAGCTGCGTGAGTTTCCGGCTCTTCGGCGCATGGGGTATAGAAAGGCTTTAAAATCTAAGGGTATTAAATATCGCGTGCTTCCCAAAATGGCAAAAATCATCGCTTCACAAATGCGTGGACGCATGAGTGAAGTTGGTCCTTATAAACATATTATTAACGTTTTAAAAGACTTAAAAGACGATGGCTATTCTATCGG
>Ga0306866_1000521_pt1 | contig 11703 bp, 17 predicted proteins | sample AntRauTorckE5432_FD_190450 | JGI IMG/M metagenome (GOLD analysis project Ga0306866, IMG submission 190450) | Saline lake microbial communities from Rauer Islands, Antarctica - Metagenome Torckler E5 #432 (v2) (version 2) | ecosystem: Environmental > Aquatic > Non-marine Saline and Alkaline >...
AAGGCCATGCAGTTCTTACTTGATAACATTACACCGGAAAAAAGTATAGATATCGTGGATAAGTTATATTTAGAGGGTGTGGAGACTGACAGATTCCCCATCGCATGTACAGATGGTTATAGATTCCGATATCTTAGTCGTTCTGGTAAAATAGTGGATGATAAAGGTGGTCGTAAAATTGTAAGTAAATTGGAATCAGAAATACATACAGCTATGGTTGAGGCTAACTCAAAACTACTGCGCGAAGCTGGACAGCATAGAACGGTATATGATATAGCATCTCTTCAAGAACAAGTGGCAACATACCGAGCACATGGCGATCAAATGAAATTTAGAGAAGTTCTTGCCAAAAAGGTTTATAATAAAGGTCATCCATTCTTTAATTGAAATAATTGAACGACATGAGATTGTTATATGAGCAACAAGTTAAAAATATTGTCTCGCGTCATGATTGTGTCTATTCTAGTAGGCGCATTGATAACATTTGCTATACTAAATATAGCATTTAGTCTGTCGGATTCGGCGACTCTTTCCCTGTATGGTTTATTCATTGTATGTTATCTTGTATTGGAAATGGTATTTGCCTTACGCAACAGGTGCAAAATTAACAAAATACGTTTAGGTGATATAAGCGATGAGCACAAGGATGTTGGTCAGCGAGTAGTTAATTGTGTTATTGCTGGATATAATGAGGAGGCTGATTATTACCGGGCTTGCCTAGCTTCATTCAAAAACCCAGCTGAATCTCCAACTACGAGGATTAAGCACATATTTTTCATTATCGATGGCCTAGAGGCTGATGGTCAGGGTTATATGAGGGATATTTTCCGAGATATCTACCCTGATGGGAAAATAATTGTGTTGGAGCACAATTTGAACAATTTGAACTACCATAGTTTACCAATCATAGAAGATGACGATAAGCATATTTGCATCATGCAACCTCATGGAGGTAAACGTGAAGTGTTGTATAGCGGTTTCAAATTGTCAATAAACGATACTGAGGTTGATGCCGTAATGACTAGTGATTCTGACACTATAATAGATACCAATGCTGTTGTTGAACTTAACAATATGTTCAACGACACGCGTATCGGTTCTGCCACAGGGTATGTTGCCATATTTAATGACGAAAGTGTGATTTCCATGATGTCGCGGTTGAGGTATTTTTTTGCTTCCCACATGGAACGTGCATACGAGTCATTTACAGGTAACGTGCTCTGCATGTCTGGACCATTAAGTATTTACCGAACAGAGATAGTATCAGAATTTTTGGACGAATGGATGAACCAAAAATTCCTGGGCAAGGCATGTACCTATGGCGATGACCGCCATTTAACAAACCATATACTAAACAGAGGTTATGATACTGTGTTCACACACCACGCTAAATGTATAACGGAAACACCTACAACAATAACACGATTCCTACGTCAACAGTTGAGATGGAATAAATCTAGTGCTCGTGAGATGGGATGGACTATGAAATTTGTACCTGACAGAAGTGTTTGGATGACATTAGACATAACCTATCAAACACTGTATAGTTTATTTATATTTGCGTCCATAATATATATTGTATATGCGGGAACGATTGATAATATAATAACATATTGCTATGGTTTAATAATAATATCAGTTCTCCGCTCATTGTATGGTGTCATTATAAACGGAGAACTAAAATACTTGTTGTATTCATTCTATTCGGTAATATATCTATCATTGATGATACCCTTGCGAATATTTGCCCTTGTTAAATTAACGGATACTTCATGGGGTACCACTGGGCGAAAAATGTCTGACAATGCGCTGGGTGAGTGGGCATCTGTTATATTATGGAATTTATTGATAATTTCGGGCCTGGTGAAAAAAATAATAGAGGAGGTGGATGACATAACATCGCTGCAGCTGTACATGTTGATATCTATACCCTCCTATTTTATGTCCTTGTATTTAATAGTCGCAATATATTCTAGATTTAAAAAGCATATATACCAAAAGTATCCGCCACTATCTAATTATTTAGGTTTGAATGTGCCGGAACTACATCAGATGTATGATATTGACACACCTACAGGAATTCAAACATCATACGTATAAATGAAAAATGAAAAGTAGTAAATTATATTATGACAAACGAAGTTGCAACGCGCGCCTATTATTACTGGCACAATGGCCACGACGACGAATTTCTTAATTGGTTGCTAGCCGAGGAAGTACAGAGCGTTTCCAATTTAACTAATTTTGCAGGTACGTACGAACAAGACATGGAAATGCTTAACAATTTGGATATTTCGTCAACGAGGGGAATGCCACGCACACCTAAAGACCAAATTCATCATGAACAGGACCACGTTCAAGATCTTAACTCGATTGACCAACTGTTCGCTGAAAATCAGGATAAACCTAAAAATAAAAAACCCTTTTGGAAAAAGTCTCCTACTAATAAGCTTCGAAAAGTTATGGCAAAGCGTTTTGGCAGGAAAGCAACCGATATGCGAATTTTAATCGCTGAAAAAAAATGATTGCGCAGAAAAGTTAAGATGGCTAAGACAAAAGAGCAATTTTTTACTGATACCTGCACTCTAGTGCTCTCTAAACCCGCCAAGGGTTCTGGTGGTGACAAGTTCTCTGCAACGTGGGAACATATCGAGAATGATAAGGAGCGGTTTATTTACGTCCCACAAAACCATTCAAGGGGAGATACTAACAAACAGACACTTATTTTGCATGTCCAGACAGTGGAACATACAGAGGAAGACGCAATTCTTTTTGAGTTATTTAAGAAAGCCAAAGGTAACGGCGATGATCGTTATCATCATTTTGATGAAAGTGTTTGGAAGGGAGACATTTACCTACCCAAGGAATTTAGATCGGAGGGCAACAGTGTGTGGATTGTTGTTGGATAGTTCCGGTAGTTTACATTCATTATTTTTTATTTACTTTGAATATCAAAGTAAATAAAAACCAAAAAATTTAAAACTAAAACATAAACTAATTAAGCATCATATGAGCGAGGGAAAGGTACGACGTCGCGGACATGTTGTCCACCGGTAATAAAAGAAACAAGACGAGCGAAACCCAATCCAAACCCTCCTGTTGGCAGTCCTCCATCCTTACGCAGATCAATGTACCATTGAAGTCCTTCTTTACTGACCTTCTTCTTAGCCATCACTGCTTCAAGTTTCTCAGGGCAGTCTTCCCTCATGCTCCCACCGCATAGTTCACCAATACCAGGAACAAGAAGGTCAACAGCTTGACAAGTTACCCTGTCTTCTGAACATCCAGTGTCAGCTTTCATGTAAAAAGATTTCAAGTCTTGTGGGTAGTGAGTTACAAACACAGGTCTGAGGAAGACTTGTTCGCATAGCCATTTCTCATGCTCTGAAGCCAGGTCCATGCCCCAAAACAAATCCATGTCATCAAATTGACCACCCTCAGCAACGTGTTTCTGTAGAAGACCAACAGCTTCAGTGTATGTGATGCGGGTAAAGGGTTCTTCGATACACGACTTCAGTTGCTCGACAACACCACTATCAAAAGTTTCATCCAAGTATGACAGATCAGATAGTGCGGAATCTGAACCGAAGATGGAACGAATGACATGTTTGACCATGTCTTCCTCTAGATCCATCAATTGTTCAAATCTCTTCTCTGGATCGGGATGAGTGAACACTTGTTCTGGTTCCAGCATTTCAAATTCGGCCAAATGACGACGTGTCTTAGAGTGTTCTGCGCGAAACGTCCTACCATGCGTGTACACTTTCATCAGTGCCCTGGCGGCTGCCTCAACCTCAAGTTGTCCTGAAACTGTAAGATGCATCTTCTTGCCAAAAAAGTCCTTATCGTGTTCGCTGTGTCCGGTAGTCATATCCAGAGTGGTAACAGTAAACATTTCTCCAGCCCCTTCGCAGTCAGATTCAGTAAGAATAGGGGAATCAATCTTGATGAAACCTCTATCACCGAAAAATGTGGCGAGCGCGGAATATGTGTAGCCACGCAGTCTCATAATACTTTGAAATGTCTTATCTCTGAAGCGACGGTATGTGTCGGAACGAATAGTTGTAAGTCGTTGTGTGGCCTCTTCTGGGCTAAGCTTCTTGTGCATCTTTAGACCATATGGATAAGTTGCTGGGTCCTCAACAACAGAATGGACAACGGCCGATAATATATGGAGTTCATACTTTTGCGTGGACTTTTTGGGAGCATCCTTCAAAATGCCAGTGATCGTTACACTTGAACCAACAGGGGCTTCCCGCAATGCAACAATATCGGACGATGACTCTTCTTTAGAGCCAATATAGATAAATTTGGAACTGACGGTTGAAGTACCTTGGCTCACTTCACCAAACATCATTTTTCCAGTATCCTTCACACGCGACAGTTGCCCGGTGATGCTGGTTTCCTCCTCAATAGTAGATAATTGACTTTGACTGTGTGTCTCCATTATTCAAACCAGTATGATCATTTTTAGATTTAGACACGGAAATCTTCCAATAACATACTTATGTGATCAGATACTATTGTCTTGAATTCGGAAGTATTTATATCTCCGGTTGTATATAATTGTAACTGTTCCTGTGGAAGATCCAGCAATTTGCCATATATGTAACAAATATCCAGATGTCTTTCTGTGCTTTTTGACAGTGCTTTTTTGATCTTGTGTTCGATAGCTTCTACTGAGTCGTCTAGTTTTATTAGTGTATTTTCATGGCCGCGAGAGTCATGGTTATCCGGTGTGGAACTCATTTTGGCGTGTCCTTTTAGACTGGGTAAATAGGCTACTTGAAGCAATGCCGGTTTGAAGAATCCTAATTTTTTAGCTCTGTCCCTGATAAGTGAAAAATAATTATCTTGATCTGGAGCGCATACAACCAGACAATATTTGACTGGCTGGTCTGGGAAAACAGTTCGGGAATCGCAAGGAGCCATTTGGTATATAGGATATTCCATTTTCCCCACAGATTGACTATCATCAAAACCGAAACAAGAACGAATTTCATTGTATGTAACGGCACCGCCAATATTGACTATAGCATTATAGCATTGTAAAATACTGAGATGTCCTTCGACGCTATATAATAGTGCGTTTTCTCTGTATTAAATCCCATTTTCTTGATATATTCAAGGTTGTTCTCGGCAAAACCCTGAAAATCAGCAAGTGATAATTGTTTCTGCTGAGGTTTTCGATATAAATACTTTTCGGTATCTGACAACAGAATAACAACATGCACATCGAGGTATTTTTGTAACATAGATGCTACACGAAAGGGCATTATGTGACCCAGATGCATATAATTAGTAGAAGGTCCCCGACCCGTATATATAAAACACTGATCCTTACCCTTGAGGCGATAATGTGTTAAGAAATTCTTTAGATCTAATTGACTTGCAACCAATCCTGTTGATTTTAAAAAACTATGACAATTATGTGTAAGTTCTTCTAGTTCGCCATCATATGGACTGCTCATTAACTAAAATTGTTCATTCAAATTTAGTTAATGATATCCATCTTTTTACTGGAAGATGGACCTGAGCCAAAGTAAATTAAAAAGCGACAAGGCCTTTATGCCATCACGCCTATTTATGTATCATTCCTTGAACATGTGATAAACCGAGCATACTGTATTCCCAACTAGTATTTGTAAATTGGGATACAATTTTAGAGAATTCTCGGTCTGCCATTTCGCTAGTAATATCATTTTCATCATCTACTCGCAAATCTCGGTATATTTTCTTGATAATGTTGTAAATCATGTAGCTACTTCCACATGTCATCATGATGGATAAAATACTAAGTGATGCGCTAATAAAGTATGTGGAAAGCATAATACCAGTATTCAACAACAAAATCTCTAGCAATCGGCTTACCGCAACTTTCATACTTTTATGTTCGGAACTTTCCTGTTCGTATACTTTGTTGGTAACATAACCTGCGACATTTTCGATATGAACGTTCATTACTTATACTAAATAAATCAATTTCAATATCAAAATCAAACGGGACCTCCATGAGAGTGTAGTGCATCTTTAGCCTCCTGTGACAGATGTTGTTCAGTGTGAACAACATCTGTGGCACTGCATAGTTCTCCTTTTCTGAACCTTCCTTAGGAGAAACAAGTTCCAGATTTGCTGCTGCTAACTCGTTCTTATCATATAAAAACTTACACATTCGTAAGGTATTGTCGCTCACATTGTAACCTTTTGTATGTCTCACAACAAGAACTTTGGCACCATCGTCGACAATTAGGTTATATGTACTTTCCTTTTGTGTTGTTTGGCAACTCATGTAAAAAAATATGTATAATCAATTTAAGACTAGTCATCGCCGAGACCTTTCGCACAACATGAATGGCAAACAGGTATCACTGAATTAGTGCCATTACCGTTGCGTCGCAAATGGCACTCAATGCTTATAGTATGATTGCATGATTTTGCAATGACAGTATCCTTGCAATCCTCTTCAGAATGTGTAAATAGAAGTTTGTGGCACCAATAACAACTACTACTGGTACATTTCCTGCAGGTAGGCATTGTTGTAATAATGGACATGTTCATTTTTATTACTGAGAAACGAATAAAATGATCCACGCAAAATATTAATATGACAAACACCGATTCAGATTATGAATGGGCTTTTAACAGGGCCATTGAATACATTAAGAAAGACGACGTGAGAGCAGCTGGAATTTCATTTGTTAGTGATGCCAAAAAAATCGGACTCATAATCCCACCATTTATGTCTATGATAATGATGAATCCAATGGCTCCTAAAGAACTAATCAAGCTAATGTCAGGATTTAACTCAGCACCTGCTAATATTAAGGCATATTATGATAACCCGGAACTCGCGTTGGATTATGCCAACCATGAATAAATAACTTCAATGCAGGGACAAAACAAATTCCAATTCCAGTTCCAGTATTTTTCATCATCGCTAATATTGTGCCTGATCAAGCGTAGCATATCGGACGTACCATTAAAATAATTGTAGAAGGTGTTATACGGCTCTATATCTGTGAAATAATGCTGATACAAAATATTTCTTTCCATTACAGGCAAGTTAGATGGAACAAACATGTCGTGATAATCGTAACATGGCAAAATATCTCCTGTTTGCGCATATAACAATATAATATCATTATCACTTTGCAAGCAACCACTAACCTGATCCAAATCAGGCGAATCAGCATTCCATATTAGAATGCTGCGTATCTCACCTTGATATAAAGTTTGTAGTAAAGCAGTAGCATTGAACATCACATTATTTTGTATTTCAAACCCATTATCTTCTAATGTTTTAATGATATGGGAAACCCAGTGATGATTTTCAATAGATGGTGGCAAAATTATACAGCTAAACATTACTAATATTAAGCCATAATCTTTAATTGTTTCTTTTTCTTGCACAAGTTAATGGATATTCAAAGATTAGCTATACTTGTAAGCCTTCTTGTTATGGTCGCAGCCTTAAGTGTGCCTGCCGAAACCTTTATTTCTGTTACTATGCCCGATCTTCGGCAAAATATACAGGCGTCTATGCCAAAAAGGCGCTTAGGTGTGATTTAAATGCCCCCCTGTTAACCTTGCAGGATATGGTCATACTACTATATGAGTAATTGTGCGTACGAACCACCGTAGCAGGTACATAATGAGCTGTCTCTGCAACAGGGGCTTGAGACGGCGTAGCATAATACTCCGCTAATGATTGTTCAGAAGGATCAATAGTATTATTCACTGGAATTTGAATTTGACCGGGAGTAAATGTGTGGGAAATGCAGGAACATCGTAGATACCGCCATTCCTACTCCTGAGGTTACGCGTGCAAAGAGAACAACTGTTTTGATTGGACATCTTATTAAAGTTTTTAAGAAATCTCCGTGGCAAGCATCAGGTTTACACCAACAACCTAATGTTTTTCCTAATTTGCCCCAACCATCTTTGTATATGTTTTCCATAGGCTTCTACGACTTCGTCTCTTGTAAGTTTTCCTTCTTTAACTTTGAATGGATTAGCCCAATAGCTATCAGTTGGAGGATATCCGTCGTCGTTTTTGATAAACACTATTCCTCGCCGCCCAATGTAATCTTGCATCCACACTTTTAAATTATCATATTCTGGTCGAATATATTTACCGTGTCTGTATCCACTGGTTTTACTGGTTTAATTGGCTTAACCGGTTTAATGGGTTTTACTGGTTTAATGGGTTTTACTTTCACCTGTTTAACTGGTTTATTTTTATTAAGGTATAGTGCATAATCACGCACAAACTTTTTCTGGCCCGCTCTTTGCGGAGCTCCAATTCTTTTCATTTTCGCAGATATGACCTTTCGTGTTTGATGGATATCATGAACTGTTTTCAGTGCTATATCAGGATCTGATGTGTATTTCGTATACAACAATATACCTGAACGACCATGTCCTCCGCGACAATGAATATAAACGGGACAGTGTCCTTGATTAATGTATGGAAAGAGTGCATATCGCTGGGTTTATTGAGATCCGTGATAGGGTAATGAATAAAATTAGGCCAATCCGAGACTTCATGTTCACCATATTCCTTACTTTCGCGCAGATCCACAACAATGCCCGTTGGACCTAACCAATCTTTAATTAACTGTTCTTCAACAATGTTGTGAGGAACAGCTCCAAATGCCAATGCATTAGTAACAAGTACGCTTTTGTCAGTATCTAATTCATTTTTAATTCATTTATTTGCTTATTACTTACCGAAACGTGCTAATGCGGCAGCTCTGGCTTTTTCGCGTTTTTGCTTCTTTTGTTTTTCCTGAGCCTGTTTTTTCTGACGAATCTGTTGTTGTTTTTTCTCTTCTACTTCCAGTAATTTGATTTGTTGTTCATGTAATTGTTTGGAATTAATATTTATGATTGGTTTGCGGTTGGCTAACATTTGTGCTCTTTCTTTTCGCGACATATTTGCTCTCTTCTTCTCCTCCTCTTCATCTTCACGTATCTCTTTTTCTCTTTGTTGCTTTTTCTGTTGTTTTTGTTTTATGATACGGTCTTTCTCTATGTCTTGTTGTAGAGAAATATTATAGTCATGGTCTTGTTCCATTCGTAATCTTTCTCTTTCCGTGAGCTGTCTGGGTTTGGCAACTTTAACAGGTTTAACAACTTTAGCTTTGACGGGTTTAACGGGTTTAACGGGTTTAACATTTAAATTCAATAGTTTCTTCAATTCATGTTCCAAATCCGCTCTTTTAGCGGAAGATTTGACAGAAACTCCATTATTTTTCAGATATAATTTGATGTCTCCCACATTCATACCACCAGCTCCTTTAGATGCTCCTCCTGAAGCTTTTATAGCTCTTTCTCTTTCTGACATATACACAAACCAATGATTTTAATTATCATTGCATAAATTATATGAAAGTCCAGGTCTTGGTTACGACTGTATTAGCAATTATATTAGGGCTACTGATTGTAAAAATCGTAGACCACAGATTAACCGGTATATCTATTAATATGCCAGCTGTAAACTTGCCGGAAATCACCGTAAATCTTAAAACAAATAATATGGGTGAAATAACGGGCGTGTCTCGGATGGGTCAAGCAGTACCAAAAGTTAAAGTAGTTCAGCCAACAGCACCAAAAGCAATGTTTAATACTTTATCGACATTACAACAAGGAGGCGGTAATGACATGGTTTGCAAAAAGGACCTGCCATCAGCTAGACATTATGATAAAAAACAATATCATTCGGATGCCAAAGCCTTAACAAATGAACAAAGAGAAAAAGTTACGGGTCCTGCACCCAATCCTAATAAAGATCACCAGGGCCGCCCCGCTCCTTATCCGAAAGAAGAAATGGAACTTAACCGCGATCATCCCCTATCTAATAATAGTGGTAAAGACGGAAACTATTACATGAAACCTGAGCAAATGACACCAGCACAGTTAGCGAAGTTTAAAGAAAAAGGTAAGTTTAATAACATGACAGTAAATGATTATAATGGATGGCTACAGTTATTTCACGACCATCCTGAACAGTTAGCCGCTTTTCACCGTTCAAATTTGCGTGTTATTGTACGTGGTGGCAAATTAACACCAGGTGATATGCCTACATCACAACGTTTACCAAACCGTTCAGAACATGAATATATACAGAAAATAACGCAAGGGAGTATGGAAAACATACCACAGCCAGAATATCTGGGTTATCAACCTCATAATTTTGAAGACGCTTATCCTGGAGCCAAAGTACATAACCGTAACTTGCGCCATTTAGATTATATCAATCGTGACGAGCCGTATAAAACATGGATCTTGACAAGAGAAGGCAAGAAATTAAAAGGCTGAAGTCCGAATTAAATGTAATTAACATTTAACAATAGTAATTAAAATTGGAACGATGAGATTCGGCTGTATCCTGTTCCATTGTTTCGTCATTTCCGTAGGTTGTAAGTGTTCCGTTAATTGCATGAGATTGTAGGTCCGACACTTCTCTTTGCAAACTGTCCATTGAATATTGTTGCTGTCTTATAGTCTGAGATAACTTTTCGACTTCTTTGGACTGATTGTTTACTGTAAGTATAAGATTAGCCATAGCTTGCTGCATTTCTCTAAAACATTGTAACAATACCATGCTGTTAGGGACATGCGGAACCATAACTTTAGTTTTTTTATGTGGATGTGGTTCTACATATTCCCATGATCTTTTCTGTTGCGACATTAATAAATTATCAATGTTCAATTTATTTTGTAAATTGAACCACGATAATTATTAATGTCAAAAGAAATTATACTTATGGTGGGAGACTCCATACTAGATAATCATTATTGGGGAAGAATTGTACGGGAGATACACTAAGCATATTAGCTAAAAAACGAGGTATAAAAGTTATGAACCATTCGGTAGAAGAAACTAAGGCCAGTGAATGGTACAAAACCAAAGTATACGAAAGTAAAACGGGTAAAATGCCTCTATTTACCATAAATGCAGGTACGGTTCCGTTGGTTTTTCTATTAAAAAATGTTTAATAGAGTCAATAATTTTTTGGGGGTTAATCCTCATATTTACACCCTTCTCATTGTTTTTACACAGAGGTTTATTTGTTTCATACAATGAAACATGTGACTTGCCGCTGTACAAGGACATGCCGCTAAAATAATTTAATGGTACCCATGTATTGTTAAAACATTCTATTACCAGGCCACCGGCCGGAATAAAAGTACTTGAACTCATATTAGCCCCATGTGCCGCGATGATAATATCGTGTTTGTTGTTAAAATCTATTTGCTCTTTAGGCGATATCGACTCAAATAATATTTCATCTACTGTATATCCCAGCTGCTCTTTGATTTGTTTAACAATATCCTTGTTATTCAATAACTTTCTATTCTTGAGCCTATTAATTAATCCGATACGAGGAGCAGATAATTGAAGACGATCTGAACCACAGAACGCTTCTCTTACCTGTTTGGCACACTCTGGTGAATACCATTTAAGTACACGCGTCTGTGATTCCTTGTTCTCTCGAATCATCTTGCATGGATAACTACAAAAAGTTCGTTTCCATATTTTACTCTCCTTAACATTACTACAAGGATTATACCCCCCTGTCTTAATCGACGGGAACAGAACTGTAATGTTAGACAGGATGTATTCGCAATATTTACTTCTACTTGGAATCTTACCCACGATGTATCCTTTGTTGTCTATTAATATACTATCAAATTGTC
>Ga0306866_1000524_pt1 | contig 11698 bp, 31 predicted proteins | sample AntRauTorckE5432_FD_190450 | JGI IMG/M metagenome (GOLD analysis project Ga0306866, IMG submission 190450) | Saline lake microbial communities from Rauer Islands, Antarctica - Metagenome Torckler E5 #432 (v2) (version 2) | ecosystem: Environmental > Aquatic > Non-marine Saline and Alkaline >...
TTGTTGCCGTCCCGACCGTATCGATGCCACTTAGCGGAGTAGACCTCGTACTTGGCGTCGCTAAGTGCCTTAGCTACCAGACGATCATTGGCCACGTAACCGTCATCAGGATCCATGGGTGGCACAACTTCGAGCTCTGCTTCGGCCCAGGCGGTGTAAACGACGACGCGGTGAGTGAAACGTGCTCCAGGCTCGATGACGGGTCGCTTCGACGGGTCAGTCATGTACACGATGACACGCTGATCTTCCCACAATTCTCCATTCTTGGCCACGTCGTTGGCCAGTTCAACAGCATCATCAAAGCTCGGCGTCGACCAAACTACACGCTCACCCTCGTAATGGGTACCGATGGCGACGACGTAGTTTGCTGCTAGGTTCATGTAGCTCTCTCTTCTGTAGGAGAAGGTTGATTCCTTCCTTGATGCAAGAGGCTTGCCTCTTCCACTTTGTAATTATACTCTATACAGAAGCTTTTTGCACTACATATGGGCAATCAATTGTCGAACCTTTAAAAAACCCTCAGAAGCTAACGCAGTAAACGCAACGGTATCTTGTAGCTCATAGGCCTCCACTTCCCAAGGTAGGTCGTCGTAGTCCGTATTCTCGTCGTCGATCTCTTCGTCGATCCAGAACGTTTGGATGTCATCGTCATCCACTTCCACACGCAGACGACCCGTGATGTACTGTGCCAAGTGAATCATCTCGTGGCAGACTGTAACGACGGCAAGCCCAGGATCTTGAGCTAAGCCATGCCAAATACCAAGATGAAAATGCTCTACTTCAGCTGTGTTGTACTTATCACCGTGCACGTAGGTCGCGCCGTAGACTTGGCTCTCTCCGTCTGAGGGCAAGACATGATCGTCGAGGGTCACCACGTGAAGATGATAGTCACTGGTATCCACGCCTTCAAGCAGCTGGTCTGTTGCAGAGCTAATCACTGCACGTAGCATAGTTAAGCCTAAACCTTCTGGGCCGTCCCAACTATCGAAATGAATGTTCATGCTGATGCCCAATCAAGTGTTGACCCTAGCGGAAATAGTACGTCGTACGGCACTAGCCACATACCCGTCCAATCGTCAACAGTGATACCAAGTGCGAGAGCATCGTCTAGTAGATACGGCAAGTGCTGAATTGGGATGCAGCTGGTGTGGTGCTTAAACCTCATGTTACTCTTCTTCTAAGGCATAGTCAAAAGGTGAGAAGCCAGACAGCGTCCAGGTTGTAATGTCGCTGTTAGTGCCGTGCAAAATCCTAAAGACTGTTGCGGCGTCTGCGCCATCTGCCTTAAGTTCGAACTGTGACTCGTCAAGAGTAATGATGATTTCACTGTGTTTGCCGAGCGCTTCACCAAGGTAGATCTCTGCTTTTCGTGCACAAGCTGACTTTAGATCTTCGAGCGCAGCACCTGTCGCAAAGAATAACCCATCGATGCTACCGAACCGACCATAATCGTATACCCATTCGACGAGGAAAAGTTCTTCACGTCGATCTTCACGTAGATTAAAGACAGGGTTTGAAGCATAACTGGTCACTTACTTACCTTGTTTGCGAGTGCAAGACCGATGGCGTACCCTTCGTGGTTTGTGATGCTGCCGCGTTTGTTGTGTTTGTAGGGTGTGTAAATAGGAGTCACGGACACGATCTTGTGCTCAATCCCGTCGCGAATTCGAATGTCACCGATCTTTGGTGTCTCTTTCACGTCGTGCCTTCTTCTGTTTGTGGTGTAGCCGTGACGTGTTGAATTCCGAAGTAGCCTCCCGTGACGATCTCCTCAACGACCCAATCAGCTTGACGTGCCAGAGGGAACTCAATGAAGTCACCTACTTCCGGCTGACGATTGACAGTGAGTGTGAAGTGCTCAGTCTCCTTCCATCCCTTGAGGATAAAATGAACTACGCATCCTGTTACTTGAAGTGGTTCACTCAAAACGTCGTTCCGAGTTCTGCTTCTACAGCAGCAAGAATATCAGGATCCTCTGCCAGGTTGACGAGAGGAATCACCTCAATAGGCGCGTTGACTCGACGAGACGCGGTCACCACAGTCGTGCTGTTTGCAACTTGAACCTGAAGGACTCCCTTGTTTTCGCGACGCGGCCGGAATGCTCCAAGCTGGAGGCCTGCGTCTTTGGCTGCCTTGCGAATCTGTGACTTGGCGTCCTTGAACGTTACCCAAGGTCCACCCTCTGATGCTGTCAACATGCCAATCTTCTGTGTGCTCATCACTTACCTCCCAGGCCAAGTCGGTCATCGACCCATGCAGAAAATAGTGGTGAAAGCTCCTTTGCATTCTTTGCCTTTAGACCACTCAAAGTAGATGCTAGTGGAAATACGCTGGGTGTGTGCTCACTTACCAAGCCCAATGCTTCGAGCTTAAGACGACCCTTAAGTGTAATGAGCCTGAACGCGTCAGTACTCTCGGGTCCTTCAAAAACCGTTGCTTCTTCCATTGATTCCTCTCTTCTTCAATGCTATTTTATCATACCGACCAGCAATTTGCACTTACGTGTTTGCTAGGCGAAGGATCTTTTCCCAATCATCCGGAAACGACTCAGACAAGAGGTCGAGCTGAGGACTGTACAGCGCGTTGCCGTGTGAGTCTGTCACGAACTCAAACGCTCCATCATCCGATTCAATGACACTATGCGTTTCACCACGCATCAGCGAGAGTGCACCCGCGATCTTGTATACTGAAAGTGGTGAAGTGTAAATATCGGACATATGAACTCCTGTTGGTAACCGTTCCTAACAGTAGTATTGTATCACACGTCAAGCATTATTGCATACACAGCACGAAAGTAATTCAGCTTAAGTTCGTACAGGTGATAGCGATTGATGCAGAGTGTAGGTGACAGAATTAGCACAAAGACGATGCCCATCAAGATTTCCATGTCATACTCCGTAGGCTGGAATCTGTGTGTAAATCATCTCTGCTTTTAGTTCCCAGTCTGATGTCAGAATACGAAGTGCGTCATGTGCCTCATCAAGCTCTTCCTGTTCACGTTCTGCTCTGTACTCTGCAAGGTTGATGACGGTGCCCATTTTGACTCCTGATTGTTATGCTTCGCCTGAGATGAGCGAGACATATAACCTTGGGTTGTTGAGCTCGCGCTCGAATGATGCGTGGTTCATCTCATAGATTGAGCGACGCTGGGGGTCGCGAGTCTTCTTGGCGTCCTCTTGGAACTTCTTCCAATTGATATATTGTGCACTCACCATAAAGATCTGATAGTTTGCTAGCGCGAAGTTCATTGCTCGGGACGGAGCGTTCTCTAGATTAAACTCAAGTGTGTCCGGTCCGATCTCTTCTTCATTTGACATGTAGTAGTTCCTCCTATCAGTAAGTATATTCTACCACATGCATTTGTTTTTTACACACTCAAAGTTCACATCCAATGCTCGAATGTCGCAGGAACATCAAACGATTCAACCCATTCCTTGAGACAAGGACCACATACTACGAACACGACTGTCTGAAGATCTTCTGGGAACGTTGTAGAATATCCGCCGCCGATCTTGAATGGGTTTAGATCACTGAAGTCTTCTTCGCCAGGGTGTGCAGAGAAGCCGCACTTATTGCAAGTCCGCTTGCCTGGTCGTGGGAGTTCATCTTCAAATAGTTCATTGGGTCTGATCTTAGCCAATCTGTTTCCTGCCGTGTGTTTGCTGTGTGTCTGCTGCTGTCTAAAGCCCTAGACGTCTGTTGTACGAATTGACTGCGTACGCTGTATTCCAGTTCACACTCAAGAACATGAAGAAAGCGTCAAGGCGAGTGTCATTGTAGAACGGGTCGACACAAGAGCCAGAGACCAGCTCATGCAGTTCAGGATACGCATCGTACAGCAGGTTCATGTACAACTGGCCGTCGCGCTGTTGCTCTTGATTTTTGAGCACACGCTCTGACGTAAACCGCTTGAGATAGTTGGCGAACGAGGGCTTAACTGTATTCTTCATAATTCCTTCAAAAAGAAAGCGCCATGAGCAATCTCAGGCGCCTTCAGTGTTGCAAATGGTGGGAGTACCTGGATTCGAACCAGGGACCATGCGCTTATGAGACGCGCGCTCTAACCAACTGAGCTATACTCCCATTGCTGAGTCAACTCACATCACAACATCAAGCGGCGGTGTGGGAAGTAGTCCATTGTCACGAAGCAGACGATACTCATCAGCCTCAGATTCGCGAGACTCCTCAGATTCGGAGTCATCGGTGTCTTCGTCGGTGTCTTCGTCGGTGTCGGGATCAGGATCAACAACACCGCTATCCTCAACAGGGACAGTGTCGTCAGTTTCATCTACATCTACATCTGCCCCTGCGCAAGCGGTGAGGGTCATGAGTGCGAGCATGAGGCTCAAGTTTACAAATCGCATGTTAATCTCCTATGATTGTCTATGCTTTCTCTAACAGTGTCTAAAGTGGTGGGATGCATGGGGTTCGAACCCATGACCATCGGATTAAGAGTCCGGTGCTCTACCAACTGAGCTAGCATCCCAAAATGGTGTCCCCAATAGGATTCGAACCTATGACCCTCGGCTTAGAAGGCCGATGCTCTATCCAACTGAGCTATGGAGACAAAATGGTGGGACCACTCGGGTTCGAACCGAGGACCATCGGATTAAAAGTCCGGTGCTCTACCAACTGAGCTATGATCCCAAAATGGTGACACCGAAATTCACAGGTTGAAATCCTGTCGGTGACACAAGAGGTTGTTACCTCTTCTCTACAATTCTATTATATCAGGAACCGACACTTTTTACACTTTTCTTTCCCTCTTCGTATGCAGTTGAAAGTTCGACGTAAGTATCGAATGGCATCACCGCATTGATCCAAAGTGTCCAGGGATGCAAGGTTGGCAAGTCGCGGCCGCAATTGAATGCCTTGTCACAGAGTGTATCGAGCGAGTCACTTGTTACGCTCGTTACGGGTGTGTAGTGCTCTCGCTTGTGCTTCCGGCAATCAGTCATGTTTCTTGCCCCTCCTGATACTGCTATTATATCAGGTGGTGTTCGATTTTGCACAAATCAGCAATTTTCTTTCATTTTTGCTGCCTGAACTTCTGAAGTTGTTTCTAACAACCAGATGGGTTTCCTATCAGTAAAGGCACCAAAAGCTGCTAGAAGCTGCAGCAGCAGCAATATCAGCTGCTACAATTATGAACTGCTCATCATCTCTACAGCAGCTTTTTATCTCATATCACGTGATGGGTTTTCAAGCAAAAAGTGTGACCCCTGCGGGATTCGAACCCGCATGACCGAAGTCGGGAGATTTTAAGTCTCCTGCGTATACCAGTTCCGCCAAGGGGCCGTCACTTTACATGTTACTTGAAGCAGCCGTAGCTGAAGAGACACTCACGAACGTAGTCATCCAGTTGCCCGATGTGCTCGAACTCAGGAGTACCTACAGTGACGGGACACTTCTCAAGTCGCTCGAGTGCGTACTCCCGCTGAGACTCCTTGGACCACTGGTCAGCAGTCGAGGTCTTGCGGAACACTGACGCACCGTAGTGCACGACACCGTTGTCCTCGTAATAAGCAATGGTGATCACACGCTTGCCCTGCTTCTGTCGAACGAAACGGCCGCCATCGAGAATGTGCTTTTGGGAATCCATGTTGTTTGCTCCTGACGTGTTGTTTGAAGTGAAGGAAGTTGTTTCCTTCCTGACATAATCATTTTACCATTCTGACCTGAACTTTACATACCTCGAATCACTTTTTACTTGTTGCTCAATTCGATCTCATTGCAATCGTGATCAACAGTGAAGCTACCTCTGAAGCGTTCGATGAATCGGCTTGAGAGGTCACTCCAAGTCATCTCGATGTATCCGCCTACGTAAACGAGCACGTTGTAGTTCGGGTATTTTCCTTGATCTCTGCAAGGGTCTTGTAGTCATTAGAATCGGTCGTGTTTGGCATTGGTTACCTCCTGTTGGTATAATCATTTTATCATACCGGCACGTCTTTTGCACTTTCATTAAGCATTTGTGAGATATAGTGATCTTAGTTGTTCTCGCCTGAGTCTGCTCACTGTACTTGCGATCGAAAGCGTTTTCGTGTTTAAAATTCTCGTGTTCTCTGGTTTAAGCGAGCTGTAGAGTCGATAATCTTCTTCGAGGATGCGGCGCATAAAACTTACGGATCTGGCATGATCTTTCGCTGATGAACACAGTTCGTCCAAATCACGAAGATCCTCAGGTGTCAGATTGTCGATCACATCCTGCGCAACTCTATTGTTAATCGCTCGCCGACGGTTGCGTGTTGCGCTTTCAATAAGTTCAAAGATGGCTTCGGGCCAAGCGTTGATCCAATGTGTCCAGCTCGTGTCATCCATTTTTGTCGTCGGCCTCGAAGGGTTTGACAAGCTTCTTGCCTGATGGGTCGTCAATTACGATCATCACTGAGAGAATACAAATAAGCTCAAGGAGGAAAAGAAATAGCCCTAGCAAGCTGCCGTTAAAGTAAATTAGTGGAAACATAAGTGCAATGGCACTGGTTAAAGTTACCAAAAACACAGCCATACAGAATGAGTAGAAGACTGTCTTGACAGATTGTCGCATGAACTTGTTCCTTTGTACTTGCTAGATGAGTCATCTCCAACCGTCAGATTATATCACGAGTGTTTTTCTTTTGTATTCCGTATGGATTATCATTTCCAGCAAGAAAAACACATACACACACGCCTGAACTGTATTTGCTCTGGAGGTACCAACAACCATGAATTAACATGACGAGCAAGGTTCAGATAGGCGTGTGTGCGGTATGTGATTATACTAGAAGCAAGAGCATTACAGTGAGTCCTACAAGGAGGACGCCCGCGATGAGTGAGGTTGCCAAGAGGGCCAGGATTCCCAACACCATCAACATGAAGAGTCCGATGGCGTAGCCTGCCGTGTACCAGAGTGAGGCCTGGATGAGGAAGGATGTAAGCGTAAGTCCGAGCTCAAAGAATCTACTCATAGGTCGATACTCCAGCTATCGCCATCCCACTCGAATGTACACCTCTCAAGTAATTCAGCATCAGCAGGATCCAGTTCGCTATGCACAGTATCGATGATTGAGACACAGAGCCGGGCGCGGTCTGAATGGAATTCCATCTTGTCAGAGTACTTGTTCAGAACCTGCAAACCCGTGATGATTCGCACTGCAAGAACGTCAAGGTTGCTCATCGTTCACCTCCGCAAGGGAAAGGAATCGGGTCGAGACCGAGCTTGACGCGCGCTGTGTTGGCCTTCTCCCAGCCTGCAGAAGTGAGCATCAAGCGAGACACAGCTGGCTTAAGTTGAGTCTTTTCAAACGAGGGATGCCAGGGCATGTGATCCTTGACGCGCTTTGTAGCTGTATCAAGCCAAAGTGTATTCCTGTACGGACTGTCTCGCCTGAAGTAGAAACTGTTGTTGTCGCCGTTGTTGTTTTGTGCGCCAGGCTGAGAATAGCGAGTCAATTCTCGACGATAGAATCGGCAAGACTGAAACGGGTGAGACTGCATCTTGAGGCAGATGTATTCCACGTTGTTCAGGATTCGGAGACGACGACGGTTGGGGTTGTACATTGGGTACCTCCATTTGAGTGGTAATGGTCAAGTAGGTTGTTTCCTTCCTGACATATTCATTATATCAGGCTGGCTGGTCATTTACACTTCAGGCCTGCTTCATGATCTCGTCGTGAAGCTTGTCTCCGTCAATCTCTGCCCAGGTATCAGTCGAGCTGTCGTAGCTGGGACCTGAATCTGCAAGGTCTCTGACTGCAACCCATGGGTCGTTGAGGAGTGCCTCGCCGTAGTCTAGGATTAGCTCGCCCGCGAGTACGCGATAGAACTTGTCCGTGTGTGTTGCCTTGCTCATTATACTCTCCAGGAACCGACGTTCAATGTCATATTGATCTCAAGGCCATCGAACACAAAGCCGACGAACACAGAATCATTTTCATCGTCGACGTCGATAGACACAACGTCGACCTCTTCAAACCCGATGTCGTCTTCACCTTTCTTGAGTGCCTTGAGGATCCCTGCAAGTGCACGTGTAGTGTACTGTCCGAGCTTGGGATCAGGTAACATGTCTTCGGGAATGGTCACAATTTCGTTACCAAAGATCAAGCGGACATCCGCTTGCGACCTTCAGACGAATCCATCTTCATGAAGTGGAAGACACTGTAACCGTCAGGACACTCCGCATCGCACTGCTCTTCGTAGTGCGTGGCAGCCTGTGCTAGCGACTCACCACGTGGGGTGGCCTCGACCACCGCGTCGCAGAAATCCCAGCCGTCTTGATGAAGCTCGTTGATGTGCCATGCTACGTTCTTGTTCATTTGGTACCTCTGTTGTTTTGTTAGGTCCTTCCTAACATGATCATTATATCATTCTGGCATGCTTTTTGCACACATCAGACTTTTGTTTTATGCCGCGTCTTCTAGAGTGAGCCCGAAGCCATTGTCCTCAAGGTCATCCACGTCGATGTCCTCAGGCACTGCAACCGCCGCGAGGAGCTTGTAGAAACTCTTTCGACGAAGGAAAACACCGTTCACTTCAGTCTCGAAGAATGATACCTCGTTCCCCTTGTCACTGACCTCAGTCTTGACTAGCTCTTCGGTCGCGAGGACACAGTATGTATCAGTCTTGTCCACGATGCATGCCACATCAAATACCGTACCCTCAGCAAACGTATGCCAACGGTTATCGTACTTGGCATTGTCGAACACTCGGCCACGAGCCATGAAAGCAAAGTCACCTTCGTCATTATGATCAAACACGCTTGCCACACGAACTCGAATAGGCTTGGAAATAGTAAACGAAGTGATCATGTTTGCTGCCATTGGTTGCCTCCTGTTGGTATATTCATTATATCATTCTGACATGCCTTTTGCACTTCAGAAGATACGACGAACACTCTGTACAGCAATACCAAGCTCCAGGACACTCCGCGGCGGATAATCTGAGAGTGAATCGATCCAACTCACATCTTCGTTATCATAGCGTGCGTGAACCTTGTAGCGATTCGCATCAAGGACAGCCTCAGCTACAAGGTGAGCGGAGTTGCCATCGAAGTCAGCGAGCGCCGCTTTCTCACTTGGATAGGAAGCTAGGAAGTCGCTACCGACGTAATTCCACGTAGTCTGCATCACACGTGAAAGCTGCTTAGCCTGTTCAACGGTGATGCCAAATTCCTTCGCGACCTGAGTGTAAGTTTGTGCTGCCATTTGGTACCTCTGTTGTTTTGTTAGGTCCTTCCTAAGATGATCATTATATCATTCTGGCGTGCTTTTTGCACTTTCTACCTGCACCATTCAGTAAAGAGTTGCTCAAGCTGAACTAGCTCTACCGAATCGAAGTGATAGTCGACGTATTCACCGTTCGCTAGTGCGAGCAGATCCTTGAGAAAGTCTTCCTCTGCCTCGTGTAGCATACCCGCTGCATTCTCAAGGATCATTTCGATCTTGTTCTTGATGTCGACAGTAGCAGTGAGAACGCGACTGAACTCACGAAGTGCTTGCAATTCAGCCTCAGAGATCATCATCATGCCACAGTCGATGCAAACCCTGAAGTCTGTGGTGTCAGATCCCGACGCGCTTCCTCCGAAAACAGGCAACGTATTGTAGCCAAAGATTGACCAGTTGCCTTGTGCGTGCCTGGCACTCCATCGATCTGAATGCTTGGCAGAGACCTCGATGATGTCCTTGTGCTTGCATACGTCTGTCATGTGCTTCCTCCTTCTTGCATGATCATTTTATCATGCCGTCAGTACTTTTTGCACTCACTGTTGACAGATGTTGACAGATGTTACCAGCGGACACGACCGCGACAGGCACGCTTACCCTGCTCTTTGCGTCGATCTTTCTGGACCGACTTGCGTCCACCCATCCAGTCTGCAGCTGTAGCACCCGGCTTGTCAAAGTACGCCTTTCGCTCTTCGCCTCGAACGCCCGCGCTGAACGCGAGCCTATGATCTTGTTTGCTCATTGGTATCTCCTTGGTTATATTCTATCATGCAGCAAAGAGATTTGCATAAAGCTTTTCAAATACTGCCGCTTTTGACCCAACGTGGAAGCAGAGCGGGCACAAAATTGTGAAGACCTAGCGAAAGGCACTCCTTCTCGTCGTCGCGAACGCGCGCGAAATTCGGGTGTGACATCTCTTTGTCACTGCAACTTTCTGGCATACCCTCACATAACAATTGGCGATTGAAGTAACTGAGGATGAAAGTGTCAGTCTCACGGCCACATCGTTGGCATGTGCCTTCCCAGCGTGTCTCGAAGCCGTTGACTCCGTATTTTGTGTGCATAGTTTTCATTGTATACCCTTAACTGTCAAATGTATAAATAACTGTCGACAAGAGTCAGCCGAGCTTAGTAAATACATTGCGGAAAATGTCAAGACTCGCCTCAAAGGAACGAATGCCATGTCTCATCATCGCTTCAGACTGCGGCGGCGATCCCTTTTTGTGGACTACATGTCCAGGAATGTCTTCGAGTGGGATCTCTTGCGCGGGGCTAATCTGTCTCCAAATGCCATACATCACGAAGTCATAATATGGCAATCTAGCATCAGAAGTAGTCTTCACTTTTGTGACAAGCACAGCGTATGTACCTGATCTCTGCAGGTGCTCAAGTGTATTGGGTTCCCAAAGCAACAGATCACCGACACGATATGGGAAGTCTTCGATTTTGGGCTCGTAGATCACTTTTAGCCTCGTCGATCTTCACGTAGATTATTGTCGCAATGACGTATCTTGAACGCCTCTATTTCGTCTTCGCTCAAGTGTGTAGTAAAGCGTGTCATGTTTTCCCGACTAGGCTCGTGAGAATTGGGCAGCACTACATTAGTAACAAAGGGTCGATCATCCTGAGACTGCCCAGACTTCTTGTTAGGCGTACAAACACAGTACATACTGCTTCCAATTACGTGGAGTACAAGATAAACCCACGATCGACCGACGACAATGTCACCCTCTCTGAAGGTGTCAGTCATGGCTTGGGTCTGGGAAGTGGAAGCACATTTCTATGTTTTTTGACTCTACTGGGCTGTGGTGAGCTTTGCTTATCAATTTATCTAAACCGTAGATGAATCTGACTAGTTTTAGACTTGGGCTTTTTGTAATTGCATTAACATTTCGAGGGAACACTAAACATTTTGTTTTGTAGCCGTTCACATCTTCAAGCAAAAGGTAACACCAGGTATTGTTCATACAGATGTCGCCGCGAAGTCCAGTAGTCATCTTGTGTTGTTTGCCCATCCGACCTGCTCATAGGTATAGTCACCGAAACCGTTCACAGTCAGAAGTCGTTCACGGAAAAATTTTTTGACCCATGATCCGTTAGGAGTGACGTGGTATACAGTGACGTGGTGTGGATTCTTATCAGCTAGTACAAGAACCAATGACTTAGCAGTCTTACAATAGAATGCTGCGCCAGGTACTATTGCCTTTTTACGCGCGATCTGCATTTCTTCTTTCATATGGTTGCCTCTGTATCTAATGCTATTATACAACATGTAGAGAGGCTTTTACACACCTTGAGGCAAGATAAACATGAACTGAGGACCGCCAAGAGGAACCTCCTCTCTAAAGAATAGTTTCATGGCTGCCCAAGCTTTCCTACCCGATCTTGCGCATACGATGTAAGCAAACGTTCTAGGTCGGTTAACTTCCAGCACGATGTAGACATTTTGTGCAGGAGGAGGCAAGAATACGTAGGGTACAATCAGAGCACCCGGAACG
>Ga0306866_1000528_pt1 | contig 11609 bp, 8 predicted proteins | sample AntRauTorckE5432_FD_190450 | JGI IMG/M metagenome (GOLD analysis project Ga0306866, IMG submission 190450) | Saline lake microbial communities from Rauer Islands, Antarctica - Metagenome Torckler E5 #432 (v2) (version 2) | ecosystem: Environmental > Aquatic > Non-marine Saline and Alkaline >...
AGGCCGAGGGCTAAAGACCGAAGTTGGTCAGCATCTTCAACCTCCAGTTCGAGAGCCAGTAACGTCACTCCATTCACTTCTGAAGCGGCCTTAGCAAGCGTCGGGATTTGTGCCTGAAGCTGCGCGGCCTGAAGCCCCGCGGCGGCCTTATTGGCCGCCTTGAGCTCAGCTAATGACTCGATTACTCGGGCTTCAACCTCTGAAGCGGGCGTCTTTAGTTCAAGCGCGAGCCTGCGGACCAGATCTCGCTCTTCGTGAAGCGATTTCAGCGCCTCTATTCCAACGAGTGCTTCAATGCGCCTCGAGCCCGAACCAACGGAAGCCTCGGACGAAACACTTATCAAACCAATTTGCGAGGACCTTAGAACGTGCGTACCACCGCATAGTTCTCTTGACCAAGGACCTCCAACCTGAACAACCCTGACTTGCTCATCGTAAGTTTCCCCGAATAGTGCGATCGCTCCAAAGTCTTTAGCTTGAGCCACAGACATGAATTGAGCGCTAACAGCCAGATCTGAGCGAATTGCTAGGTTCGAAACCTCTTCTATTTCACTCTTGGTGCCTTGGCTAAGGCTTTCGCCCCAAGCAAAGTCCAACCTCATGTACCCCGGGCGATTGAAAGAACCCGACTGGAGGGCTTGGGGGCCTAAAACTTGTCTGATTGCCGCGTGGACTACGTGCGTGGCGCTGTGAGATTGACATGCTCCCAGCCGCCAGTCGGCATCAACGATGGTCCTGGCCTGAGAATTGGTTCGCACTTGACCGAGAGAAACCCGCACCTTGTGGGCAAAAAGACCCTTGACTGGCTTCTGAACATCCAGCACCTCAAGTGTGAAGCCATCACCAGTGATGATTCCGGCGTCGGCAGCCTGACCACCTGATTCGCCGTAAAGCGAAGTCCTGTCCAAGAATATTTCGCCTAATTGCCCTTCAATGAGTGACTCAACGGAAACACCGTCACGGATTAGGCCAATTACAGTCGCCTCGGCCTCGAGTGAGTCATAACCTGTAAATATGGTTTCGCCCATTGCGCGAACTTCGCTGTAAACCTGAAGTGATCCGCCGCCCATTTTCTTATCCTTGGCGTCTTGCTTAGCGCGCTGTTTTTGCTGGTCCATGAGCTCTTCAAATCCAGCGCGGTTGACCTCAAGCCCCGATTCGGCTGCAATTTCAACGGTCAGGTCGATTGGAAAGCCATAAGTGTCGTGCAGCTCAAACGCGACAGCTCCAGACAGGATTCCTTTGGCCTCAGCAACCGCTTGCTCAAGTACCAGAGTTCCAGTTTCTAAGGTTCGCGTGAAGCCAATCTCTTCGCTAAGCGCGCTTCTGAGTATCCGTGGAAAGTTTTCTTCTAATTCAGGATAGGCCTCAACCATCGCGTCTTTGCTGACCGTGAAGAGCTTTTCAAAACTGTTTTCGGTAACCCCAAGTAGCCGCATAGCTCTGATTGATCGTCTCAGCAGTCTCCGAAGAACGTAGCCTCGCCCCTCATTTGAGGCGGTTACTCCGTCAGACATCAGCATCAGTGAAGATCGGATGTGGTCCGCAATCACACGCATTCGAACATCGTCTAGTTCCAGTGCGCCATATTTTTTCCCGCTTAGCTGGCTGGCTAGGTCTATTAGCGGTCTGATTTGATCAATCTCGTAGATGTTCTCGACTTCTTGGAGCAAAAAAGCCACGCGCTCAAGACCCATTCCGGTGTCGATGTTCTTCTTGGGAAGGTCGCCCAAGATTTCGAAGTGATCTTTCGTTCCTCCGTCGGCACGTTCGTACTGCATGAACACGAGGTTCCAGATTTCAATGTAACGGTCTTCATCCGCTACCGGACCGCCCTCTAATCCGTAGTCTGGACCGCGGTCAAAGTAAATCTCCGAGCATGGCCCAGCCGGGCCACGTTGACCGGTTGACCAATAATTATCGGCCATTCCGCGCTTTTGAATTCGCTCAATTGGCACACTGGTCTGATCTAGCCAGTACTGGATTGACTCTTCGTCATCTTCATAGACGGTGACCCAGAGTTTTTCAGGTTTAAACCCGTATCCGCCAGAGTCCAAAGAAGAAGTAAGTAGTTCCCAGGCATAGCTGATTGCCTCTTTTTTGAAGTAGTCGCCAAAGCTGAAGTTTCCGTTCATCTGAAAGAAAGTACCGTGGCGGGTAGTTTTTCCAACCTCGTCAATGTCCAGTGTTCGCACGCATTTTTGAACTGAGGTCGCTCTGTCGTAGGGAGAAGGCACAACGCCGGACAAGTATGGAATGAAAGGAACCATTCCGGCTACCACAAACATGAGGGTGGGGTCTTGGCTTAGAAGCGGTGCGCTCGGGACGATGGTGTGCCCCTTGCTCTCAAAAAAGGACAGCCAACGCCGCCTGATTTCGGCAGTCTTCACGAACTACTTCTTAGGTTTGGCTGATTTATTCAGTTCAGCTTCGCGCTCTTGATAGCCTGCGGCGATTGAGTCTGAGAAATCTTTTGCGGCAATGCGAATCTCATCTACGGCGCCCTGAGCTTTTGGATTATCCCTGAGCTGTTGTATCGCGAGTGCGCCCATTCCAATTCCTGCAATGAACCAACCAAGTTTTGACATGACTACCTCCGTTTACCGAACACTTTTGATACGCCCTTCATGACGCCGAACACTTTTGTGAGTGGAGCCCCCACCGAAGCAGTAAACACTGCGACCAACGAACTAATGTTTGTGGTTACCTGCTCAACATCTTTGGTGATGTTGTCCACGCGCTTGAGCTGCTTATTAGCCTCTGCCAACGTTGTTTTTGCTTCGGCGAGAATTGGCTCAAATTCAGCGTTGAACGTAGAAACGGTCGAAGCTGTTTGATCCAATAGTTTGCCAAGCTTCACTAGCGGGAAACCCAGAAGAATAACCAACAGTCCAGCGCTAGCGGCCAAAATGACCACTGCTATCTCGCCGCCTGTCATTATCTAGCTACCTAGCCGCGTAGAACTCAACTACAAGTTGGACTTCACAGGTTACGGGCACTTCTTCACGCTTCGGGCGGCGAAGTAGCGTCACCTGAAGTTTGTCAAGGTCGACGGCCAAATATTCTGGCGTTCTGGCCAACACGTCAGAGTTTCCTCCGGCTGCGGCCACCTGGAAAGGTTCGGTTCGCTCGGACTTGTCATGAACGTGGATCATCTGTCCTGGCTTCACGCGGAAGGACGGACGGTCAACGCGCTCGCCATCGACAAGGATGTGTCGGTGAACTACCATCTGACGGGACTGAGCGATGGTGCGCGCCATTCCCGAGCGAAGAACTAGGGCGTCAAGACGCATCTCCAGCAACTCAACCAAGTTCTCACCGGTTAGGCCTGCTGTGCGCTTGGCTTCCTTGAAAGTGTTGCGAAGCTGTGCTTCGCGAATTCCATACTGAGCGCGCAAACGCTGCTTCTCGCGAAGACGGACCGAGTAGTCAGAGTCGGTCTTGCGCTTGGTGCGGCCGTGCTGACCCGGTCCGTAGGGTCGCTTTTCCATATACTTTGCAGCTTTTGGCGTCAATGCGATGCCAAGAGCACGCGATAGGCGTGTCTTGCTGCGGGATCTTGTTGCCTTTGACAAAAAGGTACCTTTCAAAACTTTGGATTGATTTTCGTAGTCATCGGATTACAGCCGCTGAATCCAGATAACTAAAAGAGCTTACCAGTGCGAGTGCCAAAGTGTCACTACCTAGGCAGGATTTTTCCGATGATTTCTACTCGTTTGGCTAGTTCGGCTTCAAACCCATGCTCGGTCGGGTGATAAAAGGTCTCTTGTCCGTCTCGATATTGTTGCGGCACGATACCTCTGGGATTGTCGTGAGGGTAGTGATAACCGACAGCACCGGTGGATCTCAAATGAGCAGGCACGGGCCTTGTTTCGCCAGCCTGCACTGATTTCATTGCCGCGTTGATTGCTTCGTAGGCTCGGTTCGATTTCGGAGCTAGCGACAAGTAAATGGTCAGTTGCGCCAACGGTATTCTCCCCTCTGGCATGCCGATTCGTTCAACCGTACCGGCGGTTGCTTCAGCAAGCACCAGAGCCTGCGGGTCTGCAAGTCCGACATCTTCACTGGCCAAGATCATTAGTCTCCTTGCAATAAACCTTGGGTCTTCTCCCCCGGTGATCATTCTGGCTAAATAATGGAGCGCACTGTCGGCATCAGACCCCCGGACAGATTTGATAAAGGCGCTTATCGTGTCGTAGTGCTGATCGCCGGCTTGGTCATAGGAGACGGTGGCTTGAGCGGCCTGTTTTGCTATTTCGAGGCTAACCAAGTCGCTGGATCCATTCACAGCGGCCTCCATTAGTGTCAGAGCCCTTCTTGCATCCCCGGAGGATATCTTGGCTAAATACTGAAGCGCTTCGTCTTCAAAGCTTGCGCCCGGTAAGCCTTTGTTTGAATTCAATGCGCGGCGCATGATCGAAATCAGGTCGGCATCCTCGAGGGGTTCCAATTTCACTACTAAAGACCTTGAAATCAGTGGAGTGATGACACTGAAGGAAGGGTTTTCGGTGGTTGCCGCTATCAGTGTGATCAAGCCGGACTCAACCGCGCCCAGTAGCGAGTCCTGTTGCGACTTTGAAAACCGATGCACCTCGTCCAGAAATAATATCGTCGGTTTGTCATACAGGTTTTTTAGTTCTTTGGCTTTCGAGATCAGTTCTCTTACCTGCGCGACTGAGGCGATTACGGCGCTCAGTTCCAGAAAATGCGCTTTTTCATTGTCGCCAATGAGCCTTGCAATGGTGGTCTTTCCGCTACCCGGAGGACCCCAAAGAATCACGGAGGGCCAATTGGCAGATTGATCACCGGAAATAAGTCTGGCCAATGGGCCATTTTTACCCAGTGCTCTTGACTGACCAACCACTTCGGAGAGCGAATTTGGCCTCAGTCTTGCGGCAAGAGGAATGTCTAACACACGCCAACTCTAAGCAACACCTAGAATTACGGAGGCGATAAAAGGGTGAGTTATGAAATCAAACAGCAAACTAGAAAATTACCAAGCTAAGCAAGACCTCATAGGCAGTAGAGCTGTGAGATCAAAAAGAGATAACCGCTTCTTCTTGGCGGTTGCCGCTGGAGCGGTGGCTCTGGCGTTCGTGGGGCAGCTAGCGTATTTCTCATTCGGACCGGGTGGTCAAGAGGCAGAAGTTGCAGAGACTCAGGGTCAGGCAGCCAATTCCGATGCCGTAACCGAAGCTGAGGAAACCGTTGTTCCAGACCTCAGTCTTGCCGAAGGTAGGGCTTGGAACGGAACACTGAACCTGAATGAGCAGGAAATTTCCTTTGAGCTTGCGGGAGATCTTGCACCTCAGGCAGTTGCTAACTTTGTGTCGCTTTCAAAGAACGGTTTTTTCGAGAACGTAAGTTGTCACCGACTTGTCACCTCAGGAATTTATGTCCTCCAGTGCGGTGACCCTTCCGGTGACGGAACTGGCGGCCCAGGCTACAGCTGGGGACCGATTGAAAATCCCCCTGAAGCCGACCTTTATAAAGAAGGAGTTCTGGCTATGGCCCGTCGCGGTGGCGATGAAAACTCAATGGGCTCTCAGTTCTTTATTGTTTACCAGGACTCCACTATCCCTTCAGACGCAGTCGGTGGCTACACGGTTTTTGGCTCAATAACTCAAGGCCTAGAAGCCGTGAAAACTATTGCTGATGCCGGGACCATCGATGGTTCGACGGACGCATCTCCGCTACAAGAGGTATTGATAACTTCAGTTTCGGTAGAGTAGGACAAAACCAGTAGGAGCATCCCTTGACAAGCACTGAATTCGGCCGTGTAGATGAGGCCAACAACGTCTACCTAATAGACGGTGAGCAAGAGCGCATCGTGGGTCAGTATCCCAATGTCTCTGGCGATGACGCGCTTGCTTATTTCGCGCGTAAATTTGATGATCTTGCAGCACAAGTCCGGACACTTGAGCAGCGACTAGCAGCCGGAATCACCGATGCCAAGAGCCTAAAGACCACTCGCGAACACCTAAAGACTGAGCTTGTGGAGCCAAGGGTAATCGGCAACGTGCAGAACCTGCGCGATCGCGTAGAGGCTGTAACCGGACTAATTGATGCCACTAGCGCAAAGGCCAACGAAGAGCGAGCTGCAGCGAACGAAATCGCAATGGCTGCCAAGGAAGAGATTTCAGCCCGGGCCGAGGCAATCGTTGCCAACTTGGGTGGCGTGAATTGGAAAAAGTCCGCTGTTGAAATGACCGAGCTGTTTGAACGCTGGCAGAAACTTCAAAAAGAGGGACCAAAGCTTCCTAAGTCTAAGACTGACCCTATTTGGAAGCGTTTTTCTCAGGCTCGCGCAAAATTTGAGCAGGGCCGACGCGCCTTTTTCGCTAACTTAGACGGTGCATTCAAGGAGGCTAAGGCCGAGAAGACGGCCCTAGTAGAAAGCGCGAAGGAACTCCTTTCAAAGGGCGCCGCTTCAACCGATCAATACAAGAGGCTCCAGACTCAGTGGAAGCTAGCTGGTAAAGCTGGTAAAGCTGAGGAGGCACTTTGGAAAGAGTTCCGCGCGGCCGGGGATGCTATCTTCGCAGCCAAGAAGTCTGAGGATGCCGAAATTGCTAGCAGCCAAAAGGCTAACCTCGAGCAAAAGCTTGCTCTAAACGAAGAAATCCAAGCAATCAGCTTTGACAACTTAGACGCCGCCAAAAAGACACTTGCAAATGTTCAGGCTCGCTGGGAGAAAATCGGTCACATTCCTCGTGATCAGGTTCGCAAAATTGACGACCCGCTTCGAAAGGCCGAAAAGAAGATTGCAGATGCTGCCGCTGATGCGTGGCGTCGATCAGATCCAGCTGCGAAAGCACGTTCAAATTCATTGGTTTCTCAGCTTGAGGATGCGATCGCTGGTCTCGAAAAAGACCTTGACCTAGCCAAAGCTGACAAGAAAAAGGATATCGAAGATCAGATAACGGCGAGGAAAGCTTGGTTGCTTGCAGCTTCGCAAGCTGTGGACTGAGTCTTTAGCTGCTTTTCACCCTATAGACATCGTAAACGGCCTCTACTCTTCTAACCTGATTCAGCACATGGTCCAAGTGAGAAGGGTCGGCCATCTCGAAAATAAACTTACTTATCGCAACTCGGTCTTTCCCGGTAGAGACCGAAGCGTTTAGGATGTTCACGTGATTCTCGGTCAACACTTTGGTCACATCGCTTAGCAGTCCTGAGCGATCAAGTGCTTCGATCTGGATTTGAACCATGAACACTCCCCTGGCTTCATCTTCCCAGGAAACCTCTACCAGTCGCTCCTTTGCAAGCGATTGAACATTTTTGCAATCAGTTCGGTGCACTGAGACGCCTTCACCTCGGGTAATGAACCCGGTTATTCCGTCTCCGGGAACCGGTGTGCAGCACCTTGCCATTTTTGACATGACGTCTGGGTCGCCCTTTACTAGGATGCCCTGCGACTCATTTCGGCGCTGGCGAAGGGACTTTGGCACTTGTATCGGTATCTCTTCGGTGACACCTTCGGGAGTGAGACCTTCTAGTCGCTTCAGTCGTTCAATTACGGTGGCGACAGTCAACTGACCTTGGCCAATAGCGTTGAATAGTGCCGGAATCCCGACCAAACCTTGCTCTTCGGCAAGCTTGGTGAGCGAATCGGAGGACATTAGAGATCTAACCGGAAGGCCTTTTCTTCTCAGACCCCTTGCCAAGGCTTCTTTTCCGTCCTCGGTAGCAATTTCCTTCCGTTCCTGAGCAAACCAATGTTTTATTTTGGCGCGAGCTCCCGGTGACGCGACGAAGTTCAGCCAGTCCTTGCTCGGGCCAGCCGATTCGGACCTAGACGTCAAGACCTCCACCGAGTCACCTGCCTGCAGTTTGCTCTCGAGTGGGACCAGCCGGCTGTTTACTTTGGCCCCAATGGTCTTATGCCCAACCTCGGTATGAACCGCGTATGCAAAGTCCACAGGGGTGGATCCTGCTGCCAGCCCGACTACCTTGCCTTTTGGCGTAAAAACGTATAGCTCTTTGGCGCCAATTTCGAAGCGCAGATTATCGAGGAACTCCCCTGGGTCTGCGGTTTCCTCTTGCCAGTCGGATAACTGCTTAAGCCACGCGAAGTCAACTTCCTTCTCGCTCTCGCCAGATTGCGCCTTGTATTTCCAGTGAGCGGCAACACCAAACTCTGCTCGCTGGTGCATCTCCATAGTTCTGATCTGGATTTCAACGGCTCTGCCATCGGGGCCAACCACAGTGGTATGTAGCGACTGGTAAAGATTGAACTTGGGCATTGCTATGTAGTCTTTGAATCTACCCGGCAACGGTGACCAGCGCGCGTGAATGGCACCCAGAGCGCCATAGCAGTCCTTTACGCTTGCAACTATTACCCTGACCCCAACAAGGTCGTAGATGTCATCAAATTCTCTGCCCCTCAAAACCATCTTCTGGTAGATCGAGTAATACTGTTTTGGTCGGCCATCAATTTTTGATTTGACTTTGCCATTTCTTAATTCAGCTGAGATCTCTTCAATCACGTTTTGCGTGTAATCGGCCCTCAAGGGATTGCGCTGACCCACCAGCGAGACGATTTCTTCATAAACCTTCGGATAAAGAACGCTAAAGCTAATGTCCTCGAGTTCAACCTTCATGGTTGAGATGCCCAATCGGTGAGCAAGCGGTGCGTAGATTTCGAGTGTCTCCTGAGCTTTTTTCCTGGATGACTCAACGCTTACGAAACCCCAAGTTCTGGCGTTGTGGAGCCTGTCTGCAAGCTTAATGACAAGAACCCGAACGTCCTTGCTCATGGCAACTACCATTTTGCGCATTGTTTCAGACTGTGCACTGTCTCCAAATCGAACCTTATCGAGTTTGGTAACACCGTCAACCAGAAGCGCCACTTCGGAGCCAAAGTCGGCCTCAAGGGCTTCTATGGAGTATTCGGTGTCTTCTACGGTGTCATGCAGCAGCGCGGCTGCTATAGTGGCGGCCCCCGACCCGAGGTCGGCCAGAATCCGGCCCACGGCCAACGGGTGAGTGATGTACTCCTCGCCACTTTTTCTCAACTGGCCAGTGTGATATCTTTCGGCGTATTGATAAGCCTGTTCTATTACAGATAGGTCCGCTTTGGGATGATTGGATTTAACTATCTTGACTAAAGCTGCCAGATCATTGCTGTAGGAGGTTGACGACTTTGTAAAAATTTTGGGCAGTCGAGAACGAAGCGAGCTGCTTTTCGCGTCGGTCATTGGTCCACCCTTATTTGAATGGTCTCAATTCTACGCGCGGTTGGCGGCTACCTTGTCAGCGGCCTTCTTGATAGTCGGCTCAGATTCGCGCAGATGGGCGTAAATCGGAGCCGCAAGGAAGATTGATGAGTAGGTTCCAACGATGGTTCCAACGAATAGTGCCAACGCGATGTCGCGGAGTGTGCCAGCACCCAGAAGTAACGACCCCACAAACAGGATCGACCCAACCGGCAGAACTGCCACAACCGAAGTGTTTATTGAACGAATCAATGTCTGATTTATAGCCAGGTTGACCATCTCACCGAAGGTTCTGGTATCCGAGTATTCAATTTCCAAAGTGTTCTCTCGCACCTTATCGAACACCACAACGGTGTCATAGAGCGAGTAGGACAAGATTGTCAGGAAGCCGATTACAGCTGCCGGAGTTATCTCGAAACCAACACCCGCGTAGATTCCGGCGGTGAGGATTAGGTCGTGGGCCAAGGCAAGAAGGGCCGAAACTGACATTTTCCAGCTTCTGAAGTAAACAGCCATCAATAGCGATACAAGAATCAGAAATACCACCAGACCGGTAATGGCCTGACTTGTTACATCGGCACCCCAATTTGGGCCTATAAAGCTGGATGCAACTGCCCCATCTGCAAGACCATAAGCCTCGGCTAATGCAAGACGCGCTCGCTCTGATTCGACGTCTTCGAGCTGTTCGGTTTGAATTCTGATGTCCGCCAGACCGACGTTTGTCACGTTCACCTGAGAGCCAGGAGAAATTTCGCGGACCACATCAACGGCAAGCTGGTGGGACAGTTCTTGCGAATTAGTAAGCCTGAATTCGGACCCACCGCGGAACTCGATGCCGAAGTTATAGCCACCTCGGGCTACCGGCAGCAATAACGCGAATATTATCGCTACCGCACCGATTATGTACCAGGTTTTTCTGCGGGCTACAAAATTAAAGCTGCGCTCCCCAGAATAAAGCTTGTTTCCGAATTCTCTTGCTCTACTCATCATTGTCTCCCTTGCCGGCCAACGCTTTTCTCTCTGCAATTGTCTGTCGTTTCACAGCTTCTTTGGACGACCTCTCAGCCTTGCCGCCAGCCAGCGACTTGGAAACCCTGAATTCACCGCGTCCCTTATAGGAAACTTCCCTTGCGGAAAGGTCGAATCCGGAGAATCGATGTCCGGAAGCGAAGAACTTGTTTCTTGCCAATAGCTGAACCATTGGGTGGGTAAACATCGTTACCACCAAGAGGTCGATTAGCGTCACAAGTCCAAGAGTGAACGCGAAACCACGTACCGAAGAAGTTGTTAGCAAGTAAAGGACTACCGCAGCTGTAAAGCTAACGGCGTCCGAGATCAAAATCGTACGAATGGCTCGCTTCCAGCCAGCTTCTACTGCGCTTTCTAAGTTCCGTCCCTCGCGCAGTTCGTCCCTGATTCTTTCAAAGTAGACGATGAAAGAGTCCGCAGTAATACCAATAGCCACAATCAAGCCTGCAACTCCGGCAAGTGACAGTCTGTAACCCTGTCGCCAAGACAAAAAGGCAATCGCAAGATAGACAAGCAGCGCAGCGACGATAAGTGATCCGAGCACGACAGTTGCCAAACCTCGGTACTGAAATGCCATGTATATAATCACGAAGATTAGACCGATTAGGCCAGCTAGTAGACCAGAACGCAGCGACTCTGAACCAAGTGTTGCTGAGATGTTCTCCTGTGACTGGACCTCAAAACCAATCGGTAGAGCACCGTACTTGAGCTGGTCAGCAAGCACCGTTGCGGATTCTTGATTGAAAGACCCGGTTATTTGCGCTTGTCCATTCGTAATAACGGCGTTGGTCGAAGGGGCGGTAATCACCAACCCGTCAAGAGTGATTGCAAACTGGTCGGTCGGACTTGGCTGCCCGAAAAGTCTCGCGGTAACAGCACCGAACGCGTCGGTGCCTTCACCGTTGAATTCTAGATTAACAGCCCAGGTGTTGGTACTGGCTCCGGTCTGAGTGGTTACAGTTCCTGCGCTAGCGTCTGAGATGTTAGCTCCCTGAACTTCGACCGGACCCAAGATGTACTTGAAAAGGTATAGCTCATCGCAAGTGACAAGCGCCACTGTTGGGTCGTCGACTTGTCCCGCTTCACGGAATGGACTGCTGCAGTCAAGGTTTTCATACTGAGCTACGACACGCTCAGTTATCCACGCCGGATCACCGGCATTTAGCGGCTCGGTCAAAGGTTCGTTGCTGAGAGCGTCAAAATCAACCGGAACTGCGTCCTCGGCCGCTGGAGTAGAAACACCTTGTCCGATCACAGGTCGGAATTCCAAAAGCGCGCTGGCCTTGATTAGCTGCAAAGTAGTGGGGTCTGGAGTGCCAGGGATCGCAACAACAATGTTCTGACTGCCTTGAATCGAAACCT
>Ga0306866_1000529_pt1 | contig 11609 bp, 17 predicted proteins | sample AntRauTorckE5432_FD_190450 | JGI IMG/M metagenome (GOLD analysis project Ga0306866, IMG submission 190450) | Saline lake microbial communities from Rauer Islands, Antarctica - Metagenome Torckler E5 #432 (v2) (version 2) | ecosystem: Environmental > Aquatic > Non-marine Saline and Alkaline >...
CAGCGCTCGCATCCGAAAGGAAACTGAGATGAGACAATTTGCCGATATGTTCAAATACCGCCGCAACCCGCCGCCCGCACGCACCACGCAGGTCGAGGTCCGCTTGCTCTGTTCAGATGCCAAGGTGAAAACGCTGACGGTACACATTCCCGAGACAACACCGGCCCGCGACATGCTCAGCAGCTCCATGTGCAAGGCGATGCTGGCGCGCGGGCTGGTGACAGCGGACAGGCTGCGTCAGCGGGGAGTGCGGTGAATGGCTTGGTGTCACGTCCCCGGCACGGATTGTCCCTCTGTGCAGGCGGCGGTGGCCTTGATCTGGGCCTCATGCTCGCCGAGTCCGGCTATCACACCCGCGCCTTTGTCGAATGGGAGGAGTGGCCCCGAAGCGTGCTCATCGCCGCCCAGCGAGGAGGGTATTTTGCGCCCGCGCCCATCTGGGACGACCTGCGGAGCTTTGATGCCCGACCGTTTCGCGGGGCGTTCGACACCCTCCTCGCAGGATATCCCTGCCAGCCGTTCAGCGCCGCTGGCAAACGCGGCGGTGCCGATGACCCCCGCCACCTCTGGCCCGAGGTCGCCCGCGTTGTTGGAGAGTGCCGCCCTGAATGGGTCTTCGTTGAGAACGTCTCCGGGCACGTCAGCCTCGGCCTTGAAACCGTCCTGCGAGACCTTTGCGGACTGGGCTACACGCCTGCGGCGGGCCTGTTCTCTGCGGCAGAAGTCGGCGCGCCGCACCAGCGGCTCCGCATCTTCATCCTGGCCCACACCGATGAGCCTGCATCCTGGCACCTATCGCTACAACCCTGCGGGCAACAGCGATTTTACCCGCAAGGCGGAAGCGCTGTTGCTGGGCATCACCAACTGGTCGACGCCGAAGGCGACGGATGGCGCGAAGGGTGGGCCGGGGCAAAGTTACGGCTCGGGCGGAACTCCACCGCTGCCAGCGCAGGCGGCGCAATGGCAGACGCCGGTGGCGGACGATCAGGTCGACCGGCTGCGCGGCAAGATCAACAGCCGGGGCGAGCCGAAGCTGTCGGCCCAAGCACTGCAATGGCCGACCCCGGCCGCACAGAACTGGAAGGGCAGCAGCTCGGCCAGCGTGATCCGGGCCGATGGCAAGTCCCGGATGGATATCCTGCATTACCGAGCGGAGCAGGGCTTCACCCGCCCGGATCCGGTGATCGCACAAGATGGGCAGAAATCCTCTCCGCACGCCCCGATCTCGCGCCCGCTCTGGGCCTCTCTGATTGCCTCGCATGGGCGGGTCGTCTCGCGGCGGATCCTGAAGGCTCGGGCACGGCGGCGGCTGAACCCGCTCTTCGTCGGATGGCTGATGGGCTGGCCCATCGGTCACGCGCTCTGCGCTTGCTCGGCAACGGAGTTCACCCTCTGGCAGCAGCACATGCGTGGCGCTCTCTCGCAGCTGCCCATGGCCTCGGGCCCGTGGATCTGGCGACCGACGGACGAGGCGGAAGGCCCGGCGCAAATGAACCTCTTTGAAGGATTGCAGCCATGAGCATGCAGGGACGGATTGGCCGCGCAGGTGGTGCGACGATAAAACGTGCGCTGGGCGTGCAGGCTGCGTTAGAATGGGCGTTCAGGGTGGAAAAGGCACAGCTGGAATTGCCCCCACCGAAGGATGTGGTTGAGGAAGGCTTTGGGTTTGGTCTGGAGTACGTCTTGATGCAGCGTGCCGCGCTGGGCTGCAAAGTGGATGGTGGCCAGCACAAGATGGGAAGTTACACCCATGCAGATGCCGAGGTCATCGCCACCATCGTCGCCACCGCGCGCTGGCAGATCGAGCACGCTCTGGGTGAGGTCCACCCGCACGGCCCGGCCCAAATGGCCCGCGTCCGCACCGCCACCCGCACCATCGCACAGGCCAAAGGCTATCCTCACGGCCCCTACGGCGGTGACGCGGCATGAGCATTTACGCAGCACCGACAGCGCTCGCATCCGAAAGGAAACTGAGATGAGACAATTTGCCGATATGTTCAAATACCGCCGCAACCCGCCGCCCGCACGCACCACGCAGGTCGAGGTCCGCTTGCTCTGTTCAGATGCCACGGTGAAAACGCTGACGGTACACATTCCCGAGACAACACCGGCCCGCGACATGCTCAGCGCTGCCTCCGTCGCCCTCTACGCTCAACAGGAAGCCACTGGCGATCGCTACCGCATCCACCACATCAGCATCCGCCCCGTCCGCGCAAGCACTGCCGACTTGACCCTGCCGGTCAATGCCGAACGGCCCGATCTGGTCAGCCTTCTCATCTTGCCTCACCCGCTCCCAGGTCGCAGCGATCGACGCATGGGTTCCGGTGGTGTTACGGAGGGAAGAAGCATGATAGCACCCAAACGCATTCAACGCAGATGTTCCAAAGGCTGGCGAATGCCCGAAGGGGCGGTGAACGTCACCCGCCCAACAATCTGGGGCAACCCGTTTATTCACGATGATCCTGCGCAAGCCGTCACCGCGTACCGTGAATACATCACCCGGTCTGAAACTCCTTTCAAAATCGGCCCGGACGCGCTTCGCTTCGCTACCAACTCCCACAGGCAAAGCTTGCGCTGGGATTTCCCCGATTACATCCGCGAGCACATCGAGCAACTGCGCGGCAAGGATCTGGTCTGCTGGTGCGCGCTGAATAATCCCTGCCATGCCGATGTGCTGCTGGAACTGGCGAACCAATGAGCAGACCCCCTGAATATTGCTCAATCAAGACCGTGGCAGAGCAGCTGGACTGCTCTGTCAGCACGGTCACAGAGTACACAAACAGGGGGCTCTTGCCGCAACCCTATAAAAAGGGCAGCCTGACACGGTGGCGGTGGTCAGAGATCGAGGACGCAATGAACAACACAGCAGCGGCGGAACAATCAGAACAGGATCCGATCCTGCGCGCCATAAATGGCGGCTGACATTCACCTAGAGCGATACGTCCAGCGAAAGCTAAGCCGCGGTCGCGAGCATTTTTACTTCAGGGTCGTGCGCAAGGGCGCGCCAGAGTTCAGGCGACCGCTCCCCCATCCGTTCGAAGCTGAATATCGCACCCGCTACGATCAGGCCCACGCAGAATGCTTTGGTAATGCGCCTATGGACCTGTCAGACTCTTTTGGCTTTTCAGCTTTGATCAAAAGACACAAAGCGCACCCCAAGTACCAAGGGCTTTCAAAAGACAGCAAGCTGTTGCGTGATCTGGCTTGTGATCTCATTCTTTCTAAATTCGGCGCTTTCTCTCCGGCCGACATCAGACCTCTGCACATGCAAGCGCTGTATGACAAGCTGGCCAGCCGACCCGCAACTGCTAACCGACGCATGGATGACATGTCGGCCCTCTTTTCGTGGGGCCGCACGCGCGGCTTTTGTGACACAAACCCCTGCGCCCGGATCGAGCGCGTGAAAGGCGGCACAGGGTACGAGCCATGGCCGGAATGGGCGCTTGAAAAGCTGTTCACCGAAGGCCAGCCGCATGTGGTGCAGGCTGCGCTTGTCGCGATCTACACCGGCCAGCGGCGCGGAGACTGCCTGACGCAGCTGCGCCCGTCTCAGGTGTCCGATGGCATATGGACAGTGCGCCAAGGCAAGACAGGCACACCGGTGCCGGTGCCCCTGCACCCGGTCGTCATGGCGATGCTGGATGCACACAACGAGTCGATGCGCCACGCGGGCCGTATTGATCCCAATGCACCGGTCCTGAAGACATCGCACGGCAGGCCATGGAAGACGGGGTTCGGAGCAACCTGGGGGAAAGAGATGGAGAGGCTGAGGTTGCACAATGTGGAGCCGAGCCTGACCTTCCACGGGTTCCGAACCACAAATGCGACGATGATCGCCAGTGCTGTCGCCAAGAGCCCGGACCTTTACGGAGGCATCGAGCGCGTTCAGTCTATGCTGGGCCATCTATCAAAGCGCATGTCAGAGCACTACGCGCGGCGCGCGGTGACTGAGCACACGAATGCCGAAACGATCATGCTGCTGCCGACTTTTGGGAACCAGACAAATTGAATTGGGAACCAGAACAAACGGAAACCAAAAGCAAGAGCAAAATCGTTATATAATTAAGGGAGTTTATGGTGGGTCGTGAGAGACTCGAACTCCCGACATCTTCGGTGTAAACGAGCCTGACTTTGACCTAACACGCTGGCGTATATTGCAAAGCGCTTCCCACTGTAAAGAGCAATACTGAGGTATTTACCTACTGATTTAGGCCACTTTGGGAACCATCGTAGCACCATCAGTTCGATTCCAGGGTCGCCCACCATTTCCGCAAATTATTAAGCGTTTTCAATGGCGCAATGTCCCGCAGATCGTGAATAAGCTCTAAATCATATCAATAGGTTACTGCACGCTTGTCCCGCAGAACAGCTAACAAAAAAGCCCGCCCTGACTTAACAGAGCAGGCAAGGTGTTTGCACAGGCACGTGCGGTGTAAATAGGTAACTGTATTATGGACCTTTCTTTAGTTTAGGAAAATGCGGCGCACCCCGCCGCCGGGTCGTTTTAGCCACTCAGCCAGGATGGGCCTTGCGGTGCAATGGCTGGATCTCTGTAAAACCGCGCCTCGCTGGCAACCCCAAGTCGAGGGTCATTAAAAGTGGGTGCGGTGTAGATATTTGGTAGCAGAGTAGGCACGATACTCGCATTTTCTTCAAGCACCAGATTGCCCACCAGCGTCCAAGGGTTTCGAGGCGCTCCGTCAAGTGCGAAATCTGACAGAAGGCTATCTGACATAATCGCACTGGACGCTTCCTGTAGCCGTATCTTGTTTGTGCTCAAACCTGTTAATGGGTTTGATAGTGTGGGGTCCGGCAAAAATGCACATCGGCGGATTTCCCCGAGAAAGCCGGGGGCGTTTAAAGCGTTCACCAGCGTGACGACGAACAGACTGTCCTCGATCAACCAATCGACTGCCCAAAGGTTTGGCGGGTCTTGATCGTCATAGCTGCCAGCGCTGCCCATGTTTAGCTGAATACCTTGAACACCGGGCTGCTGCATGCCGTTCATGAACAGGTCCTTGACCCACACGCGGTGACCTACTGAGCGGCCGGAGTTTGCAATCGACTGCATCATATCTTGATGTTCTGACTGCTTTGAGTTGAGAAACGGTACATCTGTCGCCCGATCACCCACGCGATGTCCATGTACAACGCAATCGAAAGCCTGCTCAAATCTGAGCTGGTCTGTGCGGGTCTGGTTTGCGCTTGTGTTGAACAGCCCCACACATGGACCTGCCAAGGAGAAGGGGAAGACGGACCCCTCAACATGGGTGTCCTGAATGATACCAAACCCTTGCAAGTTGAAACCCGCGCCGTAAGCGGTTGTTGCCCATCGGCCTGTTGTCGGGAGAGTTCCCGTAGAAGCGTAGATAGGTTCACCATTCTCACCTTCACGGGTAAACCATACGTCTGCATCACCGTTTGACCCTATCTCTGTTTCGTTGGTCAAGTCCGTGACAAACCCGCGAGAAAGGCAGTTTGTCCATCGGTTAAAACTGGGTGGTATTGGGAAGTGATCTATTTCAGAAATGAGTGTTTTCGAGCGCATGTCTGGCCGTGACCTGTCGCTCAGGCTATTAGTGTTATCAATGCCCGTCAGGTCCACCCGCTCAAATACAACCTTTTCAAACCATATGCCGAAGCTTCTGTTTAAAACGACTACGTTGCGGATGCGTGCCTCACCCGTTGCAGGCCCCATGATTATGACCGGCTTGTCATGGTCTCGGCCTACCTCGAAAATATTCCCCATCGCCGTATAAATACCATCTGTAAGCTGCACGACGGTGGGGCCGGTTTGATTGAGGCTGATTGCGCCCCAAAGGTTATTCCCAGCCAGTGCTGGTGTAATGACCTGCGGCGCTGCTCGGTCGATAGATCCAATGGTGATAGGGACAGTGACTGTTACCGACTGACCTTGGCCGTCTGTCACGGTCGCAACAACACTCTGCTGCACGCCTGACCCCGACGCAATTCCTGCAAGCAGGCCGTTTGGCCCTTGATCCAGCCACGCAGGCTTTTGCGTCACGATACAAGTATATGGCTCTGTACCACCCGCCACGTAGCTCACAGGGCCGACGACTTGCGCGTGCCCATCTTCGAGCAAAATTGTAGGCGGTGTTGTTTTTAGACGCAGCGGGGTGGCCTCTTGCGCGTAGGCAAAAAACTGGATCACGGCAAAGGTCTGCATCCCGTTGCGTATGCCACGCACTTGCAGGGTGTCCTCAAGGCCCTCTGCTGCCGACTGAGGCAAGGCAATCCCGTCCAGCGGGTTGAGCACGAGAACACTGCCCCGCGTTGTCGCCCTGTAGTTTGCAGGCGAGGAGACGATTTCCAAGGCTGTAATCGGCGGATCAAATGATGATGCAAAATCAAGCTCGGTTGCGACACCCTCAGACGTGAGGACCGAAAACTGGTAGGGCCGTTCTGCGCGCAGCACAGGCGTTTGTCCGCTTGCTGTGACGTCCAGAATTTGCAGCTTGTAGAGGGTCAGCGCCCACAGGTCCGTGCGCCGCTCAAAAATGATGCGAAGCTGTGTTGCGCCCGCAGGCTTGGTGGCGACGTAGCTGTTCACCCCGGTGTCCTGATTAGAAATATTAGCAGATCGAACTCCCACAAGATCGCCGGAGAAATTAAGCCACTCAACATAGGTTCGCAGTGTCGGGGTGCCGGTTGCGCCCGAAGCCGCATGATCGACCCCTTGCATGAGCCAGTATATTTCAACCTCGTTCCCGCTCACAGCCCGCGTGATGGATTGCTGAATGATACCAGTCTGGCCTTGCCCGAAATACATGGCTCCCACGCTGTCTGCGCCAAGGCTGGCGTCGTTCTCATCATATGCCTGTGCAATATGGCTCCAAGCTGTCGGAGCGTCAAAATCCGCGCTTCGATTTGAGGCGAAATCGTTGACGTAGATTTCAGCCGCAGAAGCGCCCGGTGTGCGGACTGTTGTTGAGAAGTTTAAGGTGATCATAAGAAGCTCCCGTTTACCGTAAAGCCCGAAAGGCTGCCAAGGTTGCTGCCCGACTGCCAAGCATCTCTGTCGCCCGTCATGTAGAATAACGGCTGTGAGCCTGTCACGCCGGAACCATTTGCACCGATCTCCGTCGCGTCGAACCGATTGCGGTTTGAGGCTTGTGAAAAGTCAATCACACTGGAGGGCCGGTCAAAATAGAGAAAGTTGATTGCCCCGTTGAATATGCGGCCCCACTGACCGTCGCTCTCAAGAATACTGAAAACACCGGCTGCATCAAAATCAGGAATAAGGTTTTGCACCCATGTTTGACTTGTCAACGCCGTAGCTACTCCGTCCACATAAAGCTGCACTCCTGCGGCGAAGGTTGCGGCGCTTAAGTCAACCGCCATGATGAATCGTGACATTTGCGGACCGGTGCTTGGAACGACAGTCGCTCTCCCGGCAAAGCCACTCGTGACCCCACCACGAAACTGCCCAGTGCTGTCAGTGTAGTTAAATTGAAAATCCACCGCTGAGTTCCAGGTTAGCAGCGTGTGGAATGAAGCGGCATCCGGTGTTCGGAGCAATTCACCAGCTATAATAATGCGCGGGTTTGAGGGGTTCCCCATCGACCCACTGCGGGTCCAGTATGCACCCTTGTCGGCAATCAGCGTCGTGTAGGCGTTTGCCGCGATTGCAGCAGAACCCAAGCTGATAACCGCTGCAAGATTTCCGCCTATGTCTTGCGCGGTCAGCCAGAAATAATACGTCCCGACCGCTGTGATATCCAGCTCAACGCTATCCGTGTTGGCACCGCTCTCGGCCTGAAAGGAGGCGGAGGCGACCCCGGTGACAGACGTGTGATCCTGCCCCCCTACTACCTGCGCGGGCGAGGGCATAGTGTTTTGCGTGGTCGCCACGACATAGACGGTGCCCGCTCTGCTCAGTGTCAGGGAGACAGTAGCGGTCCCGCCTACAAAGCTGCCTGCCGTGTGGTCAAGGATCTCTATAGGGTCCAGAAGGTCGAGAGAGGTCGTGCCGAGTAACTGGGAACTCGTCAGCCGAGATCCGATCAGGGGTGACGACGTGAGCCGAGATCCGATCAGGGGTGACGACGTGAGCCTGCTCATGCCGGGTCCGATGCGTAAACGGTCAAAACTGTGCCCGCTGGAGCCTTGATCCAATACCGTTGGCCATCAGAAATTTCGCTGGAATGCTGAAAAGCATCGTAGCTGATGAAATCAGCGTAATGCCCGCGAAACGCTGCTGGAATTGCGTCAGACGTTGGCCGGAAAGCGTATTCAAAACGCCCGATCGCTGAGACCAGAACGGTGCCGCCTATAGCGATGGGCGTCCATGTGCCGTCTGCCGTGAGTGCCTCACTTGAATTTGCTGTTACAGGCATCGTGCATTCCTTTCGTGGCTGCGCACTCCGGCGCATATTGTGTTAATTTATAAATTTCGGTCGGACCTAAAGGTCATCGCCCTTTTCGCAACGGGCCTTCACAAACAGCACAGGCGCGCCCAGATCTGCTGCTAAACCTTCCAGGTAGATCTCCAGCGGACGCTCCAGATCACGGCAAGCTTTTCGATCGAGATACGGCCCGCGCAGGTAGGGGCGGCACTCTGCGTCAGTCGGGCTGGTTTGAAGACAAAGTGTGACAAACAACATGAACATCAGAGTTTTCTCCAGTGGATTGTCAGATTGGAAAAAGACCAAAGGTGCGCCAAACTGGATTTATCGGCGCAACCCACCAGCCAAAATGGTATTATTTGGTCGAGGTTTGCTGCCCAATTTTAGCCATCGCCTCACGGCTGTACCGTTCAATCAGTCGGTCCAGCACACCATCACCCGGCGTCAGCGCCGTCAGCGCGTCTGGCACACTCTCTCGAAGGTGGTTCATGACATGCGCGCGCAGCATCTGCCCACTCTGCCCGGCGTTGCCTTGCAGCGCACTCTCCACGGCAGTCAGGATACCTTGGTGAAGCGCCCGCTGGTGCTTCTCCTCGATCCTGATACCGGTTGCGGCTTGGAACGCACCCACGGCCCGGTTCATGATCCACGTCAGCAGGATACCGAAGATCGTGAGGATGCCGGTTTGCACCTGATCGTTGGCCAGCAGGCCGGTCAGAAATTCCATGTCGTGTCCTTTCGAGGGTTAGTCGCGCGTCAGCGCTAAGATCGTCACCACCACGGCAGCGATCAGAATGAGAAAATCGACAGCCGTCATGTGACTGCCCGGTCCGTCCAGTCGCGGTCTACCACCTCGAAGCCGGGGCACAGCTTGGCGGCCACCTCACGGTGCCCCATGAGCCGCCGCAGCGGTGTTTGCTTCGCGATCAGCTCGATATGTGCCTTGGTGCCGTCGAGGGTTGCCGGGGTGAAATAGGCCTCGGGCAGCGCGATGCGCGTGATGGTGCCGACCTCAATCATCAGGTGGTGATATACCCCGCGGTTGTAGCCGATCGCGCCTGCGCCGTAGCGCGCCCAGGGCCGCGCGTCGAAGCGCTCACCGTCCGGGCATGTGATCGAGTGATAGCCCGTATCTGACCAGCCCCTTCCGCCCCTGCTCTCCGGGTCTGTGTGCATCCGGTGGACGGCCGAGATGATCTCGTTGTTGGTTTTGTAGACGTGCCAATCGCCCGGCACCGCCGCGCAGTGGATCATGAAGCTGTTGATCACCGTGCCTGCAGATCCCTGCCGCATTGCCAGAGAATGGTCGATCTTTTGGATTAATGGCTTGGATGGCACCAGCACTTCGGTTTCAGGGGCTGCGCTGGCGGCGTGCGCGCCATCGGCGTCAAGCACGCCACGCAGCGCCGCGCGCGTGGCGGCTCCGTAAGTGCCCTCAATCCCCTCTTGCATGTAGCCAAGACCCTTGAGGCCACGGTGCAGCGTCTGGACGGCCCAGTCCGACTGGATAGCAGGCCCCTCGAGCAGCAGCGCGGCCACGGCAGCTCTGGTTTTTCCGCCCCACCAGCTGTCGATTATGCCAGGGTCAAATCCTAGCGAGCGTGTGCCCAGCTGGATCAGGCGGTGGGAGGGGTGCTGCATAGGTTGCTCCAATGCTTGAGGCCCCGCGTGCAGGGCATGTCGGTAAAATTCTGAGAGATTTCAGTCTGTCGGAATTGGGTGAAGAACGGTGTGGACTATCTTAACCGGCCCGAGCTTGACCCGGCCAAGATGCCAGAACCACTGCGCGGACCAGCGGTATCCGGTCGGATCATTGAGGCAGTCAGAGGCCCAGGCAATTGACCAGGTTTTGACCGGCTCAGCGTTACCATACTGAAAAGGCCCGCCACGATCAGCGCAAGGATGGCCACCATTATGCGACTGCGTCAGAGGACGCACCGTTTCGATGTAGGACAGCCACGGGCGCGGCATTCCGAGCGCGTCAAGCGGGAATGATCGAATTAACGAAACCTGCTCGCCCACAATGGTGACCGTCTGCGGCGCGTAGGCGATGCGCGACAGCGGCGCGGTCTGGAGTATCAGCACGATCACAGTTGCCCATCCGATCCAGAGCACGGGCCTGCCTATCATCGCGTCGGACCAACGTAAAAACCGGCCAGCCAGTCGGCGAAGTTGGACCCATAGGCATACAGCCCCCAGAATATTCCAAGGGGAGCGGCCAGATACTTTACAGTGCCATTGGTCAACCACAGGGTCGTGCGAACGGACCGCACGATCTTGCGGATAAATTCGTCCAGCTCCCTGTCTTCCGCCGTTAAGCACTTTCTCTCCAATTCATTTAGCCTTTTTTCGTACCGTCTGAGCGTCTCATCATTGTAATGTGCCAATCTTTGAGGCCTTCCATTTCACAGCAGTGTTTTTTGGGCAGCCTACGGCCCTCTCAGTCTTTCCAAACCGCCCACAGGGCAACAGCCATAAAGCTGGCCTTCGCTTTCCACGCAGGAGCATGTGCAGCCCTTGCCCCATCGTACCATTCTGCGGCCGCTTGCGCTTTGCCGTAGGCGCCTGTCTCCAGCAGGTAATCGTGGACAAGCGCGGCGAGCAGGAAGTGGGGATCGTCTCGCCCGATGAGCCAGCGCCCCCACCAGGGCACGCTGATTTCGAACTCAGTTCCGGCAGGGATTGCGATCAGGTTACCGCTCCCCTTTGCGCCGACTTCCCATTCAATGGGCACAGAGGTGCGCCAACGACGACGAATGCCCCGCTCAAGCATCATATCAGGAGATGCCAAATAGAGCGTCGATCTCTGTGTCGGTCAGCGATAGCCATGATCCCATTGTCAGAACAAACGGGTGCAAGCGTTCGATGGTTTCTGTCGCGGCCCATTCGATCTGAGCATCAGCGGCCTGCTCGGCAGTGAGCAGGGTGAGGAAAGACGTCACCGTAGGGGGCCATTCCCCCTTCGCCACCTGAATTGCATCCGCTTGCGTGAGAATACCCGACGTGGCGAGGCCGAGGCAGAACGCCCGACGTGTGAGAGAGACCTTGCGCTTTGACGCAAGCTCGGACGCCGCCCGCTCCTGCGCCGTCATCTTTTGGCTCCAGTCGATCGTCATGGTGCGGCCTCCGGTGTGTCATATGGGGGAAGGGTGATGGGCCCGTTTTCGGTGACCGTGATTGGCGATGGAAAGCGGGTCTCGGTGGGCGCGCCTCCACCGTAGGGAAAGACCACCCTGAAGTGCA
>Ga0306866_1000531_pt1 | contig 11544 bp, 6 predicted proteins | sample AntRauTorckE5432_FD_190450 | JGI IMG/M metagenome (GOLD analysis project Ga0306866, IMG submission 190450) | Saline lake microbial communities from Rauer Islands, Antarctica - Metagenome Torckler E5 #432 (v2) (version 2) | ecosystem: Environmental > Aquatic > Non-marine Saline and Alkaline >...
AAGAAAAACTTATAAAAGAAGCAGCTGGAGATAAGATGCTCAAAGAAGGTGGAAACAGAGCCTTTAATGACGACGATACTTCCGACCTACTAAGACAGAAGGGTATGACCAGTTCAAAGTTTATTAAAGATTATGCAAAAAATGATGTTGGTGTTGGAAAAAGATTCGCTACTGAAGCAGATAGAACTAAAGGGGCTCAAGAAGCGTTGGCTCGAGCAGAGCTAGCAACCGGAGCAAAAGTTGGAACAGATACTATGCGAGTTGCAGCACAAAAATTCCGTACATCTATGACAAATACAGCTTACGAGCCTGGTGAAGCTGGACTAGAACAACTACAAGATGATTTGATGGAAATGCAAAATGACGGGCTTATTTCTACAGCCGATGCAGCTGGTTGGATGAAAGCCAATAAATCAAGACCTGACTATAGCTCAAACGGCTTTAACGATACGATAAAATTTGCTTCTAAACAAATAACCGCAAGACAGCAGATTCAGGGAGCGTTTGAGGGTGCTGATCCGAGAGAAATTGTTGGCGGTCACCAACGAGCAGTGGAAACCTTTGCCGAACAAGCAAAATTCAATCTGGAGGCTGCTGTAGCCGGTGGAGATGTTCTAGAAATAGACAGAGCCCTAGCCGATACTGCAAATATTCAGGATACGCTTAATAGCATATCCCGTAAGAAAGGTGAGAAATTTGCTACTGAAGTTTTTGGTCAAGGTTTTGGAGGAGACATATCTTACGATGTAGACAAAGCTTCTGGTGTTCAAAGACCGTCCAATATCGGCCCACCTGATCCTGCCACAACTGATCGTATCCAGAGAAAGATGACATACCGAGAGCTTTTGGAACAAAGAAGAAACAGCAAAGACTACTTAGACAGAAGAAGAGAATACTCCACTCAGCAAGCAGCTGCTGCATCAGGAGGGGAAGCACCACCAGACCCAGCATGAGGTGGAGGTACCTAAATTGACGCCAAGAATAGAAAGATTTAGTTTGTACATCGGAAAGTATAGTCTCTCGTGTTGACGCAGGTAAGTTATAGACAGGAAAGTAAAATGGTCATTCGGTAGACATGTTAATTATAGGTTTGGCAGATTTTGAAATAATTCAAACGAACGATAGTACTTTTGATTGAAAATTCGTAAAAGTTATCCATGCTCACCACTCGTAAAAATACTACTTCTTAGTAATTAGCTTCCGGCTTTCAAATTTCTAATTAGTTTCATATTTCGTAACTTAGTGCTTGTGATTTATACTTAAGAAGTATGGCAGTGCATAAAGTACCTCTTGATGTAGAGGCAGATGACAAATTTTTAGGACCACTTAGTTTCAAGCAATTCTTGTTCGGTGGTGGGGTAGCTGTTTTTGGCTATCTAACATTTTTTACTGCAACGAGTGGGTTGTGGCCACTAACTATAGTGGCTATCGTTCCGACACTAGTGTGTGCTGTTTTTGCGTTTCCCTGGAGTAAAGAACAGCCATCTGAGCTTTTTTTGGCTTCAAGGATACGGTTTTATTTAAAACCACGTAAGCGAATTTGGGATCAGTCTGGGATGAAGCATCTAGTGCAGGTCACAGTACCAAAGAAAATTGTGCATGAAATGACCGATGGACTTAATCAAACAGAAGTAAGGTCCAGATTTAATGCCCTGGCTACGATGGTCGATAGCCGCGGGTGGGCCGTAAAACATGCAGGCATAGACTTAGGACAGGCAAGCGATAGACTTATTACTCCAGATGCGTCCATACCGACAGCTAAGCAAGCCGTATTACAATCAACTCCTGACATACTAGATGAAGATAACTCAACTATTGCTCGACAGTTTGATACCATGATTCAACAATCGACCGCTCACCAAAAATCAGCGGCAAGAGACATCGTGGAAAAAGCAAGACAAGATCAAGCAGCTAGTCTCCCATCTGCTCAACCTGTAGATAATAATCAAGACTTTTGGTTTAAAGAGCAAGCCAATGCAGCTATTCAGCCAGCAAAAAATGTTGTTATGCCCACCACTCAACAAGTCCAACCCACCGATGCAAGTAACACTACCTCTCAGTTGAGCGAAGAAGAATTACTTGAAAAAGCTCATGAGACACAAAGAAGAAACGCGATGCAGTCAGGGACAAAACACGGCACAATAGTTAACCCTGATGGTTCTATAATGCAATCTGGTGGAAAGTTGCCGGACGCCCCCGTCGCTCCAGCAACAAGTAACAGTCCTGTTACAGACGGCTCGATAGCCGATACTTCAAATAGCGTCGCTGCCGTAAACCAATCCGCAGCGGTAACACAGCAAGACAACCAAGTCGCCCAGACAGACGACTCAACGCAGCAAACTCAAATCAGCCAACAGGCTCAAGGAGTGCCTGCATATACCTCCCCAAGCAATACACAACACCCCCAGTACCAAGCACCCGAGGAACCAGTGACGAAAAAGCATAACCCTGATATACTTGAACTTGCACAAAGTAACGATCTCAATATAGAAACGCTTGCAAGACAATCACACAAAAATGATGACGGTGAGGTAGTGATATCTCTACACTAAAGCAAACTTATTCATATATGGTGGAAGATAAGAAAAAGAATTCATATGCAGCCTCAAAATAATCAAAACCAAACAACAGGCCAGCAACCTTCAGCTGGTGCTGTTCCACCAAAAAGTAACCCAAATAGTACCCAGAATTCGCTCCTTATCGCTGAGATAAGAGATGGTATCGTTATTATGAATGACGGTAGTTACCGTGCAGTACTGGCCTGCCAGAGCATCAACTTTGATCTTATGAGTCCTCAGGAAAGGGAAGCGGTAGAGTTCAGCTATCAAGGCTTTCTTAATTCGCTATATTTTCCTTTACAGATCTTTGTACGTTCACAGAAGGTAGACATGCGTCCGTATATTCAAAAACTCGATAAGATCCGCTCAGAACATGACAATATGCTCCTTGCACTACTTATGGAAGACTATATTGAATACATGACCGATATTTCCTTGCAAACTAACATCATGGATAAAAGGTTCTACGTTATCATGCCGTTCTTTAATGCCATCGATGCTCAAAAAGTCGTTCAATCAAGTAAGAATTTCTTTACGAATGTTTTTGGCAAAAAAGAAGAAAAAGTCATTATAAATGAACAAGATCTCGACAAAGCGAAACAAGAGCTCCGAAATAGAATACAGGCCTGCATGGCAGGATTGCAGCAGTGTGGAGTAAAGTCGGTACCACTAGATACACAAGAACTTATCGAATTGTACTACGATGCCTATAATCCAGACACCGCAACAAGGCAACGTATCACCAAGTTTAGCGACCTAGAAACTCCAATTATCTCAAAAGGTGCTGGCCAAGCTGTACAGCCTAATCTAGAACGGGAGATGACGTAGTCATGTTTGGTAAGAAAAAAGAACCAGTCAACGATCCAGTTGCAACAGCGCAGGCGCAACAACTTCGTGAAAAACAAGAGGTACAAGCTGCCTTTGAAAAGGGTATTACCGCACTTCGTGACTTCATCGCCCCAGCATCACTAAATTTTGAAAATAGCCAGTTTTTAATCGGTACAAGAATTGCTCGTACGTATTATGTGTACGGCTACCCACGTCAGCTTTATACAGGTTGGTTATCGAGCATGATCAACCTGGACGAAGTAATCGACTTGTCTATATATATCTATCCAGTAGAAAGTCAGATCATATTAGAAAACTTGCGTAAAAAAGTTGGTCAGCTAGAAGCTGGTATTCAAATAGAGGCAGAGAGAGGCAAGGTTCGTGATCCAGGAAAGCAAGCCGCTATCCAAGATGCGGAAGAACTACGTGACAAACTGCAAGTTGGTGAAGAGCGGTTCTTCCGTTTTGGACTCTATTTCACTATTTATACCAATTCGCCGGAAGAGATGGAATTCGTCACTCATAAGGTAGAGTCTGTATTAGGTCAACAGCTTATTTATTCTAAGCCTGCCAGCGCACAACAAGAACAAGGACTTAATTCGACGTTGCCTCAGTTTACTGATCAATTACAAATACGCCGCAACATGAATACTGGGGCAATCAGCACAAGCTTTCCGTTCACTAGCTCTGATTTGACCCAGGAAAACGGCATTCTCTACGGTATTAATATGCATAATTCTGGACTCGTTATATTCGATAGATTTAGTCTAGAAAATGGTAATGCAGTTGTATTTGCTAAGTCCGGTGCAGGTAAGAGCTTTGCCGTCAAGCTAGAAGCTTTACGCAGTATGATGTTTGGCACCGAAGTGTTTATTATTGACCCAGAAAATGAGTACCAGCGTATAGCCGAAGCGGTAGGGGGAGCGTACGTCAGATTAAGCCTCAATAGCCCTACCCGTATTAACCCGTTTGACTTGCCGAAAGTAGTCGATAGTGAAGAAGCTGACAACGCGCTTCGCAGTAACTTGATCACTCTTCATGGTTTATTGCGCCTCATGATGGGCGGAGCACAGGCTGCTATGGCCCAAGCCCAAGCTGGGGGGGCAATACTTCCTGCTCTTAGTCCAGTAGAAGAGGCCGATCTTGATGCAGCTCTTATAGAGACTTATTCAAAAGCTGGTATCACTAACGACCCTCTCACGCACAATTCACCGACACCAACCATTAGTGATCTATACGATACTTTGCTACACATGGGTGGTACTGGGCCACAGTTGTCACAGAGACTTCGTAAATATACCACCGGGTCTTTTGCCGGTATATTCTCACAACCAAGCAATATAGATATCAATAATCCACTCGTGGTGTTTAATATTCGCGATTTAGAAGATGAATTACGTCCGGTAGCGATGTATATTGTTCTTAATTACATATGGAACAAGACGAAAACTGACCAGAAAAAACGTATGCTAGTCGTAGACGAAGCATGGCAATTGATGAAATACGAAGACTCTGCTAACTTCTTATTTAGTCTTGCGAAGCGTGCCCGTAAATACAACCTCGGCATCACAACAATCACACAAGACGTCGAAGATTTCATGGGTTCACGTATGGGTCGAGCAATCGTTGCAAACTCAAGTATGCAGATCTTGCTTAAACAGTCCTCGTCAGCTGTCGACGTGCTTGCCGATACATTCAAGCTGACAACAGAGGAGAAAAAACGATTAAGCCAATTCCCGGTTGGGCAGGGCTTGTTTTTTGCTGGCGAGAACCATGTCCATATCCAGATTGCTGCCAGTCCGACAGAAACCAGTCTGATCACGACAAACCCTCAGGAAGTTCAAAACTTAGAAAACCAACAGCAACGACAAGTAGATTTAGGACAAACAGGATATAATGAATCCATCGACTTACAATAACGTTAAAACTACAGGTAACTAGTGCTATGGGACCAAAACTCGACGAAAGTTCAGGACAAGTATATGATAAGCCGGAAAACTCGGGACCGCCTCTAAGTTCTAGTGATATTTCTAGGGGTATATCAGAAGCAGAACAACACGCCAACAGTACAGACGGGCAATCAAGTGCGACTAGTTCTAAGGAAGGAGGATTATACAAACCAAGCCCTTCGGGAGGAAAAGGAAAAAACAAGTCGACAAAGCTTAAGGGCAGGTTTACGAGAAAACAAAAAGGTGCGGCAGGTGGTATCGGAGTACTTTTGGGTGGAGGCCTTATAGGGTTTTTCATGCTCTTACCGTCTGCAGATATTCTAAAACTAGACTTTGCTCTTGGTAGATCTAGTGCAGTAAGCAGTCTTGCCGCAGAAACTAGAATATACGGCTTCACGAGACAAGCAAGAGCATATAGAACTGGCGATATTGGAGAAACAAGAGTCGGATTTTTAGGAAGCAAATCATTCAATAAAATTGTTGACAGACTCGAGTCTCAACACGGAATTACTTTTGATAGACGTGATGCTAATGGTAGACCAACACGTATTAGAATCGAGCCTCCTGAAAGCTCTATTCTGAGAGGAGCTACTCCAGAAGAAACCAGAGCTAATATAATAAAACATCTTAATCTGCCCGACGATGGTAGATTACAGGCCGTTGGAGGCTCAAGAGGTATCACGGTAAACTCAGCCTTGCTTACTGGTGAAAGTTCAGCTGAACTAGACAAATTAATAAAGTCTCTGGTTGAGCTTGATAACGAGAGCGCAAATAAAACTCGAGGCGCGACCATTACTTCTGTGCGAAGTCGTGTATTTAGAAAATTTTGGAATGCGCCTTCACTCTACAACCCAATTAACAGAGTTGCTGCAGACATCGACGAAAGCGTTAGAGTTAGATTAGATGCAAGAAGAAAACAAAAAGCCGGAAAAACGGCAACACTCAGTTCGAAATACCAAACAAAAGTGGCTCAAGCGAGAGCAAGACTTGGTAGTAAGGCAACGGTAGCTAGCGGCGCCTTAACCTTCACTGGAGGACTTTGCTTACTTAAAGAAACGGCTGATCTTCTGCCAGCACTTAATTACGCCAATATTGTATTGCCTGCAATGGAAGAGGCAATTGACAAACAAGCAGTAGCTTCTCAGGTAAGGTACGGGCAAGATTTTGATTCAGAGCAACTGGGAATAATCACAGATACATTCAAAGACGATCAAGGAAAAAACATATGGGGTGCAAAAGCGCTTAACGCAACTGCGAACGGAACCCCTGGTGTAGGTACAGAAGCCACGCCTGTTTTAAGCCAAGCGTTTAATATGCGAGGTGGAAGTATCGCTGGACTAATTGACTTAATAGTAGCAGGAAGTGGAGAAAACGACCTTATTGAAGCATTTGGAGGTGTTGGGGACACAGGAGCTGCACTGGCTTGTAACCCTATAGGTTACGGCATTCAGGTAATAGCGGGCGTTGGGCTGCTTTTGACGGGACCTCCTGGCTGGGCAGCAAAAAGCGCACAAGTAGCTCAAGGTTTGGCTATTAGCGCTTTGATAACCAGCCTTCTTGGAAATGCAGTAGAAGGTCAAGTGGAGAACAGGGCTAAAGAATTTTGTGGACAAGACGAAGAAGGAATAACGGTTGATGCCGAGGCCTATGGTAACTGTATGGCCTACGCTGCCAGGGCTGCAAGTAACGCTAATACAGCGGCAATGGGTGGTGTAGAGTTATCAAATACGCAAGAAAGAGTCGCTATGATGAAGCTAGAACAAAAAGAACTAGAAGAGTTCAGGGAGAAAAGTTTTTTAGCTCGGATGTTTGACATGAAAGACCACCGCTCACTTGCGGTAAATACCCTTCATATTGCAAGCAAAAACCAATTACAAGATGTTACCAGGCTAGCCCCGAACGTATTTGCAGGCTCGACCAGTATAGTTGGCAACTTAAGCTCTGCTTTCACTAAAAGCGCTCATGCTCAAGCCTCGCCCTATAACTGGGGTGAAAACTTCAATCTTGTTAGTGTACCACTAGAAATATTAGAAGATCCTAAATACGATGATCCTTTTGAAAACGCTACCTTAGCTGCTAGCATTCTCAGAGAAGACCTTGGAAACGGAAGTGAAATAATCAAGAGAGCAAAAAAATGCTTTGGCGTAGATATAAAACAAGTTACTGGTAGATGGCAATCGACGCCAGTAGAGGAGGTTGTACCTATGGAAGATGAGTATGTAGAAGCTAGCTGCAATGACTTATCTGAGGAAAATTGGGTGAGAATCATGCTTTTTGTTTTTGATGATTCAATTGTGACAGCAATAGACTGTTACGAAGAGGGCGATACTTCGGACTCTTGTAGAGAAATTGGTTCAGGATCAGGAACAAGCCTTAATGGGGTTGCAACAAGCACAGGAGAGCTTGACTGTTCTGGATATAACAAAGTAGGTGGTTCTGGAAATAGCGTAACGAAACAAGACTACAATAGTGAAATACAACAAAATTGCCAAGAGATAAAACAAAGATGTGAAAACGGCTCTGTTGAAAATACAGAAAGAATATTGTGTGAAGCACTAAAGTATGACGGTGTTCTTTACGGGAACAGTTATAGCGAAAGATGGTCAAACGGTAGCGTGAGGGCGACCTATGGTTTTAATACGAATGTTGGTAATTTTGGCATACAGGCTCAGGCTTGGCAAAGCCAAAGAAACCCAGAAGGTTTAAACCCAAACAACCTTCTAGAGTGTAGCGGCCTGACATCCGTTGCGCTATATGATGCATTTGGCTTTGATGGTGCTAATGTCGGCTGCTCGGGCAATTACACCCAACGAAACAATCCAAGTATTTTTAGGCAATTAGAGCCTAGCGAAGTGCGTCCTGGAGACTTATTAACGCTTACTTTTAGCTGTAATTCCGATACAAGCGGTCATGTCGCAATCGCTGCCTCTGGTGTTGACGAAAATGGAAACATAATAGTTTACGAAACAAACTCTTGGGGAAATCCAGTACGATTCACTCAGAAGAACCTTGACAGAGATTTTCCTGCGGGCAGGTCTCGTTATATAGGTCAAGGCGCAGAGTAATATAATGATCAGAAAAAAAACAACTATTATCATAATAATTCTTTTAGTAGCCGCTTTCATTGGTGGTTTGTTGCTAGTGTTAAACGGTAGAAACAATTCTGTTACTGTTCTTGTAGACACAAAACACTTACCTGTTAGTGTGTTAAATCAAGACGGTTTTGTAGTATCCAAAAACAACGATAGCTTTAATATTGCTTACGACGAAAATGATTATCTATATAGTTTTGTAAGTGTCAGCGGGCTAGCCACAGATTTTTACGATTTGCGAGATCTAGAGGAGCTTGTTGTCGTCTTTTCTGAAGAGAAAGATGAAACTCCTCCAGCGCTTTCAACTATCGAACAACGGTATAGAATTGATGGTATAGAACTAAAAACATTAAAAAGTTATGATGAAGATAGGTGGGTGATAGCAGTGGCCACTACTCCTGACCTAATAGGCGAGGGGTCTATTGGGATATATTCTGTTGTATCTGGAGAATATATAGAAATTTTTTCAGGCACAGGACCAGACTTAGACACTCTACTAGGTGCTAGTGTTCCTGAAAACATAGCTTTAAATATACTGGAGGACTATAGTGCTATTAGCCAACTTTAAAACGTCTTTCCGATATATTATTATATTTGTTTTACTGATTGTCATCTCTCTATTTAGTTCTCCTCATATTTATGCAAGCGAATTAATACAGAAAGATTTGTATGATAGTGGAATATATAAATATGATTTAAATCCAGGGGAAAGTTGCAGCACCGTTAGCTCGATTCCCGGTAGTGGCGTAGGTGGAGTTTTTTATATTGGTGATTCTCTCACGGTAGGTATGGTGGGTTCGGGGGGCTTACTCGCAAAAACTTCTGAGGCTGGTTTCACAGCCAATGCTGAGTTGCGTATCGATACCGCAACGCAAAAAAGTGGCCTAAGTGTTGAAGCAACTCAAGGATACTCAGTTTCAGACACCATCGAAAACTTGTCAGAAAATACCGCTAGGTTTGCTGATGATAAAGTAAGCATAATAGTTGTAATGCTTGGCACCAACCCAGAGAGCAATCAAGCACAAGCTACACAAGATATGGTCACATACATTAGAGATTTTAATAAAACTGCAAAAATAGTTTGGTTAAATACCTACACTAAAAATAGTAATAATTACGTGGCTATTAATAACGGCATACAGCAGGGTGTCTCAGCATTAGGTGATAATCAAGTAAGCATATTAGATTTCGCGGCAAGTGCAGAGTCTGTTGATTATAGTTTTGCAAATGATGGTATTCACCACACCTCGGCAGGCTATGGTTTGAAGGCAGATTTTGTAGTTAGTAATCTTCCTGGCCAAAATAGTGAAAACTTTTCTGCAAGCGGTTGTGGTGGTCTTGTTCCTGCAGGAACGGGCGATAATGATGTCGATCTCATCAATGCGTTAAAAAATAGCGGAATGACAATTGAGCAAGCGGTAGGTATTTTAGCTAACGTCAAACATGAATCAGGTAACAATCCTAAAAGACATGAATGTGTGTACAGTGTTGAAGATGGTCTGAAAAAGAATATTCCAGCAGAGATCATGGAAGCTGGTGGTGAAATTAAATCTGCTAACCAAGCACAGGCCGCACAAATACTTTTTGATGGAGATCGGTGCGCGATAATAGACGGCAGGCGTGTTAAGACTACACCGGATGGATACGGCTGGGGGCTGGTTCAATGGACACCTGCAAAAAAAATAATCTTAGTTTCCAGCGATAAGGGAGTGCCATACGAGCTAATTGATTCAATGCAATACCAAGGCGATTTTCTTATCAGTCAACTTAAGGGGGAGAGTGTTGGACTATTACTCCAATATGGGGTGAATGCTGGAACCGATGAAGCCAGTCGGAATAGTGGGTTTTTTAATACGACCACCCCTGAGGATGCGGCTGAGTTTTTTGCTATTAACTATGAGCGTTGTGCAAGATGTAAACCGGGCAATCCAGAAATAACTAAAAGACGCGGTGAAGCATCAGATCTATTCATTCAGTACGGATCGCTTTAAGAATGGAGACAACCATGAAGCATAAAAAAACTATAGTCACTATTCTCGTAATAATTGTGATGTTATTAATGTTTGTTTTTCTGACAAGCGGTAGAGGACAACTGTCAGTTATACTTCCAGAGTCACAAAACACTCAAACATCAGTTTCTGTTTATGGTGCCGACAAGGAAGCTATAGTAAGCAAATCTGTGGATTCACAAAGCTATCGTATTACGGTCAAGCCAGGTTCCTATTTTGTAGTAATAGAAAATAGTACTGGTTCTTATACTAAGTTCGTTGAAGTAAATGGCTTCATGAGAACAACAAAAATAGATAATTTTTCACTTAAAGATCAGCTAGGTCGTGAATTTGTTGCGGAACGACAAAAAAGTTGTTTTTCTGAAACATCACTTGGGGTGTTTAGTTACACCTGTCTCGGGCCTTTGTCTAGTCTAATTCTGCACGAAAAAGCAACAGACTCATCGCCGCCGAAAACTATTTCAATCGAAACAAACAGTTTTAATAAAAACAGAATCATAGAGGCAGTACACGAAACGGAGGATGGCGTTTTCGTTATGACCTACGAAGCAGGACGCGATAATTTACACGACGTTTTTAAACTAAACAGAAACCAGAACATAGTATCTACTACTTTAGTAGATACCGTTAGTTTAAGTTCACAACCATTACAGCAGCGGGGTACATCCTATTCAAAGAACCCTGTTACGCTAGCTAATAGCACTGCTGTGTATGGTGGTGACAATTTGAGAAAATTACAAAAATTGGCAAGTCCTTTAGATTTTGGTCCCAACACCATTTCTATTGGCCAGTTTAGTGATAATTCATGGGTGGCTCTTGAAGAGGAATCCGCGTCTTCTAATCCTCCAGTAATAAACTACACTGTGCGTTTAGTCGACAAAAATAAGTCCATGAAGACCGAAAGACCTAGTGATTTTGTAGTTTGTGCAGACTATTTGTTTATACTAGATGTGAATAGCAATCTCAGCATCTTTAGTGCTAATCTAAATCCAGAAAAAGAACTGTTTGGTATTTCTGATCTTCTTTGTGTTGATGATAAACCCCATATTGTTTTAGATAACAAGTTGTTTATCTTATCTGTTGAAGATTCTAGATTTGAGGGTTTTAT
>Ga0306866_1000541_pt1 | contig 11384 bp, 24 predicted proteins | sample AntRauTorckE5432_FD_190450 | JGI IMG/M metagenome (GOLD analysis project Ga0306866, IMG submission 190450) | Saline lake microbial communities from Rauer Islands, Antarctica - Metagenome Torckler E5 #432 (v2) (version 2) | ecosystem: Environmental > Aquatic > Non-marine Saline and Alkaline >...
AAAACCAATTTGATGCCTTAGTTAGTTACACTTATAATACAGGAGGGAGTTCTACGCTTTTTAGATACATAAATACTTATCAGGGGTTAGACAAAATTTATCAATGGTTTACGACGAAATACATAACAGCAGACGGGGTAGCTTTACGAGGTTTAGTGTTAAGGAGAAAATCAGAAGCGGATTTATTTTTTACTAAATGAAAAAATTAACCATTTTACTCTTATTTATTTTGTTAGGATGCGGTGTTAGACGTACCGAGCAAACAAAATCGATAGATAAATTAAATTCAGAAAGTTTTAAGGCTTCATCTGATTTTTTAAATTACAAAAACGCTGATTTTAATTTTGCTTATAATAAAGTATATACATATATTAAAGAGCCTACGCAGTACGGGATTAAAGAAACGTTTACCCAAAAAAATGAATCTGTTAATAATATAAAATACATTGAAGTAGCAAGGTATATAGATTCTGTTCGCTATATTAATATCACAACTTACAAGAGTAATAAAATAAAAAAAACACAAAACGAGGGTGTTTCTAGTTGGGTTTGGATTGTAGCTATTATAAGCGTTATTACGGGCTTATATTTATATTTAATAAAATCAAAATGGCATAATGAATTAATATCGAGAACAATATCTATATTTAGTAAAAAATAAAACAAATAAAAACATTCTTTTTTATAAGAAATTTTATATATTTGACAAACCAAAAAATGTAAAATTTATGAAAAACAATAAAAGGCGTTATCGTTTAAATGATCTGCAAGCTAATTTTTTAGGATTAAAATTAAAGAAAATTAACAGATATACTTTAAGCGAACAACAAGAGAATTTACATTTAAATACTATTCTTTCTGGTTATGTTACATCAGAAAAATCAGTTGATTTAAAAGAATCTATAAAACAAAATAATGTTTTAGTTATTGGAGATTTGCATCAACCCTTCACTTTAAAAGGTTATTTAGAACATTGTATCGAAACTTATTTTAAGTATAAATGCGATACAGTTGTATTTATAGGCGACCTTATAGACTCGCACTTTGCATCATACCACGAAACAAGTACGGAGGCTTTAGGTGCAGACCAAGAATTAGATTTATCAATTAAAGGAATAAGAAAATGGTATAAGGCGTTTCCTAAAGCTACAGTTATAATAGGTAATCACGATAGACTTGTAATGCGCAAAGCAAATACAGGAGGTATATCAGCTAAATGGATAAGACCATACAACGAAGTTTTAGAAGTGCCTAATTGGTTATTTACTAATAGAATAGTTATTGATAACGTTCAATATATACACGGGGAATCTGGTAGAGCATCAAAGAAAGCTAAGGATGATATGATAAGCACTGTGCAAGGTCATAGACATACAGAAATGTTTGTTGAGTGGATTGTAGGCTATAAGCAAAAGATTTTTGGTTGTGCAGTTGGTTGTGGCGTTGACAATACTAAATATGGAATGTATTACGCCTCTGCTTTTAAGAAACCAGCGATAGGATGTGCGGTTATTGAAAAAGGATTAATAGCTACTAACGTACCAATGGAATTATAATTAATAAACATAAAAAAAACAAACCCACTAATTAATTTTAGTGGGTTTTTTAATTATATCCAAAGGCAACTATTCTATTTTAATATAACATTTAAGTTGTTTATGCATATACTTAAAATAAATTAAATCTTAAATTTTTGTTAAATTACTTAATAAAAGTATTGTTTAAATTAACTTTTAAATTATCTTTACACCATAAAAATATATAATTATGGAGCAGTTGACAATTAGTTACGAAGGTTTAGACTTTACGGTTTGGGGTTATTACACAAAAGAATATAGACCTATATCTTATTATGAAAGACCAGAAGATTCAGAGTTTGACATTAGAGAAGTATATTTATCAAACGATAACATTATCGAATTATTAAAAGAAAATGTTGTAGATACACTGCAGGAATTAGCATTAGAACAATTAGATAACAAATAACATGAGCGAAGTAGAAAAATTTTACGATTGGTTAATAAAATGTAAAAATGTTTATTTAAGCGACAATACTAAAATTAATAATTCGTTCTTAATAATTTTAAAAAATGGAAAGTAATAGAGAGGTTTTTTTAAAAATGAGCGAAGAACACTATATGGATATTCCTTCGCTAACTAGAGAGATGTTTTTAACTTCAAAAAGAATAGATAGTGATACGCATGATTGGCAAGAAAATATGAAAGATTTGTTATTTGAAATGTTATACAAAAAAAAGAAAGAAGTTACTAAGCAATTAGAAGAAAGACAATACGAATTAAGAGAATTAAGATTAACTAAAAAAAAATAAAATGAAAATAAATACACCTTTAGAGATTCAAGAAATAGACTTTAGAGTTCAGTCTATAAACAAGGGCGGATATGCTACTATATTAGCTTATAAAGATGCTAGAGTAGACATGAATAGATTAGATGATGTTTACGGTGTTGAAGGATGGCAAAAAAAGTACGATCTAATTAACGGAAACTTATTTTGTTCAGTCGGTATTTGGTCTGAAAAGCTAAATCAATGGGTATGGAAACAAGACGTAGGAACTGAAAGTGCAGCAGAAAAAGAAAAAGGTCAGGCTTCTGACGCATTTAAAAGAGCTTGTTTTAATTTAGGGATAGGGCGTGAGCTATACGATTATCCTGTAATATCTATTCAGCTTATAAAAGATGTAGAGTGGAAGATTGAGAATGATAGACCCAAACAATTATTTGGATTAAAGTTAAAAGATTGGGAATGGCAAAGTGAATTTGAAGATGATAAATTAATATTTTTATGTGTTTATGATAATAATAAAAAACTAAGATTTCAATTTGGGGAAGCTCCTAAAAATAAACAGCAAATATCTAATGAATTACTTATATCAAACGCTGAGAATTTAGAAAGTTTGGGTAAAATATTTAAATCATTTGACTTGCAAGAGCAGAAAAGATTAACTAAGTTTACAACTGAAAGAAAAAAAGAATTAACAATTAAATAAATAAATTATGGAAGTATTCGGTAAAATTATCGTATTAGGAGAAACAATGACAGTAGGATCTGCTGGAACATTTAAAAAGAGAACAATAGTAATTGAAACTGATGAGCAGTATAAACAAACTATTCCTGTAGACTTTGTACAGGATAAAACAGAAATCCTAAACGCTTATAAAGTAGGCGAAAGCGTGAAAATTGGTATAAACATTAGAGGCAACGAATATAACGGTAAGTATTACGTTTCATTAAACGGATGGAACATTAATAAACATGATACCAATAACTCTTCTCCGAGTGTTAATAAAAAAGAGGCTGTAGATGTTGAAGATGATAGTTTACCTTTTTAGAACTAATAAAATAAATTAAAAACATAATATATGAAATAGTAAATTTAAGCCTTACGATACATTAAATAGGCTGGGTTACGGGGTGGATAGATAAGACAAAAAATGGGTATTTCGTAAACTTATCGGGTCTGGGGTTCGATTCCCTACACTCCTCTAAATTAAAAATTATGAAATATAATAAACAACAAAAAGAATTGTTAAAATCTGTTAACGGTGATTATTTTTGCAAAGGTCGCAAACCTGATCTTCCTAGTCAAATTATAGTAGGAGATTATCATGTAATTGAAAGTAAAATGAATCTTAAAAGTTTTAAAATATGATTCCATTATATACTTGCAAAACCTGCTTAGAAAAGTACGCTTATGAGCAATATAGCATTAATTGCTGTTTGCCTAAATGGCTGGCTTTAAAGGAACTTTATGAGCCTTCGATAGCACAAGCCAAGAAATCTTATTACGAGCGTAAAAGCGAGGTTATAAAGGCAAAAAACAAGGCTTACTATGAAGCTAATAAAGAGAAGGTTAATAAAAGAACATTAGCATTATATTTTAAAAACAAAAAAGTATGAAAAGTAAAAAACCAATAGAGCAAAGATTACAATCTAAAGATTGGAAAAATGACTACAAAAGTCAAGCGATTAAAGTATTAGAATTAGCTAAACAACAAGAAAAAGAAAAAAATGAAAAATAATAAAATAACCCTATATGAACTGAAAAACGATTATATTTATTTGGCTTTAAAATATAAAATATATTACGATAATCTAAAGTGGTATAATTTTAAAAAAAAAAGAGAATATAAACGATTGTATGAATCAGGTTTAAAAATGATAAATACAGTTAATAATATGATAATTGTTATTAAAAAAAAAGAAAAAAATGGAAAATAATATAATAACGTTGTATGAAGGCGATTGTCTTGAATTAATGAAACAAATACCAGATAAATCTATTGACGCCATAATTACAGACCCACCTTACGGTACGACTGCTTGCAAGTGGGATAGTGTTATTCCTTTTGATTTAATGTGGCAACAACTAAACAGAATTATAAAGCCAAACGGTGCAATTGTTTTATTTGGTAGTGAGCCGTTTAGTTCTGCTTTACGAATGAGTAATATTAAAAATTATAAGTATGATTGGATTTGGGAAAAACCTAAAGGAACTGGTTTCTTAAACGCAAAAAAACAACCTTTAAGATATAGTGAATTAATTTCTGTTTTTTATAAAAAACAATGCACTTACAACCCAGAGAAAACAACTGGACATAAACCTTCTAATGTATCAAGTAATAAAAGCATAAAAGAAACAGATGTTTATGGTAAATTTACCAAACAACAAAAAGGAGGACAAACAGATAGATATCCTAAAAACATAATAAAATTAAACAACGTTAATTCGTCTGATGGAATATTACACCCAACACAAAAGCCTGTTTTATTAATGGAATATTTAATTAAAACCTACACAAACGAGAACGAAACAGTTTTAGATTTTACAATGGGTTCAGGAACAACTGGATTTGCTTGTGTAAATACTAAACGTAATTTTATAGGTATTGAAAAAGATGACAATTATTTTAAAATAGCAAAGAAAAGAATAGATCATGCAAAACAACAAGAAAAAGAAAAGTTAAAAAATTATTTGTAATTAATAAAATAGTTGTATATTTGTAATCAGATACTATCTATGGTGGATTTAGTATCATATAAGATTTATAATTGTTAACCTTAATAGGAGTAGAGCCACCATCTCGAAACTATTAAGGTTTTTTTATTTTATAAAATTATGGCAGAAAACAAAAAATCATTTACGGCATATTGCGATTGGAACACTACATTTAATTCTTTGCCGGATGATAAAGCAGGACAATTAATAAAGCATCTTTTGTCTTATGTAAATGATGAAAATCCAGAAACAAATGACTTGCTTATAAACGCAGTTTTTGCAAGTATAAAGGCTACTTTAAAAAGAGATTTAATTAAATGGGAAGCTAAAAGCGAAAAAAATAAGGAGAGCGCATTAATACGTTGGAATAAAAGTAATGCAAACGAATGCGAACGCATAGAACGCAATGCGAAACATGCCGATAGTGTAAGTGATAGTGTAAGTGATATAAAAGTAAATAACAACCTATCGGTTGATTGGGTGGCTCTTTTAAAATTCTTTAACGATGTAACGGGTAGAAGTTTTAAAGTAGTATCTGCTAAAGCTAAGAAACAAATAAAAGATAGATTGAAAGAAGGCTATTCCAAAGAAGATTTAGTAACAGCTATAAACAACTGCTTTAACGATAAGTATCATCAAGATAACCGACACTTTTTAACATTAGAATTTATAAGCAGGAGTGATAAGATGGAAAAGTTCGCAACTGATTGCTTAAAGCCAAAATTAAAACAAGATAGATTATAAACCACTAAAAAATAAAATTATGATAAATTTAATTAATGGTGATTGCTTAGAACTGATGAAAAAAATACCAGATTGTAGCGTAGATGCCATAATTACAGACCCTCCATACGGTACAACTGCTTGTAAGTGGGATTCAGTTATTGATTTTAAACTTATGTGGGAGCAGTTAAATAGAATTATAAAGCCGAACGGTACGATTGTTTTATTTGGAAGTGAGCCATTTAGTAGTGCTTTAAGAATGAGTAATATTAAGAATTACAAGTATGATTGGAAATGGAACAGGATGCAAGGTAGCGGTTTTTTAAATAGTAAAAAAAAACCATTAACAAGCTATGAGGATATAATAATATTTAATAATACAAAATTAGGAAAACACACATATAACCCACAATTAGAAAAAAAAGACATATTAAAAATAAGACCCATAGGAAACAGAAAGCCACAAAATAAATCAACTTACGGAGATCATAATGGTCAATTATCAAAAGAATATGATAACACGAAATCTTATCCAAAAGACATTATAAACTCTTCTTCTAAACAAAAAGAATGTAACAGTATAAACAGAGTACACCCAACACAAAAACCCGTTTTATTAATGGAATACTTAATTAAAACCTACACAAACGAAAACGAAACCGTTTTAGATTTTACAATGGGAAGTGGCTCAACTGGAGTGGCGTGTGTAAATACTAACCGTAATTTTATTGGAATAGAAATGGACGACAATTATTTTAAAATAGCTGAGGAAAGAATAAATCAATCTCAATTAAAAATCTTTTAATAAATTTAACTTATGAGCTGGAGAATAGAAAATAACACTAAACGAATATACAACGTTTTTAAGCGTTCTAAATCTCAAATATATAGTGAAGATATAGAAGCGTTAAAAGATGTCTTAAATCACATAGAGGAAGGCAAAAAACAGGTGTCAATAGATAATATTCTTTTCTTAAAACTATTATCTATACATTTATTGCAAAATTTAGATTATTATGGCAATATTAAGGGAGCTGTAAAAGAGTGTGGTAAACTATTAAACCAACCTTTAAATCATCATATAGAAAAACTTAGAATTTCCCTAAATTATTTAGAAGTAAAGGAATACGTTGACAATTTAAGAATGGAGGAATACAATGACCCTGAGATATTAGATAAATTAAATAAAGAATGGAGTTATAAAGTCGTAGAAAACAGCCTTTACAATAGCTGTAATGATTTTATAAAGGACGTTGAAAATTATAAGTAACTACCTGGTAACCGCTATAAATGTATTACAAAAATATGAAAACACTTAAAAAAGTTGAAATTGAACCATTATTTGTAGAATTTATTCCAGAGTTATTAGAGCAAAATAAGTTCTATATTTCTGAAAAGTACAAAACAGCAACTCATATTTGCCTATGTGGTTGTGGTAAAAAGGTAATCACTCCATTAATTACTCCTCAATTTTGGAATATGAAAAAAGAAAACAACGGAACTATCTCGTTAACTCCAAGCGTAGGGAATTACAATTTACCTTGTAAATCACATTATATAATTACCAAGAATGTTGCTAATTTTTGTTGAGAAAACGAAAATAGATCAATTTGCTATAACAGTAGTATAGGCGCGGTTTTAATTGCGCTTATACTAAGTTAATATAAATTATAAATAAATAACTATGGATTTTAATTTTAATGAATTAGACAATAAAGTAGAAGATGTTATTAAATTAGATTTTAATAAAATACTAAAAGACAGTTATATTGACCCAGCAGAGGAAATTAAGCCTCAGCCTGTAGCGGTTAGTATAGGATCATCTATTTACAAAGGAAATAGCTATCCAATTCCTTTTGGTTCGTACGGTGATATTTCATGCATTGTTGGAGCTTCAAAAAGCAGAAAGACTTTTTTTAAATCTATGATAATAGCAGGTTATTTAGGCGGTAATTCTAATAATCTTAATCCCTCTATAATAGGTCATAATACAAGGGATAAATATGTTATTGAATTTGATACTGAACAGTCTAAATATCACACGCAAAGAGTTGTAAGAAGGGTTTGTGATATGGTAGGTACTAATTCAGATTTATATAGAACTTTTGCTTTAAGGGGTTATTCTCCTAAAGAAAGATTTGAGTTTATAGATTGGATTGTTTACGAAAGTGAATTTAAGAATAATATAGGCTTAATGTCTATTGATGGATATGTTGATCTTGTTACTGATTTTAATAATTTAGAGCAATCTACAGGACTAACAGACAAGTTATTACAGTGGACTGCTATAAAAGGATTAGAAGACGTTAATCAAATGCATTTAACGGGTATTTTGCATAAGAACTTTGGAACATCTAAACCTGTAGGACACGTGGGTAGTAGTGTTTTAAAAAAGGCTGAAACAGTTGCTTTTTTAGAAAATGATAAAGAAAGCGGTAATACATTAGTTACTTGCGAATACAGCAGGAATTTAGCGTTTAAAGACTTTACTTTTGCAGTTAATGATGATTGGCTACCATACGAGGTTCAAGATAATGTTTTTAATAATTTGCCTTATAATAAAAATGCATCAATAAAAGCAAGTTTTTAATTTAAACAATAGGTTTATTTAAATAATGTATTATCTTTGATAAAAAAAATATTATGAAACTAATATCAATGACGGATTTTGTTGTGGGAGCTTTAGGTTTTAAAAAATCTATGTATTATGAATATAATGTAAACGACAATGACAAAGCATTAAGTAAAATAGAAAACTACTCTAAATTTCTTAAACAACCACTTACTTTAGGAATGTTTGTGCCTTGTGATTTAGATGGTAATTTACTAGAGTATCCAGATCATAATTATAACTCTATGGAATATATGGATGAATTTGATGTTTACAACGAAGCAAAAAACCGTGTTTTATTTGAGGGTTTTAATGAAACAATATGTCAAGGAAAAACTTATTTACATAATGATAGTTTTGGTAGTGTTTTTATAGACAAAAATTGGGTTATAAGACACTGTTTTGTAGAAGATTTAATAGGAGTAGAATTAACCAAATCAGCAATTTAAATAATATGAAAGCAAAATTAATTTTTACAGATGAATCACAGTGTTACCAGCAACTAATGCTATTAGGTGCGGTAAGATATAAAAGAAAAGGTAATGAAGTTACTGCATTAGATATTAATGGTAAAAAGATTATAACAGCAGTAATAAGATGAAATTATTAGTAAAAAAAACTAATGGAGGTTTGAAGCCTTGTTACGATACAGACTATGAAATTTATAGTAAGATACAGATTAATGAAGAATTTGTAATAGATTACAAAAAGAAGCGTAATACTAAATTTCACAGAAAGTTCTTCGCATTGTTAAAGCTGTTTTATGAAAACCAAGATGTTTATAATAACATAGAGGACCTAAGACTAGACTTAATCAAAGAGTCTGGTAGATTTAAAGAAGTTACAAATATATTTACGGGAGAAGTTTTTAAAAAAGCCAATTCAATTTCTTTTGGTTCTATGGATGAAATAACATTTAGTGAATTATATGAAGATTGCAAAACAATTATCTGTAAACATTTAGGAATAGGCAAAGAATCGATAGAAGAAGAAATACATCAATACTATTAATTATGATAAATATAACAAATGAATGTAATATGTCTTTAATGGCAAGATTCCCTGACAATTATTTCGATTTGGCAATAGTTGATCCGCCTTATGGGATTGGAGCTGACAAGGAGAAACATAGTGGTAAAACAAAAACATGGAAAGGAAAAACAAAAAAAGGTTATATTTCTAAAAACTGGGATTCTAATATACCTAATAAAGAATATTTTACAGAATTAAAAAGAGTTTCTAAAAATCAAATAATATGGGGAGCTAATTATTTTGGATTAATTGGAGGTTATATATTTTGGAATAAAAAAGAAACAATGCCGACCTACTCAAAAGGAGAACTTGCGTGGACTTCGCTGTTTTTAAGATGTGATTTAGTAGAGCTGCTTTGGGCAGGATATAAAAAATGTGAGCAAACCGATAGAATACACCCAACTCAAAAACCCGTAAAGCTTTACGAATGGCTTTTAATAAACTACGCAAAAGAAGGAGATAAAATTTTAGATACTCATTATGGCTCTGGAAGTCACGGAATAGCTTGTCATAATCTAAAATTTGATTTAACCGCTTGTGAAATTGACCCTGATTATTACAAAGACTCGTTAATTCGTTTACACAATCACCAATCACAATTAACGATGTTCTAATGAAATTAAAGTCTTGTAAAGTATGCAAAGAAAAGTTTGAGCCTATACAATTTGCACAAAATGTATGTAATTACAAATGTGCTATCATTCACGCAAAGAATTTAAAGTCAAAGAAAGAAGCAAGCGAATGGAAGGTAGAAAAAGCCGTTTTAAAGAAAAGTTTAAAAACTTTGGGACAATATGAAGCAGATGCAAAGAAATCGTTTCAAAAGTGGATTAGATTACGTGACACAGGAAAGCCTTGCATATCTTGCGGTAAGATCACAAATGAAATGGATGCAGGTCATTTTAAAAAAGCAGAAATTTACAGCGGAGTTATATTTAACGAAATGAATTGTCACAGCCAGTGTCGAAAATGCAACCGCTTCCAAAACGGTAACGAACTTAATTATCGTCTTGGATTGATTGAAAGATATGGTTTGGATTACGCAAATAACATTGAAAAGTTAGCTAATCAAACAAGACAATATAAGTTTAGCAAAGAAGAATTAATAGCAAAAAAAATACAATACGAAATTAAATTTAAACAAGAAAATAGATGAAAAATAAAACAAACTTACAAAGGATCACTAGAATAATGAATTTTTTACACGCAAGAGGTTTAAACTCAGAAAGGGTAAATAAAGTTTACCGCAAGATAATTAAATGCAAATGTTAAATAAATCATAATGTTTTTAATAAAAGTATTGTTTATATAAATGTTATTTGTATTTTTGTTAGAGGTTTCGGCTTTGTGCAGGCTGAAATTCAAGAGTAATAATCCAAATGAAAAAATAACTTAAAATTATGACTAAAAATACTAATAAATCACAAATACTAAGATTGCTCAAAACTGTTTTTATAAGATGTACGGATTATTAACTATAAATATTATTAAAATGAAATTAGATGACATTGCTAACTTATTATCAGAAAAAATTAACCAACAACATTATATAAAACATTATTTGAATAATGTGTTTATAAATGGATTTCAAAAAGGCGCAGAGAATAGCGATTTATTTGCAATTGCTTTTTATGAATGGCGTGCAAATTCTGTTATAAAAAATATCGATCAATACACAAATAAAGAAGCTTTAGATATTTACAAAAAACATCTTACAGAAACGAAAGCGTAGTATATTATATAACTAGTAAATAAAGTCAATTCAATAAATTAAAATAATATGACAGAAAATAACAAAGCAGGTAGAAAAAAAATAGAATATAATCAAAAGGCTTTACAAAAAAAAGTACCTTCTGATATTTACAAAGAATGTATGAAGTGGTTAAATGAACAAGTAAAAAGGTATCAATTAAATAATAAATAGTTATGAAAAAAGATTTAGTAATAATTTTCGGTATAGTTGCTTTAGTATTAATAACAATGCACTTATTAGGTGCTA
>Ga0306866_1000547_pt1 | contig 11307 bp, 11 predicted proteins | sample AntRauTorckE5432_FD_190450 | JGI IMG/M metagenome (GOLD analysis project Ga0306866, IMG submission 190450) | Saline lake microbial communities from Rauer Islands, Antarctica - Metagenome Torckler E5 #432 (v2) (version 2) | ecosystem: Environmental > Aquatic > Non-marine Saline and Alkaline >...
CAAAAAGTTAATTAAGGAGTCGAAAGATGGGAATAAATGTACTAAGTCTATTTGATGGGATATCTTGTGGTCAGATAGCATTAGAGAGGGCTGGAATAGATGTGGATAATTACTTTGCGTCTGAGGTTGATAAATATGCAATTCAAGTAACTAAACGCAATTACCCAAACACAAAACATATAGGTGATGTAACAAAGGTAAAAGGGGTGGACTTGCCAACGATTGATTTATTGATTGGCGGAAGCCCCTGCCAAGGGTTTAGTTTTGCTGGTAAACAATTAAATTTTGATGACCCAAGAAGCAGATTATTTTTTGAGTTTATCAGATTAAAAAACGAAATTAACCCAAAACACTTCTTGCTTGAAAATGTAAAAATGAAAAAAGAGTATGCAGAAAAGATTAGTGAATATATAGGAGTCAGTGTATCTAAGATAAACAGTTCTTTGTTTTCATGTCAAAACAGAGAGAGGTTATATTGGACGAATATTTCAATACCAAAAATAGTAAACAAAGATGCAGACTGTTTTAATGATTATTTATATCGTTTGGGGCATGGATATATATCAGACGAAATAAAGTTTTTTGAGAAATACCCTTCTCTTGCTGCACAATCGCCAGCGACAAAATACAGAATTGTTGTTGATTTGAAACAGGCTCTCATTGCTTTAGAATCCAATACTTTAGACAAGATACGGCGTGGTGAAGGCATTACGAGATCAGCTACTCCCGAAGAATGTGAACGATTCCAGACGCTGCCTCCTACATACACTTTGCCATTAAACAAAACACAGAGATATAAATGTATTGGTAACGGGTGGACTGTTGATGTAATAGCACACATTTTTAAGGGCTTGCTTAATGAAAATCTATAAGATAACCAAAGCAAGCGAATATTTAGGTGTATCAATCAATACGCTTAAAACACTTGCAAATAGGGGCAAGATAAACTCTTTCAAAACTTCTGGCAGCCATAGGCGTTTTAGGCAAGATGACTTAGACTCTTATATGGGAGTTGAGAAAGAGAAACAGGAAAAGCTAACGGTCATATATGCGAGATGTTCAACGGCAAAGCAGAAGGAAAACCTTGAGAGACAAAAAGACAGACTTAGAAAACACGCTGAAAACAAAGGTTACAAATTTATCCTGATTGATGAAATGGCAAGTGGGATAAACGAGAAAAGAAAAGGCATACATAAACTGATTAAGTTGTGCTTTGAGGGTAAAGTGGAACGTATTTTAATTGAGTACAAAGATAGACTTGCAAGATTTGGGTATGAATATCTTGATGCTATTTTTAAAAACTTAGAAATAACCGTTGAGATTGTTGAGGCGAAAGAACAGAAGTATGAAGAAGAATTAGCAGAGGATATTATGAAAATTTTAACTTGTTATTCTGCAAGATATTATGGCAGACGGGGTGGGAGAAAGAAGAAAAATGTAGAGGAAAATCAAACTATTGAATCTAATGGAATTTAATAAGGACCGTGCAAGCCGAACGAAATCATGAAACGGAGAAATAATAAGTAATGATAAAAATAGACATCCTTCAGTCCATCCTAAAGGACAGCAACTACAATTTATCGCTGTTCTCGGCTGAAGAAATTGAGGCGCTGCGCGAAAAGGTTTTCACCAAAGAAGCCAGAGGAAAAGAAACTCCTTTCATAAATTGCGTTGTTAGAGACAAAGAAATTCAACTCAAGCCTGAAGAGGTGGTCAGGCAGCTATACGCGACAAGGCTCATAGAGCAATACGGCTACCCGAAAAAACGCCTTGCCTTTGAATATGCCGTTACATTTGGGCGCGAGAAGAAAAGCGCAGATATTGTCATTTTTGACAAAGACCGCACTGATACGGCCTATATTGTCGTTGAACTCAAAAAGCCTAAGCTCAAAGACGGGAAAAACCAGCTTCGCTCCTATTGCAATGCTACGGGTGCGCCTATTGGCGTATGGACAAACGGCGAGAAAATATCGCACTACCATCGCAAAGACCCGAATTACTTTGAAGACATCACCGATATTCCCAAAGGGAATCAAACGCTCAAAGACATACTGAGCGAACGCTTCACCCTGCGTGACCTAATTATCAAAGACAAAATCGCCAATGAGCGAAAGTCATTAAAAGACATAATATTGGAAATGGAAGATGAGGTTCTTGCCAATGCTGGCGTGGATGTGTTCGAAGAAGTATTCAAACTCATTTTCACCAAACTCTATGATGAATTTGGCAGCAAAAAAGATAAGGACATTATCGAGTATCACCTTGACCAGAATTTGGATGAGGAAGAGCGAGGCGACTACGAAAGTCTGAAAGAATGCCTTGAAAGCCTTAATGACAAGAAATTTCGTGTCATGGAGTTCAGAAACACCGGCCAAACCGATACCGAGTTAAAAAAGAAGATTCATGAATTATTCGATGAGGCCAAAAAACAATGGCATGGCGTTTTCCCAGAAAGCGCGTCGTTTGAACTGTCTGACAGCCATTTGTCGGTATGCGTTTCCAGTTTGCAGGATGTGAAGCTGTTCAACTCCAACCTGTTAGTGGTGGATGAAGCCTTTGAATACCTGGTCAACAAATCAGCCAAAGGCGAAAAAGGCCAGTATTTCACGCCCCGCCATGTCATTGATATGTGCGTGCAGATGCTTAACCCTAAGCGTGGCGAATACATGATCGACACCGCATCAGGAAGCTGTGGTTTTCCGGTGCATACGATTTTCAAACTTACCGGACATTTGTTCACTAATGCTGAAATTCCTGACGATGAAAAGCAGCACGTGCTCAAAGTGTTTGGAATAGACTTTGACGAAAAAACCGTGCGTGTTGCTCGTACCCTAAACTTGATTGCGGGTGATGGAGAAACCAATGTGTTGCATCTCAACACGCTGGATTTTGAACGGTGGAATGACAAGACTGAAAAAGACCCCAAATGGATTAACACCTACGGCAAAGGCTTTGACCGTCTGGAAAAACTCAGAAGCGACAAGGGTGAAAACAAAAACTTCGACTTCGATATTTTGATGGCAAATCCACCCTTTGCTGGGGACATCAAGGAAAGCCGCATCCTGCATCAGTATGAACTCGGCTTTAAGAGCAATGGCAAGGCACAAAGTAAAGTTGGGCGGGATATTCTGTTTATTGAAAGAAACCTTGACTTTCTCAAGCCCGGTGGCCGCATGGCGATTGTGCTACCGCAAGGCCGATTCAATAACACCTCAGATAAACACATACGAGAATTTATCGCCCAGCATGGCCGCATCCTTGCGGTGGTAGGACTGCACGGCAACACATTCAAACCCCATACCGGCACTAAAGCCAGCGTTTTGTTTGTGCAAAAGTGGCATGACGAGCTTTGCCCTAAAGTCGATGACTACCCCCTCTTTTTTGCCGTCAGCGATAAAGGCGGGAAAGACAACTCCGGCGAATATATCTATGTCAAAAACGGTAATGACCAATACAAGCTGGATAAAAATGGACATTTGATTGTTGACCATGACCTGCACAACCACGGCGGTGAATTACCTAACGGCATTGCAGAAGCCTTTATTGAATGGGCGGTGAGTGAAAAGCTGTCATTTTGGGTGGGGGAGGCGTAGGGATGCAAAGCCAAGTATTGAACTACTCCACTGCTAAACAGGATGATGGAACATTTAGACTTGATGCAGAGCATTATCAAGAGAAATATTTGCGCAATCAGAAGCAGCTTTTGGACTTTGGAGCAGTTCCATTGCATTCAATGATTTCACGCCCCGTTATGACCGGACATACACCTTCGAAGAAGATTGATTCGTATTATGGTGATGACGTGGCGTTTGTGAAAACAGATAATCTTAGAGAGTTTAAAATTACAGGGGGATTTTCGCACCGTCTCAGCCAAAAGGGCAACGAGATAATCAAACGTAGTGAACTGAAAAAAAGCGACTTGATAATAACTATTATCGGTGCTACTTATAAGATAGTCGGTCGTTCTGCCCTCGTTCGTGCAGAAGATTTACCAGCGAACATCAATCAGAATATCGCACTTATTCGACTAAAGAAGGGCTATTCTCCTGAATTTCTTTCTGCCTATTTGAATAGCGATATTGGCAAACTTGCTATTTGGTATCTCTCCAGACAAACAGAGCAGGTGAACCTAAATTGCAGGGAAATCGAAAAGATCCTTGTGCCTAAGGTATCTCCAGAATTTGCGAGCATAATTGGTAACAAATATGAAGACGCTGTTCTGTTTGAACACGAATCAAGAGCGGCTTTCCTATTGGCAGAAAATCTTCTTCTTGCTGAAATTGGCCTAAACAAATGGCACGCCAAACACCAGATTGCCTTTGTCAAAAACTATTCTGACACCGAACAGGCTGAACGCATCGACGCGGAATACTTCCAGCCAAAATATGAGGCCATTATTGAGGCGGTTAAAGCCTATAAGGGTGGCTGGGATACACTGGGGGATTTGGTGACGGTAAAGAAAAGCGTGGAAGTGGGCAGTGGCGAATACCTTGATGAAGGTATTCCATTTATCCGAGTTAGCAATCTTAGTCCATTTGAAATCACCGAAGAGAAATATGTATCTGAAAAGCTGTATGCAGAAATAAAACAACACCAGCCCAAACAGGGAGAAATATTGTTTAGCAAAGATGGTACACCCGGAATTGCACATTATCTCGATGTGGAACCACGAAAAATGATTCCTTCCGGTGGTGTTCTCAGACTAAAAAGCAAGACTAACAAAACAAATAATGAATATTTGACTCTGGTGCTTAATTCGATATTGGTAAAAGAACAAATCAATCGAGATGTTGGCGGCTCTATCATTTTGCACTGGCGACCGGATCAAGTAAAAGAAACCGTTATCCCGATTCTCGCAGAAAAAAAACAAACAGAGATTCAGACAAAAGTCATTGAATCACTTAGCTTGCGCAAACAATCCAAACACCTGCTGGAATGCGCCAAGCGTGCTGTTGAAATCGCTATCGAGAAGGACGAACCAGCTGCTATAGACTGGCTAAAAGATCAGGTAGAGGTCTAAGGATGCCTACTGATTATAAAAAGGAGTGGATGGAGAAATCCGCGATAGATTATTTTTCACCATTCGTATCGCTATGGCTGGCTTGTAACTCCTGGTACATGTCACATATTCTGACTTGAATGATAGCAATTCAGGAACAAATGGAGCTACAGATCGCGACTTCATCAATAAGCTTAAAGAAGATACCAGTGGTAGAAACCATTTTTATAAAAAATTTGAAGAGCTAATTGATAAGGTCGGTAAAGAGGGAATTGCCTTTCGAACTGACTTAGAATTACTGCATTACGCACTTGACCGTGCAAACCTTAAGCCTGAGAGAATTTCATCATGCTCTCTACGCAGTGCAGTCGTAAATTATCAGGATAAAGATAATCCGATTGACCTAATCAAATCACCACGAATCAATCAGGACCTCGGGGGCAAGTCGATAAAAGGCCCCCTTTCTAATATGTTGACAGTGCCCGTGATTTTGTATATTGTACACATCATCACATTCAAGAGCATATAACCATGAACATCCGTTGCCTCAATGACATACACCTAGAATTCGACGCCGAGGGTGGTTGGACCGATTTTGCCCTGCCCTTCCTCGATGGTGAGTCTGAAATGGTGTTGGTGTTGGCTGGTGACATCACTGCTGAAATGGACCGGGACAACCTTGCCGGTCGCTACTGGTCCCGCCATACGAATTGGGTGAAAGCCCTCGCCAAGCGTCACAAGGCTGTCGTGATGGTCGCCGGGAACCATGAGTTCTACCATGGTGTCATGGAGGACGTTCGAGAGTGGTGGGCAAATGTGGATGCCACTGTGGACAACTTCCACTTCCTTGACAACAAGACCGTCATCATTGATGGTGTGCGTTTCATCGGCAGCACTCTCTGGACGAGTATGCGTGGTGGTGATCCTATGGTTGCCCTGCGTGCGACTGATTCGGCCTATGGCATGAATGATTTCAAACACATCTGGATGCGTGATGGTGAGAACACGCGTAACTTCTCGGCAGCCGACTTTATTGCAGAACATGCCCTTGCAGTAGACTACATCAGGACTCGCACGGCAACCCCGTTCGATGGTCCGACTGTGGTGGTCACGCATCATGCGCCGTCGTGGATGAGTATTCCTGAAAAATTCAGGGAAAACAAACTAAACGATTGCTATGCTACTGAATTGTCTGATATCATGTACAACGATATCGCACTGTGGCTGCACGGTCACGTTCACGCCAACTCCGATTACATCATTGGGGGAACTCGGGTCGTCAACAACCCGCGTGGCTACAATGGTGCGGTCCCCAATCTTAATGATGGGTTCAATCCAAAGCTGGTAATCACAATCTGAACAATAGAGACCCAACACTTAAATGAAAGGATAGACATGTTCAAAGCAATGACGATTTCTGACGATGCAGTAGTAGACGTAAACATTTTCCTGATTACGCACCTTGATCCGCCACCTTCCCGGCCGCTTGGTTTATACTGGCTGTGCATCCAGTGGAGGAGGCGACCTCATGGCACGCAACCCTATCCAGTTTCAGCCCGGTCTGTCCTTGCCGGCGTTTCTCGAGCAGTACGGCACGGAAGCTCAGTGCCGGGGAGGCACTATGAATCAGCTTGAAATTAATGTAACAGCATCCACTGACTATTTCGATGCTTTCAAGAAGCTCTATTACCACCTTTACTCTAATAGTAATGCAAGTAGGGCAGAACGCATTATCGGCGACTTGTCCCGATTACTACTGGTCGCACTCTGCAAGAGCCGAAACCCCCGATACCAAAGAATCATAGATGATTTTTTACACGCAAAGGGCGGTGCAAACCAGACTTTGCTACCTATTCTCAAGGAGCAGTACGAGTCTGTATTTGATAAGGATGAGAAATTCCATTTAGACGACGTTTCACTGAGATATGGGCTAAATTCGATATCGAACCTAGATTTGCATATGGCGAAATCACATCTACTTGGTGATGCGTTTCAAGCACTGATAGGTCCTAATTTACGAGGGGATAAGGGCCAATTTTTCACACCCAAAAGTATTGTTCGATGCATGATATCTATCATCGCTCCTGAAGCCGGTGCCAAAGTTGTTGACCCAGCATGCGGCACTGGTGGGTTCTTGGTAGATACTGCTGCGTACTGGGATGAAAATGAACTAGAGCATGGCAGCTTAACTGGCATTGACAAAGACAGTGATCTCTACATGCTATCCTCTGCCCTGACCCAATTGGTATCGCCAGATAAATCCACCATATTGAACGCAAATTCTCTAGATATAGCTCATCTTAAAAAATCTAATTTATACGATACTGTTTTTAATGCGGACTACGTTCTTACAAACCCACCGTTTGGGGCAAAAATACCAATAAAAGATCAGAATATTTTAGAACAATATGATCTGGGGTTTAATTGGGAGTTTTCGAAAGAAGAAAATAAATGGACAAAGACTAAAACTTTAAAGGGCTCGGAGGATCCCCAGACCTTATTTGTTGAGTTATGTGTAAAACTATTAAAGCCGAACGGAGTTTTAGGAATTATTCTTCCTGAGGGTGTGTTTGGGAACGTGCGATCAGGGCATGTTTTAGATTTTCTTAGAAATAATGGTGAAATTTTCGCATTAATTGACTGCCCTAGAACGTCGTTCCAACCTGGCACAGACACTAAAACTAATATCCTATTCTTTAGAAAAGGAAAAGAATCTCCAGATAGCCGAGTGAAAATTGCAGTGGCGCTAAATTGTGGTCACGACAGGCGCGGGCGAACCATACGTAGTGACGGGACCCCATACCCAGACGATTTCTTGGAGATAGCCAGTGATTGGAAAGACGTTGATCATAACTTTTGGTTTAGCGCTGAAGTAACCAAAAAGCATTACCTTGTTCCAAGATACTACGACAGAAAAACTGACATCTTGCTCCAAAATGATGCACAGAAATTTAATGCGGAAATTGTTTCATTTGAAGAAATGATTTCAAAGAAATGGATTAGTATACGTAAAGGTCACGAGGTAGGTTCTGAAGCCTATGGCACAGGTGATATCCCATTTGTAAGAACATCAGATATCTCCAACTTCGAGGTATCGATTGACCCTACTAAATCTGTTTCAAGAGACGTATATGATTCTCTAAAATTTGAGCAAGGATTGAAGCCAGGAAGTATCTTAATGGTCGTGGATGGAAGATATAGGATTGGAAGGTGTGCAATACTTCACGAGACAAATTATAGATGCATAGCACAAAGTCATTTTCGCATCATTAACGTTGCCGAGGATGCACCATTCACCGCATTTGAACTTCTATATCTTTTGAGTTTAAGTAGCGTACAAAGAGATATTAGGAGTTTGGTTTTTATTCAGTCAACGCTCGGCGCGCTTGGCAACAGAATAAAAGAAGTAAAAATACCTATACCAAAACTTAAAAGCGATGAGTTCGTTCTATCAGTAAATTCTTTTACCCGATCACTTCAAGAGAGAGCACGTTTACTAAATATGCTCTCTCAATTTGAAGAATCAGTGGTAGAACTGTAGGTCTATTTTCTGTATGCGCGATTCAGGATGCCTTCTGCCCACTGATAAAATTCCTCCAAGGTTCTATTTCCTTGAGCAATATTACACTCTCGGTGAGCAAACCCAACGTTTTCCTCATTGTGTTTCCGAGGGTTGCTGTGGGCGGTCTCAATGATTGCAACTTGGGTAACTGGTACCATAGTGGGGATTTCGTTCTGGTCTGGTGTAATCGTGTGGGCCACTACATTCATGGCGTTCGAGGTGTTTAGTGATCCGTCCACCCTTCTGCCGAAAATCTGGACAGTGTTCACAATTGCGCTCATAGGTCTCGTAGCATCTGTCGCAGCGTTGTTCTGGAAGGCATTTTCACGATGAAAGCCAAGTACATCATGTTTCGTGATGACGACGGTCACGGTATCGGCTATCCCGTGATCTTCTCTGAACTCATGACTCACAAGGAGATGGCTGTTGCGTGTAGCAACAAACGATGGGGGGTGTTCGGCACTGAAATCGTGGCAGTCTCTGCCGGGTTCGTCAATACGGCTACGGGTGATTGCTATGGTGAATCCACGTCTACTGGCCTCAAGGCTAACCCCGATTTCGACAATGTGGTGATGCGACAACAGCTTGGAATAGGCGAATAGAGGGGTTGACAGCCCTAAATAGTCCTGTATAATAGACAGCATACCGACTCATACAGGACTGAGACAATGAAAACTTCCAAGGCTCGCAACATGGCACTGCTCCACAACCTCAACGGTGTGGGTGGTGCTGGTGGTCACAAATCCAAGCGGGATTACAAGCGCAAGCCCAAGCACGCCAACCGCACGGAGTGGTGAGAGTATGTATAAAAATAATTCAGCGATAATCTGGATAAGCTTGGGAATCGTTCTAGTCTCGTTGCTGATTTGGGTGGTTGTAGACAACGAAAAGATAAAAACATCACACGAAGAACAACAAGAAGAACGTCTCAAGAGCTTCTCCGATGATCTCGTGGATCATTTTCAAGAATACTGCATGAATGGTGTGGTATACTATGGCTCTTTTCTGGGGCTGCGATCCGGGGTGTTCGCCCCCAAATACAACACTGATGGTACTATTGCCCTCTGTCCTCGATCAGCAGTTCGCTGCTGCTGGGTCGTATCGCGGAGGCTACCGGTCGTCCGTAAGGGTTGACAACTACCGTCAACTAGTACAGAATACACGCATTAACCCTTTGGGGGTGAGGTAAGGTTGAACCCCTAGTGCAAAGCGCCGAAAAGGCACACTTCTCGTAGCACCCGGCGATAGACCCGGCCATGTCTCTAAACTGGCCTTAGTTTTTAAACAATCTGACATGGAGGTAGGCGGCTATGTAACCCATAACCTAGATTAATTTAATGTAGATTGATTAAATAAAAAGTGGATAAAGAATAGGACCTTGGGGGTGGACGGCTAACCCCTTTTTTGTTATGATGATCAAACACTTTTGGAGAACAACCATGGGTTACACTCACTACTGGAATGGCAACATCACCCCCACCGAATTCAACCAACTCCTACCCATCGCGAAAGCTATCATCAAAGAAAGTGACGTTCCTGTCCAGTATGGGCGTGATCATACCAGCCCCCCGCGCCTCTCGAATGACACGATTCATCTGAATGGTGTGGGCGAGGACGGACACGAGACGTTCATGATCGTTGCCGATGAACAGCGGGAGTTCTGCAAGACTGCCGCGAAGCCTTACGATGAGATTGTAGTGGCCATCCTCATCGCTGCAAGTGAAATTGCCAAGGACTTCGAGTGGCGTTCCGATGGTAATGCTTCCGATCACAAGCGCGGGAAACAACTGATCGCTTCCATACAATGGTGTTGACGTGGGTTGATCAACCCCCTATAATACACTTAACAGTGAAGTTCGTTCAAGTCTATACAAAGTCCCACTGTAAAGCCTTGACCGGAGCACCATGCGACTGATACACTAACGCTTACGTTAGCATTAATCCAACCAATTGAGGAACAGACCATGGGGGGCGATCAGGGACAGAAGGACAGCCACGCACAAGTGTACGCGAATCTGCAACAATGGAAGATGTTCTACTATGGTCAGCTTCTGGCATGTGATGCCACCTTTGCCTTTGGCGTCCACTGGTGCGTGACCGGCGCATCAGACATGGACAACTATGAGGTAGAGGCAGCCGTGGAGAATATCACCAAAAACTATTCAATAGCAATCCCCAATGATGTGGAAATAAACACTTGACAGTATCCGGGATGGGGAGTATATTTGCCTCATCACTTCAACGGAGCACGTCACATGCGCAAGGTCGAAGAAGAAGTCTGCACCGCGTTCGTTCTGGGTGAGTCCAAGACCATGGGCAACACCACGTCCACGGGCGACACCCTCATCCTGCACGGCAACGTGATCGCCAAGCGGGAGAATGGCCGCATCTATGCCACCCTCGCAGGCTGGCCGACGCCGACCACCCGCAGCCGCCTCAATGCCCTCTGCAACATCATGGGCTTCCGTTGCGGCTTCTGGCAGGAACAGGTTCACCAGTATTTCGGTGCCAGAGCTAGCTACTTCCATTCCATCGAGCCTGACCAGTGGGTCGTCCTGACCTGAGTCTAGCACACAACGACCGTTTGTCATCCCCGACGAACGGTCGTTGACACCTTCCGGGTTGGTATGTATATTAGACCCATGACCTTCATCAACTGGCTCGACACGTTCATCAGCGAGAAAGGTCTCGATCTGGAACAGACCTTCGAAGTCGAAGGCCCGAGCGGCGTCAACGTCATGCCCTA
>Ga0306866_1000550_pt1 | contig 11271 bp, 19 predicted proteins | sample AntRauTorckE5432_FD_190450 | JGI IMG/M metagenome (GOLD analysis project Ga0306866, IMG submission 190450) | Saline lake microbial communities from Rauer Islands, Antarctica - Metagenome Torckler E5 #432 (v2) (version 2) | ecosystem: Environmental > Aquatic > Non-marine Saline and Alkaline >...
TTTGGCAATCTCGGCAGGGGTACGTCCACCGCTGCAAAGTTGGAGTACGACTTCATTCTCGTGCTTAATCTTGGCGAGTTCTTTCCACATAGTGCGCTCCTTGGTTTGGTCTACATAGGTGTATACAGGCTATTACAGAACGCGATGAGCATAGTTCGGCACTATTTTGCCGGTTTAAGGCCCTTGGAGCCTATTTTTCGGCACTATCTTGCCGGTATCCGTTGTAGGCGACACCTGAGATGAACGCTTGCCCGTTTAGGGATACCATCCCCACAGCATACTTGCACCGGATGGTGGCTAACCACTGCTCTTTCGTGGCCCCCGTGTTACCAAATGCTGAAGCATTGTTGTCTTCTAACCATTGCGCCAGTTCCTCTTCTTGACCCACCTTAAATGCCGGGGATAGGGGCGTCCCTTCCGAGGTGCTTTCGTACATGACAATATGCGTTAGAACAGAAGAAATAGAGGATTTCTACAGTGGGTCTTTTGAGGAATACTACGGGAAAAGGCCAAACCCCTGCCACTATACAAAGGTGCGTCTCGGTGACCTCGTCCCATTTGGCTACCTCACTAGCTAGATTGTTTTGACGGGTCTGGAGGCTTAGGGTATATTCAAGTAGACCATAAAGCAAGGACAGTAGACATGATTATTGGTGAGACAGTAGAAAGAGTGCTCCGCACAAGCGGCCCGTTACAGTTGTTAGCAATCATGGACCGGACAGAAGAGGTCCGGGGAGGCTACCTTGTCCTCACTGAGAAAGTGAACTACTACAAGGTGGAGTCTCAAGGAATCTTGCAAGAACATCGCGCGCCCTTCCTTTTAGCTCCGCACATGTCAGTAGACGAACTTAATGACGTCTGGGAAGAAATGTGCACGAACTTGGGTGATGGGTACGAACCTCTCTTTATGGTCCCCCCAATGACTGTAGAGAAGACTCGGATGGATGCAATGGACCAACTCCCCTTCTAAGAAAGGGCTTTCAAATCTCGACAGGGGGTGTTAGGGTAGGAATCAGAAAGCCCTCACTACCTTTTCCTGAGTAACCCCCTAATGAGTTTGAAAGACGAGTACGAGACAATCGAAGCAGGGTTGATAGTGTGGATGAGGCTCGAATTGAGGCTCGCATGGTGGAGTATGACGCATCGGGCGAGAGAGTGAAGGCAGGCATTGTTTCAATACCCGTAGAAGTCCTCCCCTTATGGCCAGTTCGCATTGAACTTGATTAAAGATGACCGGAGTAAACATGACCGGAGTAAACATGACGATTCCTGAGGACTGGTCTCAGTTGCAGGAGGAGTACAAAGACCTTCTGGGAGAGAACTTCTACTTTGAGTGCAACACGGGGTGGTACAATATTTTAAGGTGTTTCCTGAGATTAGTATTGCATGAGAAAGAGCACTCACCTGAGAAGTTTGAGGAGTTTCACGTGTACCAGATAAAGGAAAAGTTCGGTACGCTCAGGGTATACCTGAGCAGCACTACTGAAAAGGTAGTAGCTGCGGTGCAGTACGCCGAGCTTCTATCTTCGTGTACCTGTGAAACTTGTGGTCGTCCCGGAGAAAGGCGGGGTGGCGGCTGGATATCGACCCTTTGTGACCGCTGCGCTAACCCGGAGGGGTGATACTATGCTACGTAATCACTTCGATTTGGAGCCGTTTTTCCAGATAGTCCGAGACTTTTACAATTACCGCTCCCTTGAAGACTCTGACGCCCTTTGGGACTTTGACTGGCCTTGCACCGGAGGGGTGCTTCATGTAGTTCTAGACGACGGCAACATGGAAGACCATTTTATCGAAAGAGCACTTCATCGGGCGAGGGCAGGGGGAGATAAAACAGCAGAGTATGTAGCTAAAGCTTTGCAGTTGCTCACCTACGAACAACGCCGTGACCTTTGGAACAGAAGAGACGAGTATCGGCAGGATGTTCTGATCTGCGATCTACCAATCTCGGTGACAGCAACCCTCCCCTCCACGGGCGTGTTAAATATTGAGCCGTGCTTGTACAACCCGGCTATCATTGTTCCTGAACTCAGAACCCTTGTTATGGGGAGTGAGTCGTGGTGGTCTGAAATCACCAGTGCTTCTGAGCTTCGAGACATTACGGATGATAACATCATGGATGCCCCTTACATGCAGCTTTTGAAGAGTCTCCTACCTGAGGAACCCCATGCCAGCTAATGACGACGAAACCAACGGCTTTCACCTGTGGGTGGCCATCGCAATGGAGGCCCACTACCAGTCCGACCTGCGCCACGGGGCGCTACAAGACAAGGATAGGGTTAGCTGGGTTAGCTGGGGGAGCATGGCCCAGATAAACCTCCAACGCCATTGGGGTGCTTTGTGTGCTGCCGTAATGGAACTCAGGGGTACACCGAGCTATCAGCCTGCGGGCCTGTGGATACTAAACCGGGCGCAGGAATACTTGGACCGACACACCGCTACACATCTTATCGGAACGGGGCAGGTATCTATCCAAGATCTGGTCGATACTGCCGAACCTGCGAGGCAAGGACTGAGCTTTGATGTCCGCGTGACGACCAGTGAGGATGATGAGGGGGAGACCGTGGTGCATTACCACATTACTACGAAGCTGGTAGATCCCGAAGATGTTCGCACATCTGATCTCAGTTCGCAACCAGAACCAGAACCAGAACCCCGCAACGAACACCTTGTACTCTTGCCGGACAAAAACTGATGAGTCAACACAGCCTTCTTTGGGGGAACCCTTCTCTCGTGTCACGAAGCTACTGGAAATGAAATGAGCTACCAGACGGTGATTTGTGCTCCGACCGAGATTGACGCAGTAGCCTTTCGGCTGCGGCGGGAAGGTTGGGAGGTGAGAGATTGCCTCTCTATTCAGAAAGAGGGCGGGCCGACTCTGGCCCTTCTTATCCGCAGACCAATGGCTACTACGGTGCACGAAAACGTTGTCCGAAACGGCAGTGGTGCGCTGAATATTGATGGGAGCCGCATTAGCACTTTGGATTCGTTGGGGGGAGGTGCTACGAATCCCGAAGGTGATGGGGTTGTGGACAAGGGAGGTTTTGATCGGCCTTGGATGAGTGATCCCGATAAGCGAAAAGCATTTAGTGAGCGCATGGTCAAGAGCGTCGCCAAAGCAGAAGCCTTGGGTAGATTCCCCGCCAATCTCATCTTGAGTCACACGCCGGAATGCGTACAGGTAGGGACGAAGAAGATGGGTGTGACAGGCGGAGGCCCCGTTAAGGGGGGTGAAGGTTATGCGAAAGGGGGTTACGAACACGGTCAAAAAGATAGCAGGCCAGCTTTTAAGGGATACACAGAAGACGGAACCGAAACCGTAGAAGCATGGGAATGTTCCGAAGAATGCCCCGTGAGGCAGTTGGGTGGGCAGGCCGGCGAATTGAAAAGCGGGTCCAGAAAAGAGGGCATCCCTAAAGTCTTTCAGGGAGACGTCACCTATGGAGACGAATGGGAGACGTCTCTACCCGCACTGCGGGGAGACAAGGGCGGAGCTTTCCGTTTCTTTTACAATGCCACTTCCCCTGACGACCTAACTGATTACTTACGTGGATTGACACGGAGAGATACATGAAACCTGACCGAATGCACCCTAAGATAAGCCTTACCTTCGACGATGTTTGCTTGATTGACGGCCTGTCGACCTTGCCCTCAAGATCACAGGTATCTCTCACGACCACCTACCCAAAAGGCTGGTCCACTACGCTACCTGTTATGTCGGCGGCGATGGACACCATCACGTCAGGTCCGATGGCGAAAGCCTTACTTGACAGCGGCGGCGCTATCTTTCACCACCGTAATCAGCCTTCCTCCCAGCGTGCGGCGCTCCTTGTTGAGAACCAAAAGCACCCGAACGTCCTCACTAAGAAAGCCCTTAATGGGGTGGCAGTGGGTCTGGATGAGACGGCAGAAGACATCGAACACTACATCAAGTCAGGTGCTTCCTTGATTGGCTTGGAGGTCGCACATGCCTATCATACTGACATCCTGAGGGCGGTCCGTGAGTTCGGTGAAGTGTGCCGTGAGGCAGATGTCTTGTTCATGGTAGGCAACTTTTCGTCTACCTCCGCCCTAACATGGCTGGCTCACGAGGTCGGTGATCTTGTGGACATCGTGAAGGTTTCGCAAGGCGGAGGCAGCGCCTGTACCACCCGTCTCGTCACGGGCATTGGTAAACCCACATGGCAAGCAGTGTACGACGCCTGCCAGAAAGAGTATCCGTTTAAGGTGGTGGCCGATGGAGGTATCCGCCGCTCCGGTGACCTCGCGAAAGCTCTAGGGGCCGGGGCCTGTTGCGGCATGTTGGGAGGTATGTTATCAGGTACGGATGAAGCGCCCGGCGAGATCATTGAACAAGACGGTAAGAGATTCAAGGCATTCCGGGGCATGGCTTCAAAAGAAGCCAAGCTTGCGGTAGAACACTCGGGCCGCAACGTTGAAGGTATCTCCACCCTTGTGCCCTATAAGGGGCCGGTGCGGGACATTCTTAATCAGGTGCGAGACGGCCTTCAAAGCTCGATTGCGTCTTGCGGATTTGCAGACCTAGAAGAGTTCCGTCAAGAGGTGCGGTTCCGACAGGTATCACAGGCTTCGCAGATAGAAGCCCAACCTCACTCACAATGGCTATAATGAAGTATGTACTGGTTGTTTTGATTCTACTGGCTAGCTGCGCCCACTCCACGCTCCCCTCCGTTTACAGGGGGATGGCTAAGGGCGAATGTAACCCCCACCCTAAAGACGATGCGGTCACGTGTTGTACCTATCACAATGACACAAAGACCCGCGAACGCATCGTCTGCGACGGCACACCGGAGACACCATGAAGCTCTACCATATCGCAGCATTCTCAGAGAACCGAGTCATTGGTAAAGATAATGACATCCCGTGGAAGAACCGAGATGATATGCGGCGCTTTGCAGAGATCACGAGAGGTCACCCCATTATCATGGGGATGAAAACCTTTGCCTCAATGGGTAAGAAGCCACTGCCGGGCAGACGAAACGTGGTGCTGACGCGCTCAGACACGCTTTACTTCGATGGCCGTCCTCTTTCATTTGAGGATGGGCCAATTACAGTGGAGTCAGACAAGCCGAAAACCTCCACCGTTTTTTGCCAGACTATCGAAGATGCACTTATGGCATGTATGGACAAGAATGAAGTCTTCATCATCGGTGGCGGCGCTATCTACGAGCAGACACAGAGCATGGTAGATGAACTCAGGATCACAGTTATTCACTCCGAAATTGAAGAGGATGATACCACTGTGTTTTACCCCGAGATTGATGAAGACCACTGGCAAATCGCCTTTACGGAAGCTCACGAAACTCACTCATACGTCGATTACGTTCGACGCACCTAAATAACATGGCCTTATTTGTACTGGTCCTCTTTGTCCACGAAGATGATTTCGACGCCTTCTCTAAGGGTGCCAAAGACCTCGTGTGTACCCAAAATGCTGCCGACTACGATGCAAGAGAAGATGCCTGCGTGGAGGTCGGGAGAGTTCATTTTAAGCAGTGTCCCTCCTGTGACGGGACAAAGAGGGTTCGGCAGGTCGAGTGGGGGGTAGAATCCTCAGGTTCCTGCCCTTTGTGTCAAGGTATCCGCTGGGTCCAGCCGGATTGACACTTGGCACAAGCCTGTGTTAGCATCCTCAGGTTACTACTACGATGAGGGTACAACATGGGCACGAGCACAGACGCAATCTTATTCTACGGCTATGAATTGGGGGCTGAGTATATATGAACGTTACCCTCCTATTCCGTGTCGATCGGGACAACCAAGAAGAGTATGAGGCAGCGCAAGAGGCGTGGTCGGGTAACCTCACCCGGTATCGCTCGGAGATACCGGAACACCATCTTGTCATCGGTCGCTACTCGTGTCTTCCTTTCTACAAAGATCTAGAAGACGAGATTATTGACGTCAAGGCGGGCCAGCTTGCGAACACCTTCTCCCAGCACAAGTACATTGCCGACATGGACTGGTACCACGACCTCGTAGGATTAACCCCCCAGACTTGGTTCGAGGTAGGTTACGCTACGGTCCCTGAGACCGAGCACGGTTACGTCGTCAAAGGCAAGACGAACAGCCGTAAGTTCAAGTGGAACACACACATGTTCGCCCCTACAAAAGACATTCTCCAGAGCGTCATGCGGCGATTGTGGGACGACCCCTTACTCGCAGACCAAGGCTTGGCGGTACGTGAGTATGTACCCCTCCGAGAGTTTGAGGTAGGCATCAACGGTGTGCCCATCACCAATGAGTGGCGTTGTTTCTTTTGGGGTCACCAGTTGGTTTCGGCGGGCTTTTACTGGTCTATTGCAGACGTTGCAGACGACATGAAGGTCATACCCCCAGAGGCGTTGGAGCACGCTCAGAAGGCGGCTGATGTCCTCACACGCAAGGGCATCCCCTTCTTTGTGGTTGACGTGGCAGAGACTGTTTCGGGAGGGTGGACCGTCATCGAAATTAACGACGGGCAGATGAGTGGCCTGTCAATGATTGATCCTGTAGCGTTCTACCAGTCCCTATCCAGAGTAGTAAAGTCATGAATGACGAATACAAGTCTCCTATAATCCACTGTGATGCCTGCGACTACCCCCACTCTCTCCATAACAAGAGGGGCGTGGTCCATACCTGTGATAACACAGGGAAGCAAGTCCGGTGCGTCGAGTGCGGGGAGCACCAGTTCCGAACTCGTGGTGGTGCTGTATGCATGAACGGGCATGGAGGGGTACCTCATATGTCTCAAGACGAGCAGATGCGCTTCGAACACGAAAATGGCTTGAGTCCTCGGGTAATGTCGGGGATCCAGACGGGGGCTAATACTGTACCGTCTCAATCAACGCACTGGCTCATCCGTATGATGGAAGCCCATCCGAAGTGCTCTTGGACCTTACGACCTGCTACCGATAGTGACGGTAGTGGAGGCACAAACACGATTGATTACGTCTTGGAAATGTCCGGCGTGTCTCTTTACCTTTCCCACGATGACCTGATAACACTCGCCACACACAGAGCGGGCCTCTCAGAGTCAGGTAACTAAATGGCAAACCTCCACGAAGAAATACGCAAGCGGTACCTTAACTACGCAATGAGCGTGATCATGTCACGCGCTATCCCAGACGTTCGGGATGGACTTAAGCCGGTCCAGCGTCGAATTTTGTACGCCATGTACAACGATTTGAAGCTCTCACCGGGAGCCAAGTTTAGGAAGTCTGCTGCAATAACGGGCCGCTGCATGGGGGCCTACCACCCGCATGGCGATCAGGCCATATACGCCGCTATGGTGCGTATGGCGCAAGACTTTAACCTGCGCTACCCACTCGTAGACGGTCATGGCAACTTCGGCTCCATTGACGGGGACAACGCCGCTGCCCAACGCTACACGGAAGCCAAGCTAAGGCCACTGGCAGAACGTCTGTTAGATGAACTCAAAGACGGTACGGTTGCCTTCCGGGACAATTACGACGGTACCGTCCAAGAGCCGGAGGTCTTGCCTGCACAGTTTCCGAACCTCCTCGTCAACGGGGCGACAGGTATTGCGGTGGGTATGGCTACCAACATCCCACCCCACAACCTCAAAGAGTGTATCGACGCCTGCTGTGACCTTATATCCAACCCCTCACGGCGAGTCTCGACACTAGTTTCCAACCATATCAAGGGGCCAGACTTCCCCACAGGCGGCATCATTCTGGAGACTGAGGAAGAGATCACTGAAGCATACGAAACAGGGTCAGGAACTTTCACCATACGGGCCAAGTGGGACATCGAAACTGTCAGTGCTAACGGTAAGAAGGCCATCGTTGTCTCAGAGATCCCCTATTCGACGAACAAAGACACGCTGGTCCAAAAGATTGCCGAGCACGTGGCTAATGAGCGGGTGCCTCAGATTACCGATGTACGGGACGAGAGTACCGACGAGATACGCATCGTCATGGATGTGAAGAGGGGTTCGGATGAGAATGCGGCGCTTGCTTATCTCTTCAAGCACACACCGCTAGAGGACCGCTTCCACATGAATCTGACGTGTCTGTTGCCAGACACCGAACTCGACGTACCAAGGCCCGATCAAGTAGACCTTAAAACCATCTTGCAGGCATTCTTGGATTTCCGGTTCGAGGTCACGTCTAAGCGTCTGGCACACAAGCTCGCCACACTGGAGCGTCGCATCCATATTCTCGAAGCCTTTGAGAAGGTCTTCGGGGACATCAATAAGGTGGTGGCGCTGGTCCAGAAAGCCAAGTCGAAGAAGGAAGCGGCCAAGGCTGTCGGGAAGGCGTTCAAGCTTGATGCAGAACAGGCAGACGCTATCATCTCAATACCGTTGTATCGCCTCGCTAACACCGAGAAAGAGTCTATCCTTACCGAGCTTAGTGCCAAGCGGCAAGAGGCCGGGAGGCTGCGCGGTGTGCTCTCTGACGACGACTCCCTCTGGGAGTTGATCCGCTCTGAGTTGCGAGCCATTGGTCGTGCTTACGGCGACGATCGCAGAACCAAAGTGGAAGTGGAGACTCAAGAATTCGAGTACAATGAGGAAGACTTCATTGAAGAGGAAGACCTCTACGTTATCACGACCCGTGAGGGGTGGGTGCGTACTCAGAAAAGCTACGGGGACATCACCAGCTTACGGTGTAAGGATAACGATGAGGTCCGGTGGGTGTTGCCTGCAAACACAAAAGAGGTGGCCCTGTTCTTTACGAGCAATGCCAAGTGTTACACGATTCGGGTAGCGGACCTCGACAAGACCACAGGGTATGGTGAGCCTATCCAGAGCATCTTCTCATTTGATGATGGTGAGACAGTCGTCAATGTTCTCACTACCAATGCGCTGGTACTACCCGACCCTGAAGCCACCCAGATGGTGAGTGTGTCGACCAATGCGCTGGCGGTTCGGTTCACTCTGGACGGTTATCTAGAGCCTTCTACTGTGGTAGGGCGGACCTACCAGCGCCTTGAGAAGGGGCAAGAAGTTGTTAACTGTTGCCGCATCCAAGAGGGTGACTTTGTGGTCTTGGCGACCCATCACGGTAGAGGTTCGACCTTTGCACCTTCGGAAGTGAGTAGCTACAAGGGGCCGGGGAAAGGGGTCAAGGCGCTTCAGTTAGAGAAGGCAGACGCTCTTCTCGCCTTCACGATGTGTGGGGACAACCAGCCTGCGAATCTTCATGTAGAGACGAACCGAGGTGCCGAGCGCATGATTACGCACCAGACATACAAGCCCACTGCCCGAGGGCGGAAAGGATACGCTATACTCAAACGGGGCCATCTGATACGGTGGAGCCGTCAACCTTTGGAAATTAACTACCCGGAGCCAGCATGATAACACTTAGGCATGAGTTCATCGACGCCCACGGCAATGTGATCGCGTCCTTTTATGGCCCGAGACCCCTACATGGCAGGTCGGTCATTACTTTACTGTAGGGCGGGATGGGGCCGTCTAGGGGAGGGGACCTACCTCATCGAGAGAATTGAGTGGTATATCAAAGACCCCGAGAACCGCAACCGAAACTGGAATGAGATTACTACTAAGAAGATACACCTTGCCCCTGCGGAAGGGGATTGAATGTTACTTTGGATGCTCCGAAACTACCCCCTGCGGACACTCTTCATATTGTTCGTGTTACTGCCTCTCCACATACCTTTCCATATCCTCATGGGGGTCGGGAACCTTCTTGCCTTTGTGGGTAAGTGGGTAGGTAAAGGCGGACGCTGGTTCTCAAAAAAAGCTGCAAATGCGCAGCAACACTTGAACCACTCGACCGAATGGTTTCTTGTGCCTGCTAGAGAATATGAGGTACAACGTAGGGTACAACGTAGAGAGAAGAAGCGCAAGATTACCGAAAAGAATGACCTCGGTGATAACATCATCTACAGGGATGATGTTACCGAATGACATGTTTGACAGACCTGTCGGGCTAGGGTATAAATCACCCCAAGAGTAACGATACCCGTCCATTCTGCTAGGATGGTGTTTGCAGTATTTCTACCCGATACGAGGAACGAAGATGACTCTCGAAGAAAAACGCAAAATCAAGCAGTATGAAGCAATGCTGGACGCGCTCGGTGACAAAGGCTTGCGGGCATTGGACAATGTTTCGCAGTACAGCACTCAGAAGAAGCTAGATGACCTCTTCCAAGCCGTCTGTACTGCTTGCGAAGATGACCCTGACCTTGAAGCCGAGTTCGGGGAACTGGCCGGAGCACTTGAAGAGGTGACGCACTTCCTACGCCGCCACCCCTCCATGCTTAAAAAAGTAGGGTAACCGAAGCTTCAAGGCTTGATACTTTGAAAATCAGAGGATGGCGGTAGGCCCTTTTTGAGCCTACCAAGAGCTTGACATATTACTGAGGAGGAAGTAGACGATGTTATTCTTGGGTAGAAAGAGCATCCAAAATAGGACGTAGGTCGTCACGTAGTTCGGGATTCGTAGAACCGAGCCGGATGAGTTGGTCTTCGAGGTTATCCTCGGTACTCGCCCATTTCCAAGTCGAATCCATCTTATCGAGGTGAGGCTTAAGGACCTTTAGGAAGTTATCTACGAGGTCTCCCCGAACCGGTACGTGGTCTTCCAAGGTTGAACCGTTCTCGTTGATGTAGGTGATAGAGGCGGACTCTACTTTCAGATCGTAGCCCATTTCGATTTCGAAGAGGAGATCCATAGGGTATCCGCTCGGTAGTTCGATCGAGACCTTAAAGATTCCCCGAGTCGCGTCGCGGTTGATAGACTCTTCAGGTTTACGACCTACGAGCCACCTGTTACTTTTCAGCTTTCGGTGGAGGTCACCCAACGATACAGACGTGGCAGCTGACTGTTTTTCGCCACGGCGAGTGTACAGAGTCCCACGAAAACAAAGATCTACGCCAACTGTGGGTAGACTTCATTCTACACTGATAAAAGGACGACATGTCGGTACTTGATAAACGAATCAACAAAGCAGTCGAGACGTTAAACGAAGTGTTTGCGGTCGTAGGCGAGGAGTTTGTCTTCTCTGGGCGCGATAAGAACAGACGCGCGTGGGAGTCTCAGAACTACCGCGTCATGCACGTAGGCGCCTACAACGAATACTGCTTAGAAGGCTTCTTCAAGGACGCCAAAGGGCAGTGGGTGTCCATCGGAGTGTCCGACCTATCGAACATCTACGAGTTTGGGTACAGCTGCGTGCTGTCACGCTTAGAGAGCGTCATGCTTTTGTCCAAGGACATCTGTCAGCACACCGTGGATGTGGCTCGGTGGATGCGGGAAAATGTGGCGGACGAAGAGGAGTGAC
>Ga0306866_1000551_pt1 | contig 11262 bp, 10 predicted proteins | sample AntRauTorckE5432_FD_190450 | JGI IMG/M metagenome (GOLD analysis project Ga0306866, IMG submission 190450) | Saline lake microbial communities from Rauer Islands, Antarctica - Metagenome Torckler E5 #432 (v2) (version 2) | ecosystem: Environmental > Aquatic > Non-marine Saline and Alkaline >...
TCTTGCGTGCTCTTCTGGCCGCAAGCTCATCATGAACTGCAGCTTCCTCCGCCGCGAAGTCGACCAAAGTGGCCTCAACTTCGCGTAGCACTCGACCGATTGCAATTCCAAATACTCCTTGGCCCTGGCCAAGAAGGTCGATCACCTCGTCCTGAGAGGTGCAAAGGTAAACCCTTGCTCCGTCTGACATAAGGGTCGTGTTCGCTAGATCCGAGATACCGGCCGCAGATAATTGCTCAACGGCTATCCTGATTTGCTGAAGCGAGACTCCGGTGTCCAAAAGACGCTTTACGAGTTTTAGCACCAAAATGTCGCGGAATGAATAAAGGCGTTGAGAGCCTGATCCGGTTGCACCTTGAATAGACGGAACCGCTAGGCCGGTCCTGTCCCAGTAGTCCAGCTGTCGATAGGTAATACCGGCGGCCGCAGCTGCGGATGCTCCCCGGTAGCCAATGTCGGTGTTGGGCAAGCCGTCGGTGAACAGCACGCTTGTTTCATATTCCACCGTTACTCCTAAATGTCGCAGACTAATAAGTGTGCCTTCAAGTTCAGGTTTAGAGTTTCTCTTAGACCTCGGGCGTGTCGCATTAGCGCTCAATCTCTTCGATAACTTCAGTTATCAGATGAGCCCTAATGGCACCGAAGCGCTCGGCTATCTCGCGGGAGATATGACCAGCCTTGGCAGCACTGTCGGGTGCTCTCTTGCGAAGAATCGGCTCAGTGACGCCGGTGATAATACCAATCTCGCGCTCCGCAGCTGATTTCAGACCCCTCAGGTGACGTGGTTGAATCCCAAATTCCTCGAGCCCAACAAGCGCAAAGGCAATTTCAACTTCGTGGGAGGAATGTGGCTGAGCTTTAAACAAGCCTAAATCGGCGCCTTCTCTGAACGCGAGGTCTGAAAGCCCAGTTTCAAGCTTGAGCTGAGCCGTGGAAAATCGCTGGCCCTTCCTGAGTGATGCTGGACTGGCTGCCGGTAATAGCGGCTGTCTGCCGGCGTCTAGTTCGTCCAAATACTCTCGAATAATTTTTAGTGGCAAGTATTGATCGCGCTGAAGGGTAAGAATTATTCTTAGTCGCTCAATCTCTGGTTCGGAAAACTTTCGATACCCGGCTTCGGTTCGCTCTGGAGTGACAAGGCCCTGATCTTCTAGAAACCGAAGCTTCGATGGGCTTAGGTCTCCGAAATCAGGCTTTAGCACCGAAAGCACCTGACCGATTGTGTAGAGCTTGCGATGATCTAGGATTCTGGATAAGGCGCTTTCCATAATCACTCCTCCTTTTTTGAGGAGTAGAAAGTTAGCCGAAATTTCCCAATTAGGACCTCGCTTGAGTCAGTCAAGCCAATTTTTTCCACTCGATCACCGTCGACATAGGTGCCATTCATCGATCCGAGATCTTCAAGTTGGAAATCAGAACCAGTGCGTGAGATCTGAACGTGTTTCCTAGAAACAGTTACATCATCCAGAAAAATATCTGCCTCAGGATGTCTTCCAGCGATAGTCACGTCTTGGTCGAGTAAAAATCTAGACCCGGATCCAGGGCCCCTATGGGAAATTAGAAGGGCCGAGTTGGAAGGAAGCGCTGACACGGCGGTGGCTTCCTCATCGGAAAGCACCGGGATGCTATTGGCGATAAGGTCATCAGAAAAACGAGCTGTATCGTCGCTTCCGTGAGATTCTTTCGACAATTTATCCCTCCCCTATTTGTGTTATTTTAGGGGCTTTTGCCTTGATGGATGACACCACTTCTATAACTTGTTTGACATAGAGAAAGCCCGAAAGCCAGTAAAGCGCTACCCCCCAATACGCGAACCCCCAAGCCAGGGGCAAAACTATGAAATCAGCCTCCGGCCAAACATCGACCATCAGTAATAACGGCAGCGCGTAGAGCAGTGCAAAAGTCCCGGCTTTGCCCAAAAAATGAACAGGCAAGGGTCCATAACCATGGCTTGCCAGCACCGGGTAAACAATTAGCAACATCAAGTCTCTTGAAGCCACAATGAGTGCCAGCCATAGCGGGATGTTTCCGTTGATAGTCAGGCCAATCAGCGCGGCAAAGATAAAGAGCCGATCAGCTGCTGGATCCAGCAGCTGACCCAATTTTGTTATTTGGTTGAAACGCCTAGCGATTTGCCCGTCGAGCCAGTCGGTTGCGCTGGCAACCACTAAAACAATAAGAGCCGCAACAAATTGACCAGTCAGCAATAGCACCAAGAACACTGGCACCATCAACAGCCTAAGGACGCTCAGCATGTTTGGAATGCTTCTCAGCTCCTGCATTACGCCCATGGCCAGAGTCTATAGGTCTGCTGTGAATCAACTGGTTCGGCTCGCTCTTGGTTGAATCTAATAGACATTTCGGCTCACCCAAATAAAAAGACGGGCCAGTAAACCCTGGCCCGTCTTTTTTTTTGCGATTGCGTCGTTAGTCGATAACGGTGATTCTTCCGTCAGTGACCAAAGTTGTCACTTTGCCGGCGGCCATGTCGGCTTTCAGCCCATCGGTGAAGACGTCAACTAGAAGGTCACGGATGACCTGCTTGCTCTCATCGAACTGTGTATAGCCGTCTCCGCCGTAGACCAAGAAGTCAAGTGTTGCCACCGAATAGACCTTCGAGTCCTTAGCGATAGCAACCCCAGCAGTTGTCGTTACCGAGGTGAGCCTGGCACCGGATGCTTTGGATGGGTCAAACGAGAACTTGATTCCAGACACCTGAGGGAATCGACCGTCTGAAGGATAGTTGGAAACACCATTTTCAAGTGCTGCCCAAAGACCTGTTCCAGTCACTTCCGTGAGGCTAATCGAGTTGCCGAACGGGAACACCGTGTAGGCATCGCCCAATGTAACATCGAAAGGACCGACTGTCGAAGTATCCGAAGGCCTTCTGAGTTCAGTATTTGCCGGAGCGTAGGTGGTGGCTGGGAAAGTGTCTCGAATACCCCCGCCGTTGATCAGCACCAGGTCAACTTCGTACTTTGCCCGAAGCAAATCAGCTGTGTAGCTTCCGATTGCAGCCTCACCCGAGCGCTCAACAGGTGGAGTGCCGCCGCGTGGAGAAAGGTCTGCAACGATGCCAATTTGAACATCCATCTTGGCGCTCAACTGAGCCTTGTACCCAGCAACCATCGAACCGACGGCAGCGTTTGGTGTCAGTGCTGCAACATCAGCCTTGTTGATAAATTCAACTGATGATCCGAGCACTTCATCGGCGCGAGTATCGACACAAACTTGAGTTCTGGTGTACTGAACACCAGAGTTTTTAACCATCGCCGTTGTTACTCCGTTGATGACCGAAGCGTATTGCTGGTGAGAGTGACCACCGTAGACGGCAGCAACGCCCTCAAGCTTCTTGGCAAAATCAATCAGTGGACCGACTGCTTCGCCATTTAGGTACTGATTCCAACCCTCGTGTACTAGCGCAACAACTATGTCCGCACCCGCAGCCTTTGCTGCATCAACTGCTTTCTGGGCCTGCGTGAGACTTGCTTGGATGACGATCTCACTGGTTTTACCCGCGTAAGTGAAGTCAAGGTTCCCAGGGAAAATCTGCTCGGCTGTTTGCGAAGTATTGATTCCAATGACTCCGACCTTCACGCCACCGCGATCAACAATCGTGTAGGACTGAGCTCGTTTTTCATTCGAAGCCTGAAGGCCCTTTAGGCTGCTGTAGTTGCTCGCAACCCACTGGAAATCAGAGTACCGAATCATGTAACGCAAGTGTTCGGTGTCACGGTCGTGCTCGTGGTTACCGAATACCGAAGCATCCAGCCCCATGCCATTTAGGGCTTTTATGGTTGGTAGCTCTGAAAACTGAGACGAGATTGGAGGCGCTGCTCCAATGTTGTCTCCGGAAGAAAGAGTGAAACTGGCCTCAACTAGTTTTCGGTCAGCATCGAAGGCTGAAGCCATAACGGCAGCGCCAATTCCGTTTCGGCTGGTCTCAATTGCTCCGTGGAAATCACTGAACTGCATAAGCTGAACACTCTTTAGATCAGAGGACGCAAGACTCTTGGCCGCGAATTTGCCCCGCTGATTCTGTAGCGGATGAGAATCCATATTCGTTTACTGCCTTCACCGTGATAGTCATTGGGTCTGCATCTAACACTGGCAGTTCTACACTTCGAGCTGAGCCATCAACGATTATTGGACAACTTCCAGGACCACCTGAGATCACGTAGTTAGTAATTTCTGGAGAGCCCTTCGCTCCACGCCAATAGACCTTAAAGCCACCGGTTGCTTGGCTGACAGTCACCTTGATTGGCGCCGAAGGGACCGCGTAAGCCTCAGCAGAGACAGCGGGGGTGCTGAAGATGCCAGCACCCAGTAGAAGCACGGCAGATGCCGCGATGCCGAACTTCAGTCGGCGTTGGTTTAGTAAGTTCATGAGCAAGAATCTACTCTCGTCAAGTTCACTCAGTTAACAAATGAGTGAAGTCGCATCAACGACTAGGTGAACGATAGATATAGTTAAATTTGTGCCGGCCGCTTAAAGAGGCACTACTAAAGGCAGCAACGGTTTGGTAGACTTGTATCGTCGCTTTCGATTTGCGACAACTAATCCCCCCTTTTGGAGTTTTGATGATCGGCGTGCGCGACCTCGAGATCCGAATCGGTCCCAGAGTCCTGATGCACGGAGTCAATTTTCGCGTGGATAAGGGCGACAAAGTAGGCCTTGTTGGTCGCAACGGCGCTGGCAAAACAACTCTCACTAAGATTCTCGCTGGCGACGGCCAGCCATCTCAAGGCTTTGTAGATCGTCAAGGGGAAATCGGATATCTTCCTCAAGACCCCCGCAGCGGAGACCCTGAGCAATTAGTCCGCACCAGGATATTGAACGCCAGGCACCTTGGCGACACTCTGGAGGGCATGAACAACGCTGGCCTAGAAATGGGAAGTGACGACCCCGCCATTTCGGCTGCCGCGATGATTGCCTATGCCAAGTTTGAGGAGCGCTTTCAAGCCGCCGGAGGTTACGCCGCCGAAGCTCAAGCTGAAGCCATGGCCGGAAGCTTGGGAATCAAAGGGCCAACCCTAGACCAGCCCTTAAAGACGCTTTCAGGTGGACAACGAAGAAGAGTTGAGCTTGCGAGAATTTTATTCAGCAATGCGCAAACCATGATCCTCGATGAGCCTACAAACCACCTAGATGCCGACTCAGTCGTGTGGCTCAGGGAATTCCTGAAGTCCTATAAGGGTGGGCTGATTATTATCAGCCACGATGTTGCCGTAGTTGAAGAGACCGTAAATCGCGTCTTCTACCTGGATGCCAACCGCACCGTAATCGACATCTACAACATGGGCTGGAACCAGTATAAAAAAGCTCGGGAGACTGACGAAGAGCGCCGCAAGCGCGATCGCTCCATTGCCCAGAAAAAAGCCAGCACTCTGCAATTGCAGGCTGCCAAGTTTGGAGCAAAAGCAAGCAAGGCAGTCGCCTCCAAGCAGATGGTGCGGCGTGCCGAGTCCTTGCTCGCGAATCTGGATGATGTTCGAGAAGTAGACCGAGTTGCAAAGATCAAGTTCCCAGACCCAGCACCTTGCGGCAAAACACCTTTGATGGCCGAAAACCTGAGTAGAAGCTATGGATCATTGGAAATCTTCACAGCCGTAGACCTCGCCATTGACCGTGGTTCCAAAGTCGTAATTATTGGCCTAAACGGAGCCGGCAAGACCACCTTGCTGAGAATTCTTGCCGGAGTCGATCAGCCGGACACCGGTGCACTAATTCCGGGCCATGGCCTCAAGATTGGTTACTTTGCCCAGGAACACGAAACCTTGGATGTCAACAAAACGGTTCTTCAAAACATGCAGGATGCTGCGCCTAACTTAGCTGACACGGATGCCAGAAAGGTGCTTGGTTCATTCTTGTTCTCAGGAGACGACGTATCCAAGCTCGCAGGAGTACTATCCGGTGGCGAAAAGACAAGACTTGCCCTGGCTTCACTTGTAGTGTCATCGGCAAACGTACTGCTACTGGACGAGCCAACAAACAACTTGGACCCAGCAAGCCGGGAAGAAATCTTGGGTGCCCTAGCCAACTTCAAGGGTGCAGTGGTATTGGTCTCCCACGATGTTGGAGCCGTTGAAGCATTGAACCCAGAACGAGTGCTCATTTTGCCAGACGGCGATGAGGACCACTGGAACGAAGGCTATGCCGACCTGATTGCGCTTTCATAGTTCTCAAAGGTGCTACCCAAAAACTAATATAGCTGCTCTCACCGCAGCCAATGATTTAAAAAGACCGAGACACCGCCTGTCAAATTGAGGCCGGACATCTCGCCGTAGATCCGTGGCAGCCTTTCCTTTTACGATTCTTTTTCTTAGTTGTAGTCGGTCTGACAGGATTTGAACCTGCTGCCCCTTGACCCGTGACAAGGCCTCTCTTGGTTGGCTCGATCACTTCTTTTCCCCACTCATTGCCGCTAAAGGCCCCGTCGCGACTACCATCCCGCGAAAGTCTCATAATGCGCTGGTCGTTCGGCCTTACACGCATCTAGCTTGGTTGGATTGCTCGATAGACAGTCAAAGGGGCGATGTTGAACATCTCAGCTATTTCTCTGACGGTTACGACTAGTAATGGCGAGCTTGTCACCCTCGCGCATTTGCCCCCGAAGCTTGTCGAGTTCAGGGCGGGATGCTTTGGTGCCGGTGATTTTCTCGATGGAGATTTTGTTTGCGCCAGCGGGTGTCAATGTGTCTGCTTGTGCTTCGAGGTTTTGGTCGAGGGTTGGCACGCGTTCGTAGCCGAGTCGTTGTGATGTGATGTGATGCGATGTCATGTGAAGTGTATAAATCAAACGGTGCTTGCTTGTCAATGTTTGATTTACGCGTTGTTTTACAAGTGGAGGGTCCTTGCTCTCGGCTGGAAAGCTCTAGTCGAGACTCTCCAACAAATCGAGCATGAGCTGGGGCCAGACCAGAGTTTGATCGCGCCCCAGCCGCACGATTACTTCTCCCTCGTCTGGGGAGACAAACATATACTGGCCCAGGTTCCCTTGAGCGGCAAATCGATTTTCGGGGTATTTCCACCAAAAATGCCCGTAGCTCTGCTCGAGACCGTCCATCTGGCCGATAGATGAGCTTGTGGCCGTTGTGGCTTCCTCCACCCACGCCTGAGGGATAACTTGCACTCCGTTGACTGCCCCTCCGTTAGCGAACATCAGGCCAAAACGAGCAAAGTCGATGGGGCGAGCATTGAATCCGCTTTCCATCTTTTCAAACCTGTTGTAAAAGCTATCCATACTCCAAGATGCATCGGCTTCAGCGCCCATGGGTGCCCACCAGGTTTCACTGATGTACTCACTGACGGTCATGCCCGTTGCTCGCTCAAGAGCCATGCCCAGAAGTAGTGGGTTGTAGTTGTTGTAGAGATAGTTCTTGCCGGGCTCCTCGACAATAACGGTGTTCCTGATAGCTGAGCGGCAAAGATCCGTTGCATGGTAGGTGTTGATAGCATCCCCAAAAGGTGACGAGTCTTCCACATACTTCAGACCAGATGTCATGGTGATCAGATGGCGAAGCGTGATATCGCTAAAGCGTGGGTCTCGCTCGACTAGCTCTGGGACATAGTCGGTTATGGGGTCTTCCAGTGAGCCGATAGAGCCATCCTGAACGGCCATTCCGATAGCGGTCGACAGAATTGATTTAGAGACAGAGAAATAGGTGTGGAGGGCATTGGGATCAACACCGTCCGCATACCATTCATGCACGAGAACACCGTCCTTCACTACGAGAAACACGGTCGTCTCAGTTTCAGTAAGGAACTGATCCAGCTCCTCGTGAGTCTTGAGGCTTTTCGAAGCCGCAAAGGGCTGGTCTAAGAGGTAATTCTTTATATCGAGCTCCCCAAAAGCCTCAAGAGTGGTGTCATTGGGTTGCCGGGGTAGGTCTGAAGGAGTGGAGGTGGGGATATCGCTGGCGGGGAAGACGTGAATGTGATCGATATCTGCGTCCTGCCAGAAAACCACCGAGAACATGACGCCTCGAGCGAGTTGAGAAAACGGGGTGGCTGCTAGCAAGAGCCCAAAAAGAGCCAAGGGAATCACCAGGATTCCCGCAATGATTCGGATTGTGCGCCTGCGGCGCTTGGGCAGGGGGCCAGACAGGGACATGACAGGTTGAATCTAACACACCGGGGTTGGCCCCAGCCCTTTCGGCGGCCGCGAACCCAGCCGATGGGTTTAAGCGGGCCTCAAACTCAGTAACCCACGAGGCTCAGTGTGTTTACTGTTCACGCTCTGGCCCTTGGAAAACACTGGGCGATGCGACACGCCACTCACTCTGAGGTTCAACCCGCTGGTTGGAGAATCGCCGTCAGCGTCAAGTCCTTGCTGGGCATCACCACTAAGGCGTCCAGCACTGTTCCCTCAAACCAGTCCTCACCGCTCTCGACGGCTGGGTACTGAGCCAAGTAGGTGTAGAAAGCTTCCAGCATGATGCCAAACACGTCCGGGAATGGTGTCTCGGAGTCTGGCTTGGCGGGTGGATTCAGCGCGAGGGCTAACGCTTGTTCCTCAGTGAGGCCTTGAGAGGGCTGGAGTTCTTTCGCAAGCGCGAGCACCACGAACGTCTGAATAGTGCCGTTTATGTCCGACTCGCCCTGAGCGGCTCCTGAATCTCAAATGAGCGAACATCTGGGCACATCCGCGTCTATTGACTAATAGATAGAGTCGGGCTGGCGGGATTTGAACCCGCGACCCCTTGTCCCCCAGACAAGTGCGCTACCAAGCTGCGCTACAGCCCGTTGCTACTAAGCAACGGTGAAAGTCTATTGAGTGGCTCTGATCCTGAAATACCGCTCTATCAATATTGTGAACGCGACTAAAGCTAGGCCCAACCCCAAAGCCAAAACTGGCCCAAGTGGGTCGGTGGCAGTTAGCAGCTCACGCTCTTGATTTTGCCAAGGCCACAGTGCTCGCAGAGAGCCGATCATCAGACCTATCATGAGGCTAAGAGTAAGAACCCGGTAATTATCCAAAAACCATTTCATGGCCATTGCAAAGCTAAGCAGACCACTGATCGCTCCAATAACAAAAAGCCCCAGGTAGCCGAGATTTCGATCGTTGACCGCGGCAATAGTCGGCGCATACATGCCCACCGCCAGCAAGAAAAACGCACCGGAAACTCCCGGTAAAACTAGCGCGCAAACAGCTAGTGACGCAAATAAGACTATTTGCCAGCCGACTGGGTTATCGAGGCCAGCATTTGGCAAGGAGGCTAGCCAAAAAGCTGCCGCTGCCCCAATAATCAAAACGGTCACGTGCAGCGGTCGAAAGTTTCTGCCAACCAGTCTTATCGGGACGATAAGCGACGCGATGAGCATCCCAGCAAATGTGGCGCGGACAATTTCGGGTTCTGCAACTAAAAGTGGTTCTAAAACTGAAGCGAGCGTGAGAATCGCAAGAATCATTCCGAACAAGATAGGCAGCAGTATCGTGAATCTGATTTCACCGAACTGCTTGCTGGCCTCGACGGTTTTGCCTCGCAGCAGAAAGCCAACAGCCCGAACTAGATGAGCAATGCCGTTAATGATTTGCTCGTAAACCCCAACTATCAGTGCAACCGTGCCCCCGGAAACTCCCGGAATTACTTCGGCCGTGCCGATAAGCATGCCCCGAATCGTGTTACCCAGCAAATGCGAGGGTCTCACTAGCGAACCCTTTTCCGGCGCTCCCTGACTCTGACACCAAGCTCAACAGGGGAACCTTCAAAGCCGTAAGTTTCGCGAAGTTTACGAGTAATAAACCTTCGGTAACCAGCCTCCAAGAAACCAGTAGAGAACACAACAAACTTCGGCGGTCTAGCAGCGGCCTGAGTACCGAAAAGTATCCTCGGCTGCTTGCCACCTCTGATGGGATGCGGGTTGGACGCCTGAATCTCCTGTAAAAATGCGTTGAACTTACCGGTTGGTACTCGCTTGTCCCATGATTCTAGAGCCACCTCTAGGGCCGGAACTAGTTTTTCTAAGTGCCTACCAGTCAATGCTGAAAGGTTCACCCGAGGCGCCCAGTCGACGTGAGCCAAATCTGATTCGATCTCTTTTTCAAGATACATCCGACGTTCATCGTCAAGTGAGTCCCACTTGTTGAATGCCAGAACTAGTGCTCTACCAGAATCAAGACCAAGCTGCACGATTCTGACATCGGCTTCGCTGATTGGTTGAGTGACATCGAACAGTACAACTGCAACCTCTGAGCGCTCAAGCGCCGCGGCAGTTCTCAGTGCGGCATAGAAATCGGCGCCCTGCGCCTTGTGTAACTTCTTGCGAATACCCGCGGTGTCGACAAACCGCCAGGTCTTTCCAGCAATTTCAACCTGCTCGTCGATTGGATCCCTAGTGGTTCCAGCCAATTCGTTAACCACTGCGCGGTTAGTTCCGGTTGCCTTGTTTAGTAACGAACTCTTACCAACGTTTGGACGACCGATTAATGCCACTCGCCTCGGCCCAGAATATTCTTCTTCTGCAACTGCGGACTTCTCAGGCAGCATCTTTAGAGCGGCGTCCAGCAAATCCGCGACACCGCGACCGTGAAGAGCGGAAACCGGGAACGGCTCCCCTAGTCCAAGTGACCAAAGGCTTGCCGCTTCTGGCTCAAGGTGCAGGTCATCAATCTTGTTTGCTACCAAAATGACCGGCTTGCCGCTTGCCCGCAACATTTGAACCACGCGCTCATCAGAGGCCGTTGGGCCAACCATCGCATCGACGATAAACAAGACCCCATCTGACAATTCCACGGCCACTTCAGCCTGTGCCGCTACTGCTAAATCGATACCCTTGGCGTCAATCTCCCAGCCACCGGTGTCGACAAGAGTTATGCGCTTGCCGTTCCATTCGGCCTTATAGGAAACCCGGTCCCTAGTAACACCGGGCTTGTCTTCGACAACGGCTTCTCTACGACCCAAAATTCTATTGACCAATGCCGACTTACCAACATTTGGTCTTCCGACAATTGCAAGAACTGGAGGGGCGGTGTGAAAACCTTCTTCTGGGCTGTCAGCTAGCTCTAGATCTAAAAGGCTAATGTCCTCTTGATCTAGCTCGTAATCGACGAGCTCATCCTTCAGAAGGCCAGTTTTGGCGTCATCTAAGTTGTCTGAATCGCTCACTTATTCACTTCCTTAATCATCTTTACCAACGCAGCAATGCTGCCTTGAAAATCCATTTCTGTTGTATCCAGCAACCTGACACCCTCACCTGGGGTTATAAAGTCAACAATTTGACCGTCAGATAAATCGCGTTTGAGGATATTGCCAGCAGGC
>Ga0306866_1000558_pt1 | contig 11180 bp, 20 predicted proteins | sample AntRauTorckE5432_FD_190450 | JGI IMG/M metagenome (GOLD analysis project Ga0306866, IMG submission 190450) | Saline lake microbial communities from Rauer Islands, Antarctica - Metagenome Torckler E5 #432 (v2) (version 2) | ecosystem: Environmental > Aquatic > Non-marine Saline and Alkaline >...
GACGATCTCCTCAAAGGCTTCTGTATGGTCTTCTAGCAATGTCCCTAGACAGTACATCGCAAACGACTCGCAGAAGTGCTCTTCCACGTCAGTGGCCGCGTAGCGCGTAGGGAAGTTCTTTACCTTCAGGGCCTTGAGGATACTCTTTTCAAAGACGCCCTTGCCGTCATGGCCTTCAATCTTGAAGAACCTTCCGTTAGGTCCCCCTCTCTCCGAAATATGGGAGACTATAGGATGAGAAATTCCCCGAAGCTTCATTCCCAGTGGGTCCCCTACGTCTGGTAAGGGGTATTGAGACGGCTTCCTCTTTAGCCTTCTGTGGTGAGTCTGCCAGCGGTTTTGTATATCCCTGCCGAGGAAATTAGTCCACCACCTATGCCCAAGTTCGTGAATTAACGAATGAATGGCCTCGGAGACATCCCCAGTTCTTGTACGGAGAGACACATCGTCGGCTCCCGTGTTGTACCATGCAAGAACCTCTCCCTTGGAAATCTTGTCAACGATTTTGATCTTACCATAGAGGAGCTTGGGTACAATAGAGATGCCAGACCTACGCATCATCTTCACGCTACGCTCGATGATCTGACGGATCTCATCCATCTCTTGACCTTCGGCACGGATCGTGTTGAAGATTTTAAACCCTTCCAAATCGAAGGATACGTTAGCGTCCTCATCGTCTCGGGTGTGGTACGTTCTGGTGTTGTACAGGACCTCAGCTTGTTTTCGATTCTTTTCCCACCACGTTCCAGGCTTGTTAGGAGCCCTTCTCATCTTGTTAAAAGTTTTGAGCGCCCTTTCAACTTTCTTAAGGTCTTTCTTCGGTATATCCCGATCCTCTAGGATGTGCGAAAACAAGCCCCTGTGGCCCAGATTAGCCAGGGCTATGATTAGTGACTGCGCTGAGGATCTTCCGTATGGGTTGTCATTATAAGAGACGCCCCTCCTATCTTGGAGGCGATCGAGAGCCACCATAGTCTCTTTAAAAAGGGCGTAGGCTTTCTCAACTCTGGCGTCGACTTGGACCCTCTTGGCGCGCATCAACCGCGCTCTTCGTAAATCATTCATAGCTCATCCTTTTTCAATCCACACCAGACGCTCGGTCTGCGTGTTCATAGTAGCTTGGTACAACCAGTCGTCCCCGTAGCTGTCGATGGTACCCTCTTTCCTGCCTCGGTTCTTCTTTACGAAGAGGTACGTGTTCTTGGACCCTGACATGTCCAGCACATCGCGCCTGGATTGGGTCACCACCACTTCGACCGCTGACCCCTTGTTTGCGTTCAGGTAGTGCAGCGTAAGGCGGTCTCCCTTCTGACAGTTGAGAACGGTCTTCTGTAGCATCCCATAGACATAAGGGGCCATCTTTTCTTTGTAGTACGCCCTGTGGTAGACATACGCTTGAGACAGCACAGAACGCATCTTATCCACATCCTTTCGGCTGATGGCGCTCCGCAACTCTCCGAACATCTCGTCAGGGTTCAAGGTAGCGCCCTGTTTTTCAAGGCTCGAAAGGATTTCTCGTAGGTGCGGCTTAAGCTCTGGGTGGGTGTGGCCCAGCTTGACCAAGCCGTTGAAGAGTTCATCTGACATTATGTAACCTTATGTTAAGAGAGGGGGAATCTTCTAATTGCCGCCTGCTATAAAAAGAACCTCGCTTTTTTTGAAACCCTCGCCCATTGCGAGTATAGTAGGTGTAGGGGCCGCAGTTCGCGGCTCCAATTCAAAGGAGAGCATCATGGACAAGACGATTTTCAAGGGCGCGGACGGTACGGCGGATCACTACAGGATGTATTCTTCGATCGGGAGCTACACGCTGGTGTACCTCGCGGACGGTGATTGCGTCTGCTGCGGTTTCTGCGCGCTGGAGAACCATAGGGAGGGGGAGGACACCGAGTATGAGGTTCACCCTCTATTCGAGGGCAGGCTCTACTGCGATGAGTGTGGTACGGATCTGATCGGGTCCTACGAGGACGATGACTGAAAAGGTTTTTTAAAAACCCTCCGCCAGAGGGTATTATAGGTGTAAGGAGGGCGGCAGTGAGCCGCCCCGCGAAACCCCAGGAGCCCGACATGGCCTACAGCAAAGAGACGATCGCCCTCATGACTCGCGACGGCGAGTACCCCTGGGAGTGCTCTTGCGGAGAGTGCTTCAAATCCGCCACCAAAGCTCTTATCTGTAGCAAGTGCGACAGATACCTCATGCCCGGCACCAAAAAGGAGGCCGTCAACCTCTTCACAGGGGAGAGGGTTGACTGGAGCAACCGAAAGGGGTAACATCCTCCCGCCGCCTCATACAGGGGCGGCGGTTTTTTTGTGAGGTGCTTTCGTGGATATGTTCATAAACTGGGTCGTGATGCCTCTATCGGGTCTTTTGATCTTGCTCGCCCTCTGGATCAAGAAGTCGGGCGTTCAGGAGATCCTAAAAGACAACGAAGGTATTCTGACCGATTACCTTGAACTCTCGGACGAGCTTACTTCGCTTTCCAACGCGAGGGTGATTTATCTGCGTACCTTGGGTCAAACCTATGACCTTCGTAAGAGTGACACACAGTTGTTCTTGGCGCGCCTCTTGCTCATGACCCTCTATGAGAACACCGACGTGGTGGGGTACCTGTGGTATCTGCGCCACCGCACGCAGGCTCCCAAGGCAGAGCGGCAAATGCTGGAACTTCATTTGACCGCCGACGAAGCGGGTCTCTATGCAGATCAGGCGCTTGCAAACTGGAGAATCCTTTCGGACGTGCAAAACCCAAGCTCTGAGTTTCACTCGGAACTCCTCCAGAAAATGGACGCGATCGATATGTCTGCTCTAAGAATCTCGTGGAAAAAGCTCACACAGCCTCTTGAATCGGTCGAGAGCCTTATGGAGCTTGAGGGCAGTGTTGCGGACGTTCTGGACGATTTACGGCGTACCAAGATGGTATGTGAGCATCGAACCGACATGCTCGAAATTATCCTGCACGCAAAGACCTTGACCCAGGACGATCGGGCAAAGCTCTTGAAACCTCCCTCGGTCACGGGTATAATGGGTGAGAGCGATTGAACCCAACACAGGAGTATGAGCATGGAAGACGTGACCGAAGAGATGGCAGATTCGCTGCGTGCGGAGTATGTGGCAACGCAGCGCGAAGACTTCGAGGCCACGTACAAGAGGACGGGAGAAGCCTCGAATCCGGGGAGATATAGTGACCTCGGCATGTGCATCGGACATTACATCGCCAGTGAAAACGGAGTTGCGGAGTTGATCCTACAGGTTCAGAGCATGTTCTTTGGCCCCCGTCTCGTGGTAGAGATGTACCCTGAGCTTGCCGAAGAGCTTGAGGCAGAGCTAGCTTCTTGGAGGTCGGACGTATGACCCGGCTACAACGCGCCATCAAGCTGGAAGTCAACGTGTTGGAGACTGTCCGTAGGGAAGAGATGCGGCGCCCCTACTACCATCTCCGACGTCGCATGTGGCCCGACGTTAAAGACGTCTTCGAGTGTAACGTTGAAGGGATCAAGCAAGATCTGAAGTACGGCTACGGCGGCAGGTGGGAGACCGCAAAGCACATAGGGAGGCTCTTACTTGGATTGTTCCTGTTGCCGTGGATTTCTCTTTACTTTATGGCTCGTCCCAGGTATAGCCTTGACCGATACTTCAACGCCAGACGTCGAGAGCTAGAGGCTAGCACTCGCTTTCCGTTGGAAGGTAAAGTGACGTCTCCGATAGGTTATGACGTCTCAGGTCTCGAAGACTATGAGGAAGAGGATTGAGAATGTGGCACAGGATACATAGCTGGTGGACAGGTCACGAATGCGAGGTCAGGGAAGTGACTGAAGATATGATTGAGGAGATCATGGAAGTCACCGGGAATGAACGTAAGCCAGGAATTAATATCTACCCTGGTAGTCAAGCCACACAGGAAATTAAAGATGTGGCTTTTGAGATGTGTCGAATTGCCGCTCAATCCCCCTCTATACAACAGGTGTTCTGGCCCGCTCAGTTCCTTATTGAAGGCGCCTCATCGGATCTCAAGGTAGACGCCCTGATGTACCTGCTTGGAGAGCGTCAGGCGGTCGTGTTCGTGCAGATTCATCCTGATGGCGATGAGGTCACACTCCATTCTATTGAAGATTTCTGTGACCTGTCTGACCATTTAGGTTTACCTGCCGAGGTGAGCTTTAAGTTCATACTTCGGAATAAGTACCTAACTCCCCAGCCGCCTCCGTTGCCCCGTCCCGAGAGAAAGATTGTCTACAAAAACGGCAAGTTCACGTATAACTATTAAAAGTTTTTCAAAACCTCTCACCTTACGAGTATTATAGGTGTAAGGAGGGAGGCAGTGAGCCTCCCCGCGAAACCCCAGGAGCCTGACATGACTTTCCTTAACTTCACGCCGCACACCGTCCGAGTCCTCTTGAGCAACGGGGGAATGCTGGACCTTCACTCTTCAGGCGTGGCCCGCGTGGCCACCAAGTCTCAGGCTGTGGGTCATGCCGATCTTGGAGGCTCTTCGGTAGCACTCACCACGCAGAGCTTCGGAGTCGTTACGGACCTTCCTGATCCTAGCCCTGGTGTCATGCTGGTGGTGAGTGGCATGGTTCGCGCCGCCCTCCCCCATCGAACCGACGTGGTGAGCCCTGGAGGGCTCCAGCGCGACGACAAGGGCCGGGTCACCCACTGCACGAGCCTCGTGTGCAACCAGGGGACGGACGGATGACGGGGCTACCCGAGAGCGGGAAGAACCCATGCTGACCTTGAACTCTTTTTGAGAAAGTTTTCAAAAAGAAGCTCCTCCCGAGTATTATAGGTGTAAGGAGGGCGACACTTCGCCGCCCCGCTAGACCCAGGACTTGACCATGACTGACTTCAACTTTGATTTTGACGCCTTCTTCGGAAGGGATGCCCCCAAGTTCTTCGGCCTCTACGGCTCCCTGCACTCCCAGTGGGAGGCTGACCACCTGGGAGAGCGCATGGACAAGGCCATGTTCTGGAAGCTCGCCGGACCCGACCTCGCGGGTGTGGACCTGGGGGTCCAGACAAGGCTTGTGGACGACGTGAGCTTCCAGGCGGTCGGCGCGTCTCCGGATGAACTCGAAGCGTTCGTTCTGTGGTGTGCTCATGTTGGAGTCAAGGTGACGCTTGACCGGCAGGAATGGGTTGTGGTAGGAAGGCATGACGTCCTCTTGGAGGAGGAGCATGAGGCTCGGTGGGTTGAGGCGGACTGGCGAGAATCCCTCACGACGGTGACGCTCGACTTCGGTTGAGCGATAGGGGCTCCAGGGCCGTACCGGCCCAATGTTACTTAACAAGAGTCCAAAAAGTTACATACGGGTGGGCCACGTTGGCCTATTGACTCTGAACTCCAGATGCCGTATGACCCGTGAGGATAGCTCTAGTTCTATACACGAATACCTTCGGGACGTACTCAACATGACGGGCCTTTACTTCAAGCTCAAGGAATTGTCATGAGAATTGAAGAGACCTTCACTCCGGTTACAGTGAACACGTTTGGGGAGGTTTTTGAGGCGGAACTTAGGCACGTCCATCTGGCCCTGAGAATAAGGCCGTATGGGGTGAGATGTCTACCTGCGGGGAAGGGTATCGTATATCACACGCATGTGTACGACCTCTCATCGGGTTCAATGTGTTTTGTCCACTTTCAAAGGGACTTGGGCTCCATTAAAGCTGCACTGGTCTTGGACTCAGGGGAGAGGCTGGATTCTCTCGGTGATTATCTGGTCTGGAGTTCGACCTGTACGGACTCCGAACTCGTGGCACACACAGGTCGGGTGCTTCTAGCCTTGAGGGATTGTAGGTGGCTTTTCGATATTAAAAGGGTCACGGGTAGGTTCTATGGGTGGGATTCTCCCCGGCTCGTTTGGGACAGTGCCTGGAGCGTTCTTAAAGACCTTGACACGGAGGAGGTGGCTGTGTCTCATACAGGAAAGTTTGTAATCGTGTGTGCGGCTGGTACCCTATCCCACTACCAGTGGGACATTGAGGTCGCCCTTCGTCCTTTGGATACGGCGCTCAATTTGGACCCTTCTGCCTACGTCGTAACGTCCCCGGACGAGATGGGGAAGATGCTTTGTGAATTGCGCTTGGCGTCCAAGGTCTTCAAGGCTCTGAAAGAGCTATGAGACCCCTGGGATTTTCCTGGGAGACCTAGAGAGTCACCGATCTTTGAGCCGAGGTTTTATCCAAATGTCCCTTTCAACCCAGACCTATGCAAACTCGGTCATCAAGGTCACCGATCCTACCGTTCCAAGGACGTGTGTTACGACCTCGTGTGTGAGCCTACTGGCCTTGTCTTGGGGTATGCGTGCTTTAAACCCATTTCTCTTGGTACGTATCGCATGGCCTACAAGCTAGGAAACTCGGACAGGTACTCCTTGGAGGCTTGCGACCAGTGGTTGACCTCGACGAGCCTGCCACGCGATGTTAACGATCGGATCTACCGTATCGCGTACGTCCTGTCTGACTTCAGGGGTATCCTAGAACATCCGGTTACAGCTATGCGAGGGAGGTTTTACGGCTTGGGTAGCCAGAGGGACCTTTGGGATGAGGCATGGCCTTCCCTTGAAGGTTTGGATGCAGACTCGTCTTGCTCATAGAGGGGAGTCAGTGTATTATTGAATTCAAGGGACAGGACGATGTAGACTTGAATGCTTTCCCTGGGACCCTTGACACCTGAGAGAAAAGCCGTATATTTTTCAAGAGCCTTCGACTTGCAGTTTTCATGCAAAAAAAGCTCTCATCCTAACTGAGGACCTTTAAAATGACTCATGAAGAAGAATTGCCCCGTATGACGTGGGTCGATTTGTGTGAAGTCTTGCTCGACGTCACGGCACAAGGGAGTTGTCCCCTTAGACTCAGCGTCTCTATCCTGAATGGTTCGTCTCCAAACAAGGTGCAATTACACTTCTACGTGATGGACCCTACTATTCCAGTGGTAAGGTTCGACTTCGAGCGCTTGGCAGGAGGTACGTTGAGGCTGACCTTGGTGACGTCCCAAGGGGATCGCTTTGTAGACAATAATATCCTCGCACAGCGTTGGTACGACGGTGAACTTGGACCTTATGCGGACTACATCTACGGCTTATCCCTGGCTATAAACGACCTGAAGTTCGGGTTGGTCTCAAAACAGGGGGACGATACGCTCCTTGGGCATTATCATGCCTTTGCGAGTCCCCAAGACCTCTTGGACAGGACATGGCCCGTTATTAAGGATCTTGATGTGGTGGACCTACGGGTTGAGGTTGAAGATAGCGTCCTGATTATCTCACAGACTAATTCTTACTTTTGGGAGATATTTATACAAGAGGAAGGTGCGCCTGAGCTGCAAATACACGCGGCCCCCTTCACCACCCCCGAGGAGGCTTCGTACGTATTCAAATCAATGCGCACGGCAACTCTAATATACAAGGCCCTACATGAGCTAACCCCCCCGGACACACCAAGCCCTTCTATGCATCTCCACCCCAGCCTACCTTCTTATCTAGAGACCCCTCCGACGTGTTGAAAGTACCCTGGGGGGTATTTTTCATATTGACTTTCAAAAATCGATCTGCAAATATATACACAGATCGACTTGGACGCTTTTTGAAAAACGTTTTCTCTCAGAAAACGACCCCCCTCTCCACGAAAGGCTTCCGTTATGCTCAAGTTCCTGGGATACGTTCTGCTACACGTCTTGTGGCCCATGGGCAAGTACCTCGCGACGAGGTTGCCCGGTGTCCTGTACAAGGTCTTCAAGCCTGTCCTGAAGCCTCTAGGGGCTTTGCTGGTGACAGCTCTCAAGCTGTGTGGGATAATGCTGTTCTACGCGGCGGCACCCTTCGTCTTGCTGGGCCTCCTACTCTTCGCAGGGAAGAAGGTGCGTGGTAATAGAGGCGAAAGGGGCTGATTTTAATAAAGTCAAACGAATTTTGAGATCAGGTCCTTAAAATTGCGCATGGACTCAATAAGCCATTTTGGGCCTATAGGGACCCCCCGACGACTTATTGATGCGTATATAGTCAAATGCCTCGAAGAGTGCGAAGAGCGCCCCGAAGAAGGAGGCAAGACCTGACGTTCAAATCCTTGTATAATAGAGTGGAGGTAGTGTTATGGATGAAATTGTGGACGTCTTGGTGATATCCGTGATGATGTTTAGTCTTGGTCTGATAAGTGGTGTTGTGATATTTAGTTTAGCAGGACCTTCTGTGTACATGCAGTGTACAGAAGAGGTCTGTATGGTAGAGGTGTCTCATTCCTCTAAATACAAGTCATACTGCATGTCGGTGAAGTCAGACGAGGGCTGGAAGATGTCCACGTGTCAGCAAGAGCGTAGCGCCTTGCAGTGCCCTGCGGTGGAGAGATGACGGAAGATAGTGTACTACACTGTGTGGTTGCTGGCATTGGTGGGAGTGGGTAGCCTCATATGTAGGGGTGTGCTGAAGATGCCGCATACTAAGCGGACTACAGTGGCTAAGTGCGTGGAAGGGAGGGACCTTGACGTGTACGTGGTCAAGCTGGTCACCACGCATAAGGATACGAAGAGCACTAGGTACTGCTATCAGGTGGAGGAAGAGCATCTTACCCTTGAGATGGACTTTGAGGATGGTATGGTGTATCTCTGAGCTAGAGACGAGTATAACGAGGGAAGGATGTCAAAGGGGTCCTCTTACCTGTGTAGATTTTAAAGTGGAGGTCAAGTGAAGAGACGTAAGGTGAGCCTCAAGGCTAGAAGTTTGTTGAAACAGTTGATCCTGTTGGTGTTGTGTGTTGTACTGGTAGCCCTAGTGATCTCACTTTAAGGAGTCGGAGCTATGACTAAGTTCTATGAGGCAAGGGCAACCTTGGTTAACACCTTGGCAGGGTTATTTTGTGTCTGCGTGGTGGTGGGGTTAGGATACCTTATCAGTTTGAGTGCGGAGGACCCCCGGTTCAATTCAACGATCAAGACCATGTGTACGGGCAGTGAGCATATCGTGGAGGTTAGACTCCAGGGTTTTACCAAGAGTTACTGCCGAGACGTCAAGAAAGAAGAGGGCACCTGGGAGAGGCAGGAGTGTTACCAGACGATCGAAGAGATCAGATGCAAGAGAGGTGCTAAGTGAGCGTGTACGAACAGAGAACAGTCGTGACCTGTATGAACAACCTGTGGCTTGTCAGGGAGAGTGAGGACGAGCTGTACTTTGAGATGGTGGGAGATCTTGGTGTCTACGTGAACTATGAGTTCGATACGGGAGAGCTAAGCGGTTGGGGAGGGGATTCGTACCCCGAGTATGCCCTGTACCGAGACTTTCACCAGTTCCTGTACAGGGAAGGGAGCCCGTCGGGTCTATCCTGTGACATCATCTCGTATGAGAACGGTGAGGTAGACATGTGGAGGCCCCCCAGGAGGCGTCGAGAGTGAGTTGGAACCACCAGGGAGCTACAAGAACCGTGTATGTAGGCAAGAAGTACGTATACAAGGTACCGCACTGCACGTATAGCTGGAAGAACTTCCTCATGGGTATGCTGGCAAACGATCAGGAACAGGTCTTTAGCAAGGTAGAAGCCCTGAAAGAAGCCTTGTGCCCTGTCCTGTTTGGATTACCCCTGGGTTTGCTGGTCGTGATGCCCCGTTGTGACGTGCTGACGACAGAAGAGTACGTGAAACACCGAGAGGACCTACTGAAGGTACCCTTGGTAGAGCAGAAGTGGAACTCTTTTGGGTGGTATCAAGGCAGGATCGTGGGGATAGACTACGGGTAACGGAACAAGTCGAGTAGTCCGTAATAGATGGCCCCCTGAATCAACTCAGGGGGCTTTTTTATGTCCTGAGCCCACAACGATACCTCCAGAGGAGGTGTAAACAACACCTTGGAGACGGCTTCAAGCGAGGTGTAGGCGATACACATAGAGAGGATGACGTGAAACTCCCTCGCATCGAGAGAGAGGAGGCGTAGGAGTAGGGTCTTGTGCATGAAAGGTCCTTTGGTTCGTACTAAAACCAACTTAGTCTTGAAATAGTCCCTTGGTCAAGGGTATAATAGGCGTAGGCAGTTCGCCTGCAACAAAGACACGGAGCCCGACATGAACTACCACACCCTTGCAAGCCTTCGCGCCGACTTCAAAGACTTCGCCAACAAATTGCTTCAGCCCGAGGACACATCGGGAGTCTGGGCTACCTCGAAAGAGGACATCCTCGACGCGTGCGCGGGCATGAACCCCTTCGAGGCTACCCGAGCGCTCGAAATGTGGCTCACTCACGCGATGGACGCTGAGCAGGACGCGATGGACGCTGAGCAGTCTCGCATGGAAGACCGCGAGAACCACATCCGCCTGTCTGGGGGCTGGTGAAACAAAGAAGGGCTACGGCCCTTTTTTTTGGTTTCGCAGGGGTCGTACGCTAATTCTAGTAGACATAATGCCTCTTTACACTTATTTCTCAAGAAAGTTTTCAAAAGATAAGCTCGTGAGGGTATTATAGGTGTAAGAGAGACAAGAGAGACACACTACGGCGCCCCAACGGCGCACCACGATACAGGAGAGAACAATGTCGAATTACGGTGAGATGCGCAGCTTCCTCGCAGAGTTCCGGTCCGGTGACCGGGAGGCCTACGCCTTCCGAGGCCACCTGGTAAAACTGGAGAGCCGAGACCTCCAGAACTCCTCAATTGAAGAGTTTGGCCGCATCCTGGCTGAGAAAGAGGGGATGGACCACCGAAAGGCGGAGTTCTCGGTCCTCTTCGACTGGATGAGCAGCTCCTGGAAGCACGTTGGCTTTTCGGAGCTGGCAGAAGCGGTCGGCTCGAACTTCCTGGCGCTGAAGTACATCAAGATCGTCCCGGTCCTGGAGGCGGGCCGCGAAATCTCCAGCTACGTCCAGGGGGACTCCTACGGCGCGATCATCACCAAGGTAGACTCGCAGAAGAAGATCTGGGTTGCGGACCTCCGATCGGCGCGTCAGGCCCTGGAGGAGGGCGTCGCTCTTGAGGACATCCCCGCTCAGTGCTGGACCCGACGTCAGAAGCGGGGCAACGGCCAGCGTGGATGGGCCACCAAGGGGGCGCCGATCGAGGTCATCCGCTACTCCGGCCTGAACTTCAGCGGCGCGGTCAACAGGCAGGACCCCCACTTCTGAGTTGACAGGGACCTGGATAAGACTCTATAGTCTTCCCTACCAAGAGAGAGACACGCCGGAAGATCCAACCCTCCCTGGAATAAACCC
>Ga0306866_1000560_pt1 | contig 11143 bp, 10 predicted proteins | sample AntRauTorckE5432_FD_190450 | JGI IMG/M metagenome (GOLD analysis project Ga0306866, IMG submission 190450) | Saline lake microbial communities from Rauer Islands, Antarctica - Metagenome Torckler E5 #432 (v2) (version 2) | ecosystem: Environmental > Aquatic > Non-marine Saline and Alkaline >...
AACAAAAACCAACAGTGACGGTGCGAGTATTAATAACACAAGAAAAATAAATCCAACAAACGAGTTCATACAATCATACTCCTGCAATCACCGCGGCAGCTGTAATTGCGGCGGTCTCGGCTCTCAGGGTAAACTCTGATAGTGCCAAATGTTTTAATTCATTTTCATGGAAAAGATGTTTCTCTTGGTCTGTCCAGCCGCCCTCAGGTCCAATAAGTATCGCTACACTTTGAGTCTGAGCGCTAAACTTGAAAGTTGAGTTTGGAGAGCCTTGTTCGGCAATCAATAGTTCTGCTGTGCCATCTAGTTTTTCTATGACTTTTTCTGGAGATATTTGCTCATGGATTGTTGGAATATCTATCCTGCCACACTGCTCGGCGGCCTCAATAACAATTTTGCGTGCGCGTTCCTCGTCAAAACCAGTTTTCTCTGTTCTCTCACAGAGTAGCGGCATAAAGTGAGATACTCCTAGTTCAGTTGCCTTCTGCAAGACCCAATCATTCTTGTCTTTTTTAAGTAAAGAGAAGCAAAGATACACTTCCCTGTTGGTGACAACAGAGTCTATCTGCTGCAATCGTTGCAACCTGACACCAAACTTATCAATCATGGTTATTTTATACTTGTATTCTAGGCCTTGGTTATTAAATAACGAGACCTCTCTCCCCACTCTAAAGCGAAGTACTTTTGTCCATTGGTGGGTATATTTCTTATCATCAATGACCAAGTCGGCAACAAGTTCAATGTCAGAAACATAGAATCGATGTAGTTTCATCTACTGGATCCAAACCGTTTTAGTATTAGTAAATGCGCGCGATCCTTCAGCAGATAATTCGCGTCCGACACCAGATTTTTTGATTCCGCCAAACGGCAGTCTTGGGTCACTCTTGACTAACTGATTAACAAATACACAGCCAGCTTGTATCTGTGGAATCAGTCGCTTGGCTTTTTCCATGTCCTGTGTATAGAGGCTTGCACCTAGACCAAAACGAGTGTCGTTTGCAACCTTGATCGCTTCTTCATCGCTATCTACTTTGATAATACTTGCGACTGGACCAAATATTTCTTCATGATAACTCGGTACAACTTTTGAGACATCCACAAGAATGGTTGGTTCAAGATAAAAACCTGTGTCTCCCATTCGATTACCACCAGTCATAATTTTTGCGCCCTTCTCGACACTTTCTTTTATTTGTTTTTGCAATTCTTCTAATGCAGATTCAGACACGACTGGACCAATCATAGTGTCGTCTTTGGTTGGATCTCCTTGAACGTATGATTCGAAAATATTTTTCATGCGCTCAACAAATTCATCATAGATAGCTGCATGCACAATAAAGCGCTTCGAGCCGATACATGACTGACCATTATTCATGAGCCGCGAAGTCGCAATTGTCTCTAGGTGCGCATCTAAATCTGCGTCTTCAAGTACTATCGACGGGTCTGATCCTCCAAGTTCTAGTACAACTGGTTTTATCGCCTCACCCGCTTGCTTACCTACTTGTGTGCCTGCATACTCACTACCGGTCAAGGACACTCCTTTGACTATATCATTGGCAATGACTGATTCGACTTGCGATGATGTAATGAGGAGCGCTTGATAGACTCCTTCTGGCAAACCAGCATCTAACATAAGTGCTTCCATTGCAAGCGCTGACCCTGGCACATTAGATGCATGTTTCAAGACGATTGTGTTTCCAGCCATGAGTATTGGAGCAGCCATACGCAATGCTTGCCAAAATGCAAAATTCCAAGGCATGACGTTTAGAATAACGCCTAATGGCTCGTAACTAACGTAACTTTCCGATGCTTCAGTTTCTACGACGCGAGATTGTAAATATTCCTGAGAAGCATCAGCATAATGGTCAAAATTACTAGCACATTTTTCGACTTCTGCTCTTGCCTGAGTAATTGTTTTACCCATTTCGCTGGTCAGTAGTTGGGCATATACTTCTTGGTTGTCTCTGATTTTCTGAGCTATGTTGCGCATATGAGCACCACGATCTTCCATTGACGTATTTTTCCACGATTCATATGCCCGTTGAGATTTTTCTAATTTTTCTTGCACTGATGCATCGTTAAGCGCATCGTATGTTTCGATAATGTCGCCTGTTGCTGGGTTTACTGATTGAATAGCCATATGTGAAGCCTCCGTATTTAGTTTTTCTTTAAATCCTCTGCGCTTGATGAATAATCTATTGCTACATCTATAATGTGAACACCTGAGGCGTCCAATGCTTTTTGTAGCATAATTTCATATTCTTCGTTTGTCGTAGCTCTAAGCCCTGTTGCACCGTAGCTCTCTGCATACTTCACAAAATCTGGATTATTGAACTGCAACCCGTAGTCTTTCATCCCTAGATTATCCTGTTTCCAGCGGATCATCTGGAATGATTCGTCGTTAAGAATCACGATGACTAAGTCTAAATTAAGTCGCATAGCAGTTTCTAGCTCTTGAGAATTCATCATGAACCCGCCGTCACCAACCATTGCAATGACTTTTCTGTCAGGATTAATTAGCTTGGCTGCTATTGCAGATGGTAGTCCAGCGCCCATGGTTGCAAGAGCATTATCGAGGAGCAAGGTGTTTTCGTGATAACTAGCGAAATGTCTAGAAAACCAGATTTTGTACATTCCATTATCAAGAGCTAGAATTGATCCCTCGGGAGTTATTGAACGCGTTATGTCGACAATAACTTGCGGGGTAAGACTTGTCGCACTAGCTATGTCGGCAGCAAACTCTCGATTCATCCGAGCCAGTGGCTTTTCGTGGTAAGTAGTCTCCCACGCAGAAAAGTTTTGCTCAACCATGGCTTCTTTGATTTGCCAGATTGCATTAGCTATGTCCCCGACTACTTCATATTGGGGGTAATAAATATCATTTACAGAAGCTGATTCAAAATTAACGTGCACCACTGGTCGCTTTCCACTCATGATGAATGGTGGCTTTTCGACAACGTCATGACCGACTTGGATAATGAGATCTGCTTCACTTATTGTTTCATGCACGTAATCGTCACTACTTAGCGCGGCAGTGCCTGCATATTGTGGTAATTTTTCGGAAACAACTCCTTTACCCATCTGAGTAGGTACAAATGGAATGTTGTATTTCGTGATAAGCTCAGTCAGCATATTAGATGTGCGTTTCCGATTCGACCCAGCGCCGATAATTATTAGTGGCTTTTTGGACTGCTTCAGCAGCTCGACCACTTTATCTATCGCTTTATACTCTCCGATTGGTCGACGGGTTGCTGGTTGTGGTAGTGCAAAGTAATTTTCTATTTCCTCGGCAGCTATATCTTCAGGAATTTCTATGTGAGCAGCACCTGGACGCTCCTCTGTTGCAATTCGGACGGCTTCACGCACAGACGCTGCAACCATTTTTCCTTCAACTAATTGTTTTGAGTATTTTGTAATTGGCGTCATCATATCGACAACATCGATTATCTGGAAAGCTCCTTGTTTGCTGTGGCGAATCGGCTTTTGCCCAGTGATCATGAGCATTGGCATTGCGCCTAATTGTGCATACGCAGCACCAGTCACGAGGTTAGTTGCACCTGGTCCAAGAGTAGACAAAGCAACGCCCGGCGTACCAGTCAGCCGCCCAACGGTTGCAGCCATAAAAGCAGCAGCTTGTTCATGGCGAGTAATAATAAACGTCATAGTAGAATTTTCTAATGCCTCAAGTACATCGAGATTTTCTTCTCCCGGTACACCGAATACGTACTGAATACCTTCTGCTTCTAAACTTTTGATTAATGCTTCTGCCGTTTTCATTTTTATCCCCTTTGCTACTTAGTATACAAGCTAGGCTGCATTGGCGTGTGGATTATTTCACACAGCATAAAAAGCTATTTTAACTCAAGAATAAACAAGGATTCAATGTGCGGCGTACGTGGGAAGAAATTAAAGCCTTGCGCATGAACTACCTTATATTTTTCCAATAATAGCTTTACGTCACGTGCCTGTGTACTTGGATTACAGCTTAGATATATAATCTTTGACGGCTGGATATCTAGTATCCGCTGAACAACATCTTTGTGTAAGCCCGCGCGCGGCGGATCTACTATTAATGTATCTCCAGACTTAATGTGATCTAATGCGGTTTCTGCTGTTGCATGTACTACTGTTGTGTCGGTTCCTGTCACGTTTTGTTTTGCCATAGCAATATTTGCATCGTCAGAGTCTATTAACACATCCGCTCCGACGGCTATTCCAATTGCTCCAACACCGCTATACATGTCAACAACACGAGACGTACCGGATGAATGTGCTTTAATTTGCCCTAAAGCCTGCTCAAAGATAGGTATATTCACTTGAAAAAACGACATGACATCGTAACTAATTTCTTTACCGTTGATAGTGTCGCTCAATGTGATATCGCCTAGCGAATATAGCTTTTTGGTTGGCACACTAGCAGGACTTTGCGGATCTGAATAATAGACGTCTATACCCTTTAAGCTATTCGGCAACGTAAAGTCGCTCATATTGATTTCTTCTTTGATGAATAAAGCAGCAACCGCCTCGCCTGCTTGTGACGAGCGGATAAGAACAGTCTTAAGCTTGCCAGCCCAGACGTCTAATCTGTTTAGCTCGTCGCGTACATCGCGTGCTGCTTGATTAATAGATTCATGAGCCAGCTTGCTTTCAGTCACCATCTGCTTCCCATTTGTTCCACGAACGTAATGTGCAAGGTGCAAGCCATCATCAGCACCCCAAAAACCAAACTCATTTTTATTACGGTACCCCATATAAGACACCCCTTCTGGGTTTCTTATCGTGCCGGGCGCCGGAATAAATCCGTCGACTCGGACTGTTCTTCCCGATGCACTAGCTACAAACGGCTCAAAAAGCAGGTCTTCAACTCCTTCACGTTCAAATGCTTCTGTTAGAATAGAATGCTTGGCAGCATTTTCTGCATCGATAGTCATGATTTGCCAAGGACTTGTTGATAAATAACTTAGTGGTTCAACAGGCTCAATACGATCATCAGAAGCTTCATGAACTTGCGTGACAATACCTTCTAGATACGATGATTTCTTTTTAGTGACGCGAATATCTACTAGTTCACCGGGTAAACCTCCCCATACAAAAACAGCCTTCCCGTGTTCGTTTTGCCCAATACATTGGCCGCCGTGAACTAATTTCATAAGCCTGATATTCTCTAAAATAATCTGTTTCTTTTTGCCCATATATTCCTAATTTAAAAGCGCCCAGTTATACTTAAGAGGACGCTTTTTATTATACGTTATTTCAATTATCACTATGGACGGAGTGTGCCGCCAAATATTTGCCATGCCAATGCTGACTTAGCAACAAGCGACAATATCATGTAGACTTTTTCACCAAATAGGTAATCTGACCACTTGCCTTTGCCTTTGTACTGTAAGTACATGTTGACTGCAAAACTCATGAAGAACAAGAACAAGCTCACAAAAATAGCGTATACAAACGTTGGGATATTTCCAGAACCATACACGTTCGCTCCGTAGAAATAGATCCCAATTGCGATCCACGGTAGCAAGCCAGAAATAGTACCGACAACGAAACTGATCCAACTCACCTTTGAACTGTCTTGGTTGTTATGAAGTTCCATAATCAATCCGCACAGATTCATAACAAGAGTCGTACCAAATATCAAAACTAGTGTTGATAAATCAGCTATACCACTTAAGGTAGCAATACCAATCATCATGGTGCTGGCACTAATACCGTATTCATACCAACGTACTTTGTTGATACCTTTTTGTAAATTAATTTCGTAGCGCTTTTTGTAGACAGTTGCTATGAACAGATGGGCAAATGCTGACATAAAGAAGAACGCTGCAACAATGTAGGCTAGGTTGAAGTCAAATACTGTGCGAGAAGCTTGGACAAGTACTGGTGCACCTTCTGCACTTGAGAGTGCATCAGTTGTAATAAATGTTGTGTTAACAGGAAACAAACTGTCACTTCTGCTAAGGACTAATATAACAACACCTTGGATAGCGTGTAGCGCACCTAAAACATAGTTCCAAATATTAAGCTTTTTAAACTTATCAGTTGGTTTGATGGCAGAAATAGTTGTTTTCTTTGAATCTGCTGTTTTTGCCGCTTGAACTGTTGTCACGGACTTAGTAGTTTTTTTAGCTGAAGCTGTTTTCTTAGTTGCTGGTTTTTTAGTCGTCTTTTTAGCAGTTGTTTTCTTTTTAGCTGGAGCCTTTTTGCTCTTAGCTTTTGATTTAGTGGTAGTTTTCTTTGTAGTGCTCTTACTCGAGCTTGTAGTTGTAGCCATGCCTAAAACTATACCATAGGTGTGCTCAATCAAACACTAATGATCTATTCTTGAACACGATAGTTTTTTATTTTACATTCATCACAGATGAGAGTGTTCACTTCGTTTCCATCAATAGACTTCAAGTAAGTAACTTCGACTACGTCGCCTTGGACTACGTCTGTCAATTCGTATTCCTTAGACTGATCAGTGAATGGATCAACAGTCTGAATTCTTACTCCGTTTACTTGAATGAATCTATTAAATTCTGATTCATCCTGGGTTTCTTCAATTAGAATATTCCCTTCTACTGTCTGAAGCTCATAGCCAATAGACTCATACTTATTACTATCACTATTAAAATAAAAAATAAATCCAGCAAGAAACGCTGATAACATAACAATTAATAAGACTATTACTTTCTTCATGAATAGAGTGTACCACTAATCCCATCTAAGACTCTAAAACGCACAGATGTGGAGCTAGATTGGATTTATCGGTACGAATCGCAAAGGAGTGGTATCTAGATACCGCGACTGCGACTCGTAAAGCGAAAAATCTGATGTAGCCCGCAAAGAAAACTCAGCGCAGTCAGCTCTGCTGGCTGGCAGGAGCTTTCTGGTCTGTGTGTTTTAGAAATTAATTTCGTCTTCTATGACTTCTGCTAGTAGGTCTATAATCTCTGCTGGCCCAGCAGAAAGTGAAGTACTAATAAATCGTCTTGGAAGCAACCCATCGCCTTCTGGGTCATTTGGGTTTGCGTCAATAGCGCCTGTCCAATTACCACCTGGTGATGCGATTGCGGCTGACGCACTTGGTGCATCTGAATCGACGTCATTAATGCTTAGTACGGTAAACTGCGCCGTCAAACCAGCGTAACCGTCATTTTCAAAAACAATACCATTTTTCAATAAGTTGTATTCATCATGTCCTGATCCTATTGCAGCCTTGAACCCTGCTCCATTTGAATCAAACCAATCGTTATTATCACTTGACACCATTTTCAGATGCGAACAACAATTGTTGCCTGGCAGCCCGTCTGCCCAAGCATCGGTAAACAATACATATTGGACATCGGTCGCTCCAGCCAAATCTAGGGCATCCCCAGGACCATATAGAGATTCTAGTCGCATTCGAGCAAGAGAAGCTGGCAAATGATCTTGACCGTCATTAGAAGGTGTCGAGTGCCCATAGCGACGCTCCCAGGTTGTGGCGGTTGCAGGATCGTTGGTAAAAGGCACAGTCACGTCATATTTGTGCTCGAACGTTTGGTAATGTGTCCCATATTGCACAATCGCTATCTCTGCGGATGAAACACTACTGAGTACGTAATTTGCAGCAGTATCTACGGTTTCTTTACTCTCAAGCCACTCTGTTGTACTCATAGACCAAGAGTTATCGACGATAAAAATAAACCTTACACTAGATGGTACACCGGCTGTATACGTAATCTTTCCTTGAATTTCGCGAGACACCCGAGGTGTTGATTCGCCAAGCTTATAGACACGACCAACACCACGTATGTCTTGTTGTGTCTGAGTTGCATTCGAATAACCATCATGAACAACTTCATAGGTAACACGATACTGGTCAGTACTGTAGAGTTCAGTTTCAGGCGTACTAAGGTAATTAATATCTAATTCATATTGTTCTTTTGCAAAATCCATAGCAGCCGTACTTGCTAGCTGTGCTTGCTCCTTATATTGCTGTAGAATAGCGGTTTGATTAGCTTGCAGCCCAACTGATATGGCAATAGTCGCTAGGATGGCCAATAATGGCACGAACGCCAATAAAGTAGCTAGAATAAAACCATCTTGAGATTGAGGTTTAGGCTGAGAAAGACTGTTGGAACGAGCAAATATACTCATATTAGTTTATCTTCCTTATTGTATGCTTCACGACTGCCTCTATGTCTTTACCATAGACGGTATCGCCAAGAGTCAAGGTTATTTCTATTTTGTCAGCAGCTGATGGAAATGACGTCTGGATGTTGTTCTCTGAAAAATATTCAATAGACATATCTTTAATATTTTCACTGAGAATCGAATCTTCTGATGTGCATGATCCTGTGCCGACATTTATTTCTGGACAGGTTGTTTCTTTTGCATTACCAAAACAAGTTGCTGTTTCTGGAGTACATGGAGTATCAGTTGCCCTGTCTAAACTGCAGAGATTATACGTTGGAGTTACTGTTCGCTTCACTAAAGATCCATAGTCTTCATCAGTGCCCTGTTCTACGAAATAAATAACATTATTAATGGCAACGGCGTTAGACGTGACTGGAGATGTTTCGCAATTGTTCGTACGTTGGCGAACAATATTTCTTGATTCATCGCGGCGCGTAGAATCAAGAGCAATTTCATTTATAATTAAGGTCTGCGGCGAAGTGTCATATGTCCAGCCACCGACGGGTGCATAGGCATCGGACAGATCACTATTGATCGTTTCTCCGTAGGCAATAGTAAATAATAATTCATCCTGGAGATTAATAAGAAGTGTTTGTCCACCAGAGCGTAAGTTAGAACGAGCCGACTCTGCAAGCACGGCAGTATATTGGGTGAACAAACCCGCAATAATGACAATTATGATCATGGATGCAATTGGAATAGCAATAAGCAGTTCAATAATCGTCAGTCCTTCTTGTTTGGCTGGTGGTTGCTTACGAAAAATCCACATACTCTAACTCCCCACTCCAAATCTTCTGATAAATGTTGAATAGGTCACTTCTTGTTTGGCGCGATATGCTTCATAGCTGATGACCGCTGTGACGCGAACGAGCGTTGGATTATCAACATCACCGTCGTTATTTGCATCAACATAAACGCTTGTCGTTGTTGATGTTTCTGACCATTCAAGCACAAGCTCTGGTGCTGGGTTTCTCTCTGCGACACGTCTGTCTCCACCCGATACATATTGCACTGCAAAACCTATTCGATTATTGACTTGCCAGCCGCTGCGATTCACTATTTCTTGTACAACAGCCGTCACTTCTACTCTTGTATTGACACCTCTGTCACCACTAGACCACGGGTCTGGGGTCCAATTTGTTGAGGCCGCCGTACCGACCAACCCATCGCCGTTATTGCTGTCGACAGCGTTATCAACAGCAAAATCACCTATCCATGTAGGTGCATTATCAATAGCGATAGCGCTGACCCGTAATCGTACAAAACCACTGTCTGATTCATCGGCGGTAAACTCTATATAGGCATCGTCTATTGTTGCAGCTTGTGGTGTGTCAATGTCATCAAATATAATACCGACCGACTGTTGCCCTCGGCTGCCGTCTCTAGACATTTCTAAATCACTACTGCTGAAATACAATTGCCCGGGATTAGACGACGCGCTTGATCCGTGCTGTTCAACAATATCACCGGGAGCACCTGAAGAAAATGCTTCAAATTCAGAGATAACATTCCAGTTAGGATGGTAGCCATCAACAACAAACATGCGCCAATGCTGATATGGAGTAGTGTTGCTGCTGACATCTATTTCTTGTGATTTATCACTGTCGCATGCGGCTCCACCATCTGACAAGTTCTGTCTTATTGGGATCCAGCCAGAACTACTATTAGGGTTACCGTTAGTAGCTTCTATGCGGAAATTATTTGCTCCATAATTACACGACCACCATGTAACTTGGATAGTTTCGACGCCTTGCGGTGAACCAAGGTCAATTGATGGCAAAGGTTTGTTGTCTGGACCAGGACTATTCGAGTTGTAGGTATAGTCAGAAAAATCATCATTACTAATATTTTCTGGGGTGCAAGCAATGCTTGTCGGACAGTGAATGCCTGCAGCATCATTGACCGCAACGACGTTTATCTCAGAACCACTCGCAACAAATGCTGAATCAGCTTGAATCGTTTGATTGAAGCTTGTGGTTGTTGTCGAGGCGCTGGTGTCTAATTCGCTTTCTGGTTCAATAAACACTTTGGCGACAGCATTTTCGACGTTCAATGACTCTGCTTCTGCAGAAAAATCTTCGACTTCATAGTTATCAAGACTGTCTCCAATGGGAATTGTGTCGTAGTTAAGATTGATGTAATCTTGGACTTTTTTGAATGCCAATGAACTGGCTTCGGCACGTCTCTCTGTTTTGCCATTTATTTGAAATCCGTTTTCTAGTACTGCAGCCATCACGAATAACAACAGTGACGAAACTGCCAAAGAAACAAGTATTTCCACCATAGTAAATCCGTGGCCGAACTCGGACTGATTCTGCTTATGCATAACTAGGGTTAAGTATAAGCCATACTACCAAAAAAATGAACTCTTTTAGTCTGTTTCACTACTCAAAGCGCAGAAGAAAGACTCCTTAGTAGCTCTAAAGCAAACTGCTCTGAATCGCTGGGCGTACCGTTACTAGCTGCAACCTGTATTACCTGCCTGTCATGCAACACATAATAAACACCTGCATCATAGATAATTCTATCAACGTCAGGAATGAGATCTGGTTTTTCTTCTGGCTTTGCGACTAGTGGCAAATGAGATTCAAAATTTTCTGCCGCAGCCAGATCGTCTGCGTAGGTTTCTACGAAAAACTCTGCGTAGATGTTGCTGTTTGTCTTCGATTCATACTTGCAGCTATCGTAATGACGTAATGTCATTTGATCGTCACCACTGGATGCCAGTGTGTAGTTCGTTAGACTCAGCGAGACTGGAGTGTCTAGAAACTGCTCGGCCTTTTGTGTTGTCAAAATTCCGCAGGTATAGCCTTTGATTTTATCTGCGTCGTTAAGCGTCAATTTATTCAGAATGTTTGCCTCTGTTTTTGAGTCGCTTCTTTCAGAAAAGAGTTGCACGGTAACCATGGCCAAAAGAGCAGTAAGCAAGACTACCGCAAGAGATAAAATCTTCAGCTTGTCTGCTTTGACTCGCACGACTATTCAG
>Ga0306866_1000564_pt1 | contig 11039 bp, 14 predicted proteins | sample AntRauTorckE5432_FD_190450 | JGI IMG/M metagenome (GOLD analysis project Ga0306866, IMG submission 190450) | Saline lake microbial communities from Rauer Islands, Antarctica - Metagenome Torckler E5 #432 (v2) (version 2) | ecosystem: Environmental > Aquatic > Non-marine Saline and Alkaline >...
TTTTATTATTTTGTCTTGATAATCCTTTGTAGTGGGTGCTACTTCTGCTGATGTTCCTGATTCTGCTATTACTTCCGGGGGTGCTCCTGTTGCTTCTTCTGATACGGCTGCTACTGCTGGTGCTGGTGGTACTTCTGGTGAATCTGTTCTTGCTCGTTTTAATGAAGGTGAATCACTACCACCTTGTTGTATAGGAGGTTCCTTAATAAACCAATACAAAGCATTACATAAAATCTGGTATTCTTCTGGTTGTTTTATAATTTTGTGTATGAATAGATTCATACTATTGGTTTGTGAATTGCTTTGAATCAAACCTATAATTCTGTCTATATAATCATTATGATTTTCATCTTGTATATATTCATAGTCCATATACATATTACGGATAAAAGGTTTTAATATATTTTATATTCTCTTGTTCAAAATATAAAACATTTACAGGAGCAATGGGTCGAGACAAATAAGTAAATAAGTTGTAGAGTAAATTATAAATGAATTCTGAATAAACATGAATGGTAGTATGAGTCAAATATTGGGGGTCACGTTGTTTTAGTCGATACAAAAAAAGCGCAAAATCGGTCACCATATACATGGACACATTAGATATATGTTTTGTCTCTATGATAAGTTTGAATGGGGATACATAGAAAGACTCTATAGTTTGTTTTAACGTAGTGTATTGAGTTTCCATATTGTTCAATTCAATATAACGAATCATTTATATATAAAATTGATTTAATTTCTTAAATTATAATTATAATATGGATAAAGTGGATGATTATTTAAAACAACTTTCCCCTAAAGAAAAAAAAGCGTATGACATCGCTAAAAAACAACTGGGTTCTTCGTTTCATATTATAAAAAGTATTGGTTATATTACTTACTTGAAAAATAATCCTTAAACGACAATATACATTTTGGCACCACCTTTTTTGATTCGAAATAATCATCGAATGTACCCATATGAATGAACTTATTGATTTGTTTCGATTCTCGGGTGGGTTTTGGTTTTATTTTAGTAAAACAATCATTAACCTTTAATTCTTTGACCTCTTCCACAGGTTCGGGTCCTTCTTTGTATAATTCTTTGCAATGATTGTCAATAACGTATTTACGACAAACTACGTTCAAATATTTGTATCCAATGTCTCCGTTTTTGGTGTAATAACAAAAAGTATTATTATCATAATACATAATAACTTTATTCATTGGCACGTCCATTTCAATGATAACTCCTTTTAGTTGTTCGGGGGTCAACGTTGGGTTTAGAGACAAATCCTTTAGTTCATCTTCGTACAAATGAGGAAAATTTAATAGTTCCATATGTTGTAACATTTGTCTCTCTTTTTCTTCTTCTTCCATTATTTCTTCGTGAGTCAAACGTTTACAAGTATACCCTGATATATATAGACCAAAAGATATACTAAACATATACAATATAGTAGCTAAAAAGGTGTTTAACACATACATATTTATAATATTTCCTTCGTATGTTTAAGTCATTTTTTATTTGTTTTCCTTTTTTTTTTAGATGTTTTTTTCTTTTTCTTGGTGGTGTTTTGTCGTAGTCGACGTTTTTTGCGATATGGTTTGATGTTTTTTACCAAATCTTCCATATCAGCATGATTAAAAAATAGACTTCGTTTGAAACTAGGCATCATAGAGCCATCGTAGACAAAATCTTGTACCAATTTGTCGGGCAAAGCAAAGTCGTTATTGAAGTTTAGTTTTTCCAACAAGTGATTAAAATCATCGTTGGTTAATTCTTTGTATTGTTTTCCACGATGATCTTCATACATTAGTTCGGCAGGTTGGTCGGATGTTTTGCGTAAGACAATTTTTTTAAATTTCATATATATAATATGGAAAATAATAATTTTATGAATTTGTATTACAAACAAAAAATATCACCCATTGCTCTTAAAATAATGATAAAAAACAATATAAAGAAGTAGTATATGATACTATATACAAGGATGCCCGAGTGGTCTAAGGGGGTGGTTTCAAGCACCACTATCTTCGGATGCGCGGGTTCAAATCCCGCTCCTTGTATATATGTCCTCGTGGCCTAATGGATAAGGCGTGTGACTTCTAATCACAAGATTACGGGTTCGAGTCCCGTCGAGGATTTTGCTTTGTTAGCTCAGTTGGTTAGAGCGTGCGACTGTTAATCGCAAGGTCACTGGTTCGATCCCGGTACAGAGCGTTTATTATATTTATTAAATAACTTAATAAATATAATGGGTATTATTCCAATATTAATTCTTTTATGCTTATCCTTTTTATTTTTTTATTATTATTTGCAGTCTACCTTTGTTCACTTTATGAATACTTTTATTTTAGTTCCTCCACAATTCCTTATCAATGAAACGATTCGTGCCATTAATGTTGTGATCAAAAAATTGAATAAACCGTTCAATTCACTTCATGATTTGAGTATTGAAGCATCGTTAGGTAAAGTATTAGGTAAAAACTTAGGTTTTGAAATCACCCCATTTAAAAAGATTATTCCGAAAAATATGATTCCATACGTTCCTAGTCTTAAATACAAATGTATAAATGAGCCGGATGGTTACAAAACTATATTTAATTATAGTACGCCAAAACAATGTCCCTTTTACAAAAAAAAACATAAAAAAAAGAAAAAAAAAATATTGAACAAAACATTATCGTATTTTATGAATTTTGTTATAGTGATTATGTTGATTTTACTTTTGATTTTAATTATCATTGGACATAAAAAAGGAATTATGATTGGAGGAGACAAAAGTGGTGTAACTGAAATGACAGATACTACGTCCAGTGTTTCCACTAATAGTCTAAATAAATTATCTAGCAGTGTAAGTAAAATGACAGATACTATGCCTAATGTTACTTCTAATAGTGTAAGTAAAATGACAGATACTATGCCTAATGTTACCGCTAATAGTGTAAGTAAAATGACAGATACTATGCCTAATGTTACACGTAGTATTCCCAATAAATTACCTAACAATTAGAGAAAGTAATGTTTAAATAAGTGACATTATAATATCTTTATATCTATATGTATTTGTATTTTATTTTAGGATTTGTTCTTTTGACATATGTCTATAAATATAAAAAAGAAGGACTCGAAAATAAGAAGGTGACGCCTATGAACGAAAAAATAACTTCCATGGATAAAAAAATAACTTCCATGGATAAAAAAATAACGTCCGTAGACAAACGACTCAAATCTATTGAAAAAGAAATTGACGAGATTGGAAATTAATTATATGTGGTTATTATAATGAATAAATTGTTAAACAAAATGTTGAAAAAAATAAAAAAAATAGACGTTCATTTTACGTTGATTTTAGTGTTGTTGTTAGTTTTTTTGTATTTCATTTATGTTACCTTTCGTTTGAATGAAGGATTTGAAACCACATGTGGAGAATTACCTAGCAAACTCAAACAAGACGACAAACAACTGGTATTGTTTTATGCCGATTGGTGTGGTCATTGTAAGAAAATGAAACCGGAATGGGACGAAGCATCCAACGAATTGGGAAATAACAAAATGATGAAAATAAATGTAGGTGATGGAACAGAAGAACAAAAAAAGACGATGAACACGTATGGTATTCAAGGATTCCCAACCATTCTTATGTTTGAACATGGAGAATCAAAGGGTCCATTTGAATCCAGAGACAAAAATAGTTTTTTAGAGTTTTTTGCGTGAAGTCTTTTCAATCAACCGTAAATTAGTTAATTTACAATTCAATCGATCTAAATCTAGATGAGATATAAAATATTTTTTCTCATCTAGATTATATTCTAGAAACGCATTGGCAATAATAGACGAACGCATAAATTGTTTTTTATTTATCAAAATAACATTATATCCCTTGTTGTGATTCGCTTTATTTTTTATTTCTTTCCATCTACCCGATATTAATTTTCGCTGGATAGTTCCGTCGTCATGTACGTTTAATGTAGATCCGCGAATAATAACTATCATTGTGCGTTTCTTTATTTCCTTTTTATTTCAATTTTTATTAATACTTATACAAATGCTTGGACAATAAGGTCATCGACCAATCTTGACCGTTCAAGTTCAATATATGTCCTTTGTCGTCGTATAGACGTATAGATAATTTTTCAATGTCTACTGGTCCATGATATTCGCGCGCATATTGATTTTTGTCGCTAAAAAAAGTACTTTGTCCCCAAGTCAATGATTTGGCTTCAAATGGTATGATGGCCAAAATATTAGACATCGCATGTTGCTCTATTTTTAAAGAGGATTCTTGGTTTGTATCGTTTATAGATGCTCTTGTATATAATTGTTTTTTAGTTAATTTATGATGGTCGTAGTTGGTGCTTATCAAATCATTTTTACTAAGTGAATCTAAACATAAACTATTACTAGCTTCATTGTGGATAGTGGTTGTTGTAGTACACGTATTTGACCGACGATAAGTGCATGTATCATTATTGTAATAAGGAGTGGGTTTGATGTATTCTTTTCCTTGACTTAATTGTACTAATGATTTACTGCTTTGATTGTGGTTATGGTCATCGGCGGTCACGACAAAATATTTTATAGTTGGTATAAAACTGATGTATTCGCTTGTAATAGAGGTGCTGATGGTATATGAACTATAAATATCGTCCCCAGAACACATGATATTACGAAAACCCAACATCCAACCCAACGAATGATTGATGTGTGTATCTTGAAATAGACTTTGTTGGTTGTCATAAAAGGTAATTTGAAGATCGGACCCGCTTGTATTGGTGAGGGTTGTTTTACCGGTGATACTATCGTAAGACACGCCCAGAAAACTGGTTTGTAATTGACTAAGAAGTCCACTCAAATCATAATAACCGTTTGGTATGTGTTGTTCCCCCGACAAACTATACACCGAATTTCCCTGATTTCTTTCTACATTATAAAAACTAAATGGAATGTTGATGGCGGATACTTTCAAAGAAACCGTATTGTTTAAGGTGTCGGTTAGCTTAGAACTAAACAACGTTTCGCTTGCTTGAGACAAATAAGGCGAAAGACAACTTTCAGGATAATTACACTGAAATAACGTTGGTCTATATTGTGAATCTATTTCGGTGACTCGTGATATGGTATTTTTGTAATTGGGGTTCAAATTATCTTTTACGGTATTTTTCACCAAAACACTTTTCGGTTTTTCGTGCGACAACGAAAATTGGTCTTCTACCAACCGATTTGACAAAACATCCAGCAAGTCTTGTATTTGTTTGTCTCGCATCGGATATTCGTTTTTGTAATACAAATATAGTTTCTTCTTTACCAAGTCAACGTCTTGTAAAGTAAACTCTTTGAAAAAATTTACATTATCCAATATATTAAACATTTTCTTGATGTCCACCAAACTATAATGGTCTGAATTGAAATTCATTATAGTTTACATAGATTAAAAAATTGATGATTCTTTTTTATATATTTCTAGATTATGGACGACCTTTTAGAAGAAATACGTAAACTAAAAGAAAGGGTCTCTGCGTTAGAGTCTGGTGTTAAGTCTACACCTAAATGTTATGAGCAATGTTTGACTAACATAGATATATTGTCTGTATTGCATTCTAAACAAGAGTTATATATTCAAATGTGTGACTATATCTTAGAACATAATGTGATTCAAGTTATGGACAAAAATAAAATATATATTTCCCACAAAGGAAAATGGGTAGGTGGAAACGATGCATTGAAAGAATTGTTTAAGTTTGTGGAAGACCAATGGATCCAAGCTTATTTACAATTTGTAGAAGATGAGGACGAGCTAACTGCTGACCAATTTGAAAAGTATAATACGATTATTTATGATTTAAGTTGGAATAAACATTTATCTAAAATAAAACAATATATTAATGGAGTCGGTTGAATCACAAGACTATTCGTACAATAAAAATTTGTTTGTTCGTGAAAGTCACAATTGTTATACGTATTTTCTGAATTTAAAAAGTGATAAAGCCTATTTTTTATGTAAAGAAAAATACAAAAAAGAAAAGTTTTGTCGTCGTCCACAACCAGGCTATGCGTCTAAAATGCCTTTGCTCGAAAAAAAGGATTTCAATTGCCCTACTATGATGAAACGAACCTTAAAAGACAATAAAGATATTTTTCAAACAACAAAAAAGAATGTGTGTCCTTCAAACTATTATAAGGGGGCATTGGTGGTTGCGCCTGGGCGCGATTATCATTATTATAGACTGAATGACGATGGTATGTGGACACACAAACCTGGCTACAAACCTAGTACATATTTGGATAACGATCAAAAACCCATTTACGACCCTGAATTAGCCAATCGCGATTCAGGTGGTACATTGAATTACAAGGATTTTTGTGGTTATTTATGTGTACCGCGTAGTCGCAAAAAGAAGACGATGAAAATGTATCGTCATTGAAATAAAAATTGAAATAAAAAAAGAAAAGAAAATACTATACTACCACTATGACTTGCTCTATTTGCTGTGACCACTTTACGTGTTTGACCCGCGCGGAAATTACGTGTCCGCGCCAAGAATGCAAGTTTACTTGTTGTAAAAGTTGTATGAAAACTTATTTTACCACATCGATCAATAACCCACATTGTATGAATTGTAAATATGAATTTGAAGATATGTTTATTATTGAGAACATCAATTATACGTTTTTCAAAAGCGAACTCAAAAAGAAGCAAGGCGAGATTTTGTTACAAATCGAACAAAGTCGTATTCCACAAACACAAGAACAAGCCAAGCGTATATTGTATAATGAAAATCGTCGGAAAATACAAATGGATGTAAATAAACAAAAAAGGAAACTTAATCATATTTATAATTTAAAGTGTAACGAACTGAAAAATCAATTGACCCAAGACTTTGAAAAATTAGAAGCATCCATTCCGCCTTCATTTGATACGAAAAAAAAACCCGAAGCAAAATTCACGGTGAAGTGTCAGAAAAACGATTGTAAGGGATTTTTATCTACGTCATACAAATGCGTATTATGCGATAGTTATACTTGCTCAAAATGCTATGAAGTGATAGAAAACAAACACGAACATATGTGCGACAAAGAAAAGGTGGAGACGTTACAACTGATCAAAAAGGAAACGCGTTCGTGTCCTGTTTGTAGTACTCGCATTTCCAAAATCGAAGGGTGCGACCAAATGTGGTGTACGCATTGTAATAACGCGTTTTCGTGGAAAACTGGACTGGTACAAACCGGACCCATTCACAATCCGCATTACTTCGATTTTCTAAAAAAGCAAAATGGATACCAGCTGCGGAATCCGTTGGATGTTTTATGTGGCGGTATTCCTAATTTGTCGATTTTGTTGGGGTACACTCTCAAATGGCAACCGAATGTTGATGTGGTGGAAAAAAATATTTCCTATATTCACCAATTGTGTGTGCATTTACAACATACTCGTATTCCATTTCCAATGGATGTTCGACTGGAAGAATTACGGGTTCAATACATTCTTAACCGATTGCCTTTGGACAAATGGAAAGAAAAAATATATAGTATACATTCTACGGAAAAACGCAAAAAGTTTGAATGGGATATGGGCGACATCCTCATTAACGTGGGCGGTGATTTGTTGCGCAATTATGAAAAGTTTGTTAGCGAGACAAAGCATACGGTAGATGAATTGACCGATTATGTGATGAACACTACGATGAAAGAGTTTTCTCAAATCATTGAGTATGTGAATGAACTTAAATTTAAAAAAGCAAAAGCCTACAAACAAAAGGCGATGGTCATCATATGCGAACAAAAAAAACCATTCATTACTAATTATTATGAAAAATATGTAGACCCCTCATAAACGAATATGAATAAACAATGAATATAACTGAGCATTCAAAAACGATTTATATTCAAATGTTTTTCCTTGCTTCAAAATTTCTTTTTGTTCTTCTATGTGTTTTATAAGGTCGTTGAGCGAATCCGAATAATTATCTGGAGTCATTTGTTTATGGAGATTCAATATGTTTTGGTGATAAGGTTCTTTGATGTTGCTCAAAATATTTGAAATCAAAATATACCATTTATATTTATCTTGAACTCCAATATTATGATAATATATAGTTGGAATAAATACTTTTTTATCTACACTATAAAATTCCAACAAGTAATGGGTCACGTCATTCGGCAATGCGTAGTTTAATACATGTTGAACATAGTGGATCTTATAACATTCTCTTTTATAAGCCTTGTATGTTTGGCAACGTTGAACCAATTGATGATGAAAACATACTTTGTCTCGGCGTTCCTTTGCCTTTTGATAACTTTTTTTTGTCCTTTCATGGTCTCTATGTTGCCGATATAGCCCCACTTCTGGAATGGGTTCTTCGCGCAACTGGATGTAATGTTTGAAGTTCATATTTATAATGGATTGATTCTTTTATTTCAATTTTATTGAGTAAGACGCTTTAAACATTCGATATGTTGCTGGGTCATTTTATAAATAGTAGAAAATAGAACCTTTGCCCTTGTCAATTTTGATATGGGTGCCAAATTCAAATATCTATTGACTCCAGATAGGTTTATGAGATTGTGCATTACGTTCCACTTTGATAGTTATCATTATTTTCCAATGATACAACTCTCGATAATAAATCATCATATTGATTTTGTAATTTAGTTGTCTTTTCTTTTTCTTCTTGTAGTTGTTTGTTCACTTCTTGTATAGAAGAAATTGCGAATGGAACCATTTTAGAATGATCCATTTGTTGAAATACGGGATTTCCGCTTTGGTCTATTTCATCTTTTTCGCCAACTACTACACCTGTTAAAACTTCTTGAACTTCGTGAGCTAAAAAACCTAAAACTTTTTCACTACTATCTATAAAATTATATTTATAACATTTTAGTTGATTTAATATTGTCAATGCGTCACTCACATTTTCTAAATTTTCTTTCAAACGATAATCTGATGATGTATTATAGTATGTTGAACTATTCCCAACCGTTATTGACCCCCAATTACCAGTTTGAGTTTTGTTTTTAAAAGTTATATGCGTTCTGCCGTTTGTGCTAGTTGGCACAAACATTATAGAACCATTAGATATATTAGCAGCCGCCGAATAAAAACGTAATGAAGGATTAAAAGCACTTAGCTCAGTATTCAAGACATACTTAAAAGACCCTAAACCACCCACACTCAAGTTACCGCCTAGTTCCATGTTCCCCCCTTCCACGTCTTTGTAAAAATGCGAGTTACCGCCCGAATCTATTTTAAAGGCGTCGCCCTCGTCTCCTGCGTTAAACAACGCAACGTCTTGGTCGTCACCTACACCGAACTGCGACACTTTGAGCGCGGGACCGGTGCCTTGATTGGAAATGTCCAGTTGCGTGCTTATGATGACCTCATTGTTTACGGTAGTTATGTTTTGTATCACTTCGCTAAAGTTAAAGGACCCATCCACCACCAAGTTGCCACCCACGTGTAAGTTGCTGGTCACACGACCTGTACCCGTAACGAGCAATTTTTCTGATCCAGACGCGCCACCAATCCCAACGTTTCCGGTTAAGGTAGATGCACCCGTCACATCCAGTGTTCCGCCAACCGTCGCATTTCCAGTGACGGATAAACTACTTAAGGTTGTCACATCAGCGACACTCAAATCACCCCCAATCGTAGTATTTCCAGACACATCTAGACTTCCACTTAAGTCCATATTTTGCGCCGACACATCCTTCATAGTACTTATATTGTTCACGATTAGAGGTATATTCGAAGTAAATATTGACATTATATTATTTTATATTATTTTATATTTTTTAAATCAACTCATTATGTGCAAATTCCTAATAATATAAAGACGATATTTCAGACGATATTTCAGACGATATTTATATTTAATCGCGCGTAGGGATGTGTCGGCGCAAAATATGGACTTAAGTGGAAGTCTAGATGTGTCTGGAAATACTACGATTGGGGGTGATTTGAGTGTCGCTGATGTGACAACACAAAATATGGACTTAAGTGGAAGTCTAGATGTCTCTGGAAATACTACGATTGGGGGTGATTTGAGTGTCGCTGATGTGACAGCACAAAATATGGACTTAAGTGGTAGTCTAGATGTGTCTGGAAATACTACGATTGGGGGTGCATTACAAGCAAATGGTGGAATCACTTGTGACACAGATAAGTTTGTAGTGGAAGATGCTACTGGCAACACGTCGATTGGTGGGACGTTGGATGTGGAAACCTCTTTAACCACCAATCAATTGATAGTCAATGAAGATTTATATTTTGATACGATTGTGATAAGACGACCTACTGGTGAAACAGGGGTGACAGATGAATATGCTATAGCTCTTTATGAACTTCAATGTTGGGTAAATGATACAAATACCTTGTATGATAATTCAAGTAATTTGGTAAGTTATTTTGCCTATTGGACGGATAAAGAAGACGAGGTTCTCCCTTCCAAAGCACCAAGTTCGTTATATGATAATGATATAAGTGAAACAGGTGTTATAGGAAGTTATCCTGAAAGTAGAGATGATTTAGTAGTAATCATAAAAAATGTCCCAAAATCATCCATCCAGCAAATACAATCCCTTGTTTTATATAGTAGAACATCAAGTTCAATTGCTCAAAATAGAACGATTGGTTTGGCAATAGAACTTTACAACATAGACAATGACCCTGATTTAGAAACTCCATTAGCAACCACTGCTGAAATCACAACTTCAAGAGAGGTATATCGTTTTGACTTCCCAGCGATAGACACATATCCATCAGGTGATTTTTCTGATACTGATTCCATCTCCCAAATTGCGAGTGAAACACTTGCTTTGAAAGAAGTCGTCCGTGAATATGTGGATAGTGCGAATATTACAGGTGGATTGAAGGTCGATACAATCACGACCACAGGCAATGTAGATATTGGTGGGACGTTGGATGTGACTGGAAATGCGACGGTTGGCGGAACACTGGATGTGACGGGTGCATCTACCTTAACCGGAAACGTTGGGATTGGTGGCGCGTCTGGATCAGAAAAATTGCTCGTTACGGGTACAGGTCGTGTGACCA
>Ga0306866_1000569_pt1 | contig 10991 bp, 14 predicted proteins | sample AntRauTorckE5432_FD_190450 | JGI IMG/M metagenome (GOLD analysis project Ga0306866, IMG submission 190450) | Saline lake microbial communities from Rauer Islands, Antarctica - Metagenome Torckler E5 #432 (v2) (version 2) | ecosystem: Environmental > Aquatic > Non-marine Saline and Alkaline >...
TTACGCTTAAAAGTTAATGGTGGTACAGTAGTTCTAACACGGCCCTGATCCTGCGCAAGCTTGCTGAGGGGTTTTAATTAGGCAGCAGACGTGCTGCAAGTCCTCCCGGCCTCTTTGCTTGCATACGCCGGATGGGCGACCCAAGTTTTCAGCCGGCCACTGGCAAAATAAGTGGATGCACTTTCCGGGTGTGCGTATCATTAACCGGACTTGGCTACCTCCGGGTAGTCTTTTTTTTGTGTGATGGTGTATAATTGGTGTATGGAAAAACGACCAGTAGGCAGACCAAGAACAACCGTAGAAGACCTTCCGCCAGATTGGGAGCAGATCATTATGGACTGCGGACAGGAGGGTGGCAGCGCTGTTGAAATGCGATGCCTGCTTGCCTTGGGTGAGTCGGCATGGGGCACCTTGCTTGAAGACTCTGACGAATTTCGACGAACCGTAAAAAGCGGGCAAGACTTATGCCAAGTTTGGTGGGAGCGCCAAGGCCGCAAGATGACAACAGGCGCGGACGGCAACGCAACAGTCTGGATCTTTAACATGAAGAACAGGTTTAGTTGGCACGACAAGCAGCAGGTAGACCACACAAGCTCAGACGCAAGCATGACCCCAAAAGACCACGGAGCCGCCGTTCTAGCCGCATTGCGTGCCAAGCATGACCCCAAGTGATGTAGCAGAGAACAGGACCGACCTACTAACTTTTATTCGAACAATGTTCCAGGCGCGCAAGGGCACAGACATAAAGCGAAACTGGCACCAAGATGCAATATGCAATGCCCTTGAGCGCGTCGTTATTGGTGACTGTAAGCGGTTAATTATTAACGTCCCACCGCGATCAGGAAAGACAGAGCTGGCGGTAATCAACTTCATTGCCTGGTGCATGGGCAACTTCCCAGACTCCGAGTTCATACATGCCAGCTATTCAAAGCGCCTAGCCACGGCCAACGCTTACGCCGTTCGAGCTATCATGCAGCATGAGAGGTATCTGGAGGTATTCGGGCACACGTCACTGTCTGGCGATTCACGCGCCAAGGATGAGTTTAGAACGGCGCAAGGCGGCATCGTCTACGCTACCGGCGCGGAAGGAACAATTACGGGCTATGGCGCGGGCAAGATGCGTGCCGACTTTGGCGGGGCGATTATCATTGATGACCCTCACAAGGCTGGTGAAGCCAACAGCCCAACGATGCGGCAGAACGTGCTGGACTGGTTTGCCACCACAATGGAAAGCCGCAAGAACAGCCGTGACACTGCCATCATCGTCATAATGCAGCGGTTGCACGAGTCAGACCTTAGTGGCTGGCTACTTGACGGCGGCAACGGCGAGGACTGGGAGCACCTAAACATTCCAGCGCTTACCGAAGATGAGAAGTCATTCTGGCCTGAGCAGTTCGGGCTAGACACGCTGCACCGCATACGCGACACCAACGGTTACGTGTTTGCCGGTCAATATCTACAGCGACCAGCCCCAATAGGCGGCGGCATATTCAAAGATGAGTGGTGGCAGTATTATAAAGTCCTGCCCAAAATCAAATACCGTGCCATCTACGCAGACACCGCACAGAAGACCAAAGAACAGAACGACTACAGCGTGTTCCAGTGCTGGGGCATGGGCGAAGACGGGCGCATATACCTGATCGACATGGTGCGCGGCAAGTGGGAAGCGCCGGAGCTGCTAGTAATTGCCAAGGCGTTTTGGGATAAGCACAAAGCAGAGCCTCGCATTATGGGTACGCTCAGGCAGTTCAAGGTAGAAGACAAGGCAAGCGGCACCGGCCTAATCCAGCAGCTAAAGCAGAAGAAGGTTCCAGTCGTCGGAATACCTCGAAGCATCGACAAGGCGTCAAGGGCCATGGATGCAGCGCCCCATGTTCAGGCGGGAAACGTAGTATTGCCAGAAGAATCAGAGTGGTTGTCTGATATACTAAACGAAGCAACAAGTTTTCCGAATGCTTCGCACGATGATACACTTGACCCATTGATGGACGCCGTATCTGATATGCTAATCGAAAAACAGCGGCCAAGTTACGCCGATCTACTATAGGACATAACATGCCCAGCTTCCCCCGCAGATTCGCAGACGGCATCACCAGCCTCACCAACAAGCTGGCCAACCGTCGCAACGCCCAGTCAAGCAACCGCATGACCAGTAGCCGCGTTGACTGGGATGAGCTGCGGGCGATCTATAAAACGGGCGTAGGCAGCAAGATCATTCGCATCAAGTCCGGCATTGCGCTGAACGACACGCTGCAATTTGATAGCACAAACGACAAAGAATATTACGAAACTCGTTTGCAGCAGCACGTTAAAAACGCGTGCAAATTCATGCTGTCATTCGGTCGCGGGCTGATTGTCATCCAAGAGCCTGGCGCGGATCTTAGCCAGCCATTGCCAACAATCAACGACTGGTCGCGGGTCAATTACCAAGTGTTCAGCGGCGACATGGTGTACGTCCAGAGCATCGAGTACAACCTGTCCAGCCCTAACTATTACAAGCCCCAGGCGTACAGCGTGCGCGGGTTCACCATCCACCCGAGCCGTGTGGTCGACATGACCTATGTGCAGCCGGTGGAGTTTGACGCGCCTGAATATTTCTTCGGTGGCATTTCTGAGTTTGAGCTTATCCGCAATGAGCTGGTATCCGACCAGGTGATTCAGCGTGCAGTACCGGCCATTCTGGAGAAGTCATCGACACTGTTTTACAAGGTGGACGGGTTCAAAGAGCTACTGGCAGACCGCAAGTCTACTGAGCTGGTGGAATACTTCTCACAACTGGAAAGCCTGCGGTCCATTTACGGCGCGGGCATCGTTGACAAAGAAGACGAGATTGAAGTACATGCACAGTCACTAACCAGCCTGGCCGAATCAGATATGATTACCCTGCGCCGCCTGGCCATGGTGACGGGCTTGTCACTGTCCACTCTAGTAGGTGAACCACCCAAGGGCTTAAACGGCAGCGGTGAAGGTGACAGACAGGTTGATATGCAGACGATCAAGGGGCTTCAATCCGAGTACCTGCTAGACAAGATCAACCGGCTGATGACTATGCACGGGCGCGGGCGTGTGTGGTTCAAGGAGAACCAAGGCCAGACTGACAAAGACCGCATCGCGCAAGAGACTGAGGTGGTCAAGAATGCTTTGATCTTGTGGCAGATGGGCATGGACTACGAGAAGTATTTGGAAGACAACGGCGTGATCGAGAATGATCCGTGGGACACGATGTTTAGCAAGCCGGACGACGACCCCGAGCCTACGCCTGAGCAGGGCGGCATGAGTCTTGAGCAGTTGATGGGTGGCGACGGTGAAGCGTGAAGTAAGCGCCCCCAAAGGCGCAACCATCAAAGCGCCTGAGCCGCCTAAGTCAGAGATCCGCCAGTTCGGTAACGCCATTGAGTACATGGTAGACCAGATGGCACAGCGCTGGCGGACGCAGATATTCAGCGAGTTGAATCAGGATACGGTTGCCAAGTTCGCGGACTCAGTAGCCATGCAAGACGCCAAGCAATCCGGTAACTTTGCCAAAGTGTTTCTAGCCATGGCGGCACGTGTACAGCGCAAGCTATTAAAGCAGTTCGACGGCAAGCGTCTTGACAAGATGACCAACAAGTACACCGGCAAGGTCAACCGGCGCAACCAGTCAGAGTTTTACCGGCGCGTGTCTGCAAGCGTGGGGATTAGCCGTGAGGAACTAGAGGCCACCGAAGGGCTGACCTTCCAGATCAACGCCTTCCAAGCCGAAACCCAGCAGTGGGTAAAGAAGATGCGCGACGATACGTTGCAGATGTGGACGAGTAACACGCTGAGGCAGATGGCCGAAGGCAAGGGGCTGCCGGAGATATTAAGCCAGTTCGACGGCATGGTAGAGCAGCGCAAGGGTCACGCGAAAATGGTTGCGCGTACTCAGATTGCCACGTTCAACAGTTTGACCAGCAAGGCGCGGGCGCAGAACTTGGGGATCACTAAGGCGCGGTGGGTCACGTCCGCAGATGAGCGCGTAAGGCCCAGCCACTCTAGCCGTAACGGCAAAGAGTTTGTTTTGTCAGAAGGTCTTTATGATTCAGGAGACGGCAAGACGCTATTGCCTGGCACCGACTACCAATGCCGCTGCGACTATGAGCTAATTATTCCCGAGATGGAGCAATGACCGTACCAATTTGACACCGGCCCGCCATAACATTAACATTACACAAACATGCCAGAAGGCTAAGAAATGCCCGAGACAATACACAAGCAGTTCTCTGATCTAGCTGTTTACTCAGATACAGCGCGTACTGCCGTGTCTGTGCGCGATGGCGTGCTTGAATACCTTGGCGCTGAGCTTGACCTTGAGCCGCTGGACAAGGTGTTTACTGTCTACCGCTCACCGGCCACCATCGCCAACGCCGCTTACGCCATGGCGGGCATCCCTCTCACTGATGAACACGTCAGTATGGAAGGCCCGGCGCTTGATTCAGGTGGCCGGGTTGAGTCTTCCGTAGTCATTGACCAGCTAGATGAGTCCACGCACTCACGCCTTGCTGTGCAGAACAAACTAGCCGTTAACGACACGCTCCAACTGCTATTGAAAGACAAGCGCCAACTGTCCCTTGGCTATGAGGCCGACTTGGTTCCCCATAGCCGTTGGGACTTTGAGCAAATAAACATCGCACCCCATCACCTTGCCGCTGTACCTGCTGGCCGTTGTGGCCCATTGTGCAGCTTCATTGACCGCAAACCTGATACACCCGTAAAGCCCCAGGAGGGCGACACCATGAAGCCGAAGAAGTTAATCAAGGCGTTTACCGACGCTGAAGGTTCGGTGAGCCTGGAGCAGATCGTGGAGATTGCTACAGGCTTGCCCGAAGCTATCCGTAAAGTACCCGTTGACCAGCTCGTAAAGCTTATGCCAGCGATGCAGGAAATTATGTCATACGCCACTGAGCAGGGCGCCATGCCTGCCGAACAGACTGAAATGGAGATGGAAGGCGAAGACATGGAGGGCGAAGAAAAGGAAATGATGGACGAGGAAAAAGAAGGCGAGAAAGAAAACTTTGCCGACTCTTCCAAGTTCAAAGATGCCGTCGCCAGTGCAGTCAAAGGCGAAGTAAAGCGTTACGCTGAAGTGGTCAACAAGGCCCGCAACTTCGTGGATGCTGAGTACGACTTCGCAGGCAAGACCGCCAACGCCGTTATGCGTGACGCCCTGGCCACCCAGAGCACTGACAAGTTCGAAGATGCCGAGCTGTCCGTCGCGTTCAAGTTGCTGCGCAAGGCGAACACTGACTACTCGCAATTTGGTGACACTAAAGCCGATTCCGGTTTGATGTCTCGTATCTCTGACACTTTGGGGGAGAAATAACCCATGGCTTTTAAAAATACAGTATTGCAAGACAACCCGGATCTGGGCGCGGGCGAGTTCATCGCGGCCAGCCCTTACAACGTATCGGCTTTCGAGCTTTTCGAGGACGGTCTAGTTGAAGGCCGCTTCGTCAAATACGACACCGGCAGCATCGACAACATGGACGGCAGCGCATCACCAGTTGTCGCAGGCATTGCACGCCGCAAGATCACCGGCGAAATTGGCACCGGCATCTATAGCACCAGCGGGCAAGCGATCGACCAGGTAGCTGAGGTTATCAACTTTGGCTTTGCCACTGTTGCCGTAACCGACGACGCTGACCCTGCCAAGTATGACGCTGTACAGTTCGTTAACGCGACCGGCGCAGACGCAGGCAAGGCCACCGACGCTACCGTTGCTTCCGGCATCGTGAGCGCGGGCGACGTAGTGTTTTGGGAACCCAAGGCCGCTGGCGTTTGGCTTGTTCGCATCAACAAGTTTTTGTAAGGGGATTGACAATGAAGACTGACATCAAGCGAGTACAATCCCTATACGGGATCAAATCTTTCGACGCTGCCGCCGTGTACGCGAAGAAGAACTTCAAGGACGAAGGCGGCATCATTCTTGCTAGGAACTTGGAGCACGTAAGCGCCGAGATCTTTACCCAAGAATTTGCGGGCCTGACATTCCTGAATCAAGGTATCGCGGTTAACAACGAAGGCGGATATGCTACTAGCATTCGCAAACTGAAGCTGCGCACTGAAGGCGGCTTCCGCGAGTCCGGCAGCAACACCAACACCAACGGCAAGATCACGCTGAGCGGCGAAGACGACAGCATCCCAGTGTTCACCAAGGAAGCCGAATCTGACTGGTCCGAGATCGAACTGAAGCAAGCAGAGCTTGAGAATATCAACCTGCCAAGCCGGTTCTTTGAAGGTCACGCTGAACTGTATAACCGCGAGATTGACGACATCGGTTATCTGGGCCAGGTTCGCACCGACGGCAGCCAGAAGACCACGGGCCTGCTGAACTACTCCGGCTTCACCAGCAATAGCGCTGTAAAGACCGCCGCTGCATCAACTGGGCAAGAGCTGTACGACGAGATTGCCGAGCTGATTACCGCTCAATGGGCTGGCGTGCTGAACGTGGACAGCTACAAAGCTGACCGCGTGACCATGCCAGCGACTGTGTACAACATCGCATCGACCAAGATCCTGAATAGTGCAGGGTCTGAGATGAGCGTGTTGCGTGCGCTGAATGCCAACTTCCCGACCGTTACCTTTGGCCTGACAACCAAAGCAGAGGCCGCAGCTGGGGACGCTACATCATCCGTAACCGTAGCGTTCAGCTCCAACCGTCGGGCGGTACAGTTCCGTTTGCCGGTTCCGCTGAACGTATCCAGCGTACACCAGCGCGGCTTCAAGTATTACGTTGAAAGCTACTTCGGCCTAGCCGGGCTGGACGTAATCGAAGACGACGCGGCACAGATCCTAACGGGCCTGTAAGCCAGTGGCCAGCCGCTAACACAGGGCTGGCAATCTTTACGGAGTGACGTATGAACGATTTTAAAGAGCACAAGTCTATGCCCAAGAAAGCACCGGCACATGCACCAGCACCGACCAGCATCAAGAACGTGTCCGGCAGCCGGCATAAAGTGTATGGGCAGATTGTTCAGCCTGGTGCAACGTACACGCTGACCGAGGCGGACAAAGCAGACGAGCATAACGGCAAGCGAATCAAAAACGCCATTGCTTCGGGCAAGCTAGAGCGAGTGTAACTGATGCCCCTTATTGACGACTTCAAGACACGCTTCCCCGAGTTCGACGCCATTACTGTAGATCAGTACGTGCCGATACTGGAGCCGCTGTGGTCGTGCTACTGGGGCGGCAGTTATGACGAGCCATGCGGTAAAGAGATCGTGCTGAATCTGATTGCTCACTTGATCGTGGGTGAGACGACTGCTGGCACCGGAAACATCAAGTCAACTCAATCGAAATCCGTTGGCAGCGTGTCTGTGTCGTATAGCGAGGGGTTCGCGGCAACCAGTGAGCGCATCAGCTGGCTGAATGCAACGCGATACGGGGCCAGGTATCTGATGCTGACGTCTCGCAGCGCGGGCGGGGTGTTCGTATGACGCTGACGCCAGAGCAGATGCTTGAGCGTACCGGCGCGTACTTGGCCAACCTCGAAAAAGCCAAACGCGGCTATGTAGCCGTGGGCCTTCCGAGCGAAGAAGTGGGCAGCAAGGTGTACGGCGATGGACAGACGGTTGCGACTGTTGGGGCAAGGCATGAATACGGCGCGGGCGTTCCACGGCGGTCATTTTTGCGTACGCCGTTTACGGCCAAGCGAAATGAACTGTCTACAGCCATTGCCAAACAGTTTGAAGATGTATTCCAGCGCGGCAAGAAAGCAGAGCAGGCGCTAGGCTTGATTGGAACGGTTGCCGTTAATATCAGCAAGGGCGCATTTACAACGCGGGGCTATGGTGAGTGGCCGGACATTACGCAAGCGACTAAGGACGCTAAGGGTAGCAGCCAGGTGCTGATAGACACAGGCATCTTGCGCGGCTCAATCACTTACGTGGTGCGCGGCTTATGAGCATCCTCGACGTATCCGACGCCCTCACAGACTGGGAGCGGCCAACGATTATCAAGACCGTAACCGAGTCTACCGTAGACTTTGAGCCTGCCACAGTCGTTACAGGGCGATCACAACTATGCGTTGTGCAGGTGGCAGACAAAGAAAAGATCAACCCCGGCACTATTGATTGGTCGCTTGAGTACATCATGGTTCACAGCCGCTCAGGTATCGAGATTGACGACCTGATAGAGCATGACGGGCGCGACTATAAGGTGACTGACCGAGGGCCATGGCGCGACTATGGTTATGTTGAGGTTGTTGCGGCTGAAACCAAGCGGCCATTGGTGGTGGCCACATGAACGAATCACTACGCTTAACGGCCCTATTCGTGCGCGACCTGCTAGGCTACAACGAGCAGCTAATCCGCATCGGTCGGCAGAACTACGACATTGACGATTTCACCATTGGGTATATCGGCGTTGACTCACTAGGCGCGGCACAACGGCTGGCGAGCGGTGAGAAATACGACGGCAACACAGAGCGCATGAGCTTTCAACAACAGTGGCAAGCGCCGGTTACGCTGTCTTTCTATGGCACGGCGGCATGGTCTACGGCCACACGGTTTGCGCTCCTGATACAGTCACAGGCATCACGTGACCTGCAAGAGGCGTTGGGCCTTGGGGTATATCAGGCATCGGGCCTAACTGACGTTAAGATGCTCACAAGCCAGCAGTATGGCGAGCGCCAAGAGCTAACCCTCAATGTCAGGTACGCTACGGCAGCAGATATTGATACACTACGCATAGACACCGCACAAATCGAATTACGAACTGAGCGCGGCTTAGTAATCGAACCCTAACACGAGGATTTACCGTGGCATCACAAATCAGATTGGCACCCAGCGCGTCCGGCGATTCAGTGCAGTCGTTCCCGTTGCGGAAAGGTCTTGTCAATATTTCGACCGGCATTGTAACCGACCCGCTTACAAGTTTACGGCCTCAGCTTGCACATTGCGTTGAGGATGGCTCGCTTACGTCGACGTGGAGTGACGCAAGTACAGCCGTTGTTGCGTTTGTGGCGGGTGATGATTTTTCAATGACTGAGGCCGTGACTGTAGAAGTTACAAGCGGCGCGTTCCATTTTGCCTAGAGGGCGCACTAATGTCCGCAAGTATTGACAACCTTATAAATGTCAACTTTACAAAAGGGAGAAATGACTTGCTAAATTTTGGCTTAAAGCTTGGGGGTAAGGGGCAGCATAAGCCTTATGTTTTTAAGCCAGAGGATTTATTCTTTCTAGGTGAGCAAGGCGCGTATTATTCCCCTGTCGATATATCTACGCTGTTTCAGGACGCGGCAGGCACTGTGCCTGTTACGGCGGACGGTGATCCTGTTGGGCGGATGATTGACCTGTCTGGGAATGGGAACAGCGCGGCACAATCCACAAGCGCAGCTAGACCAACATACAACACTTCACCCGATAGGTTGTCACTGGACAAAGTAGACGACACGCTGATTATAACAGTGCCTACAGGTGGCTGGAATGGCACGATGGTTTTAGCTACTGACGAAGGTACAGTTAGCTATGGAGTTGATATTCCTGCCGGAGAATATGAGATTGGAGGTGTATACTTTCCTGGTAATGCTATTAATGGAGTTGTATTTCTTAACAGTGCGATGACTAACATTGAAAAGAGTAATACTGAAGAATACTTCATTGAGAATGGTGCTGGAGTTGATTACAGTGAGGTTACTAGTTTTAATGATTATTGGAGAGATCGTTCAGAAATTACTGAATTTCCATTAATTGATACATCTAGTGGTACTAGTTTTATTTTAGCATGGTATAATTGTACTTCATTAACTAGTTTTCCATTAATTGATACATCTAGTGGTACTAATTTTGATGCAGCATGGCGTAATTGTACTTCATTAACTAGTTTTCCATTAATTGATACATCTAGTGGTACTAGTTTTGATGCAGCATGGCGTAATTGTAATTCATTAACTAGTTTTCCATTAATTGATACATCTAGTGGTACTAGTTTTAGTTTAGCATGGCGTGATTGTACTTCATTAACTAGTTTTCCATTAATTGATACATCTAGTGGTACTAGTTTTATTTTAGCATGGCGTAATTGTAGTTCATTAACTAGTTTTCCATTAATTGATACATCTAGTGGTACTAGTTTTTATCGAGCATGGCTTAATTGTGCTTCATTAACTAGTTTTCCAGCTAATGCTTTTGATAATATTAAAGGTGGTGATTTTACACTCGCTTTCACTGATACTAACCTGTCACAAGAATCAATAGATAATATTCTAGTATCACTAGCAACTTCAGGCATTGATTCAGGCACAAGAGCATTTGACCAATCAGGCGGCTCTGCCCCGTCATCAACAGGCGAGGCAGCTATCGACACCCTACGCTCACGCGGCTGGACAGTTTCAGTAACCGGAGGCTACTGATATGATGACTAAGTACCAACAACGTGCAACCATAGCTGTGCCTGAACCCTTAATTGCAGAAGCCAATCAATTGGCTCTGGCTTTGGGTGAATCAGCAGCAGACGATAAAACATTCAACACGGCAGCGTGGCAGGACGCAGAAGGTAATTTGTATGCTGTATCCTCAACGGTTGCTAAGCCAATATTCGCACAGATAGCAGGCCAGCCGTTACAAGCACCTGACCACGCGCCCGACATGGACTTGGCAGCCGCCACACGATCACAGGCACTGCTACAGATCAACGGCGGCATAGCCACACCGGACGTTATCGCGGTGATACTGGGTGACAGGCTGGAGTCAGCGCAAGATCACATCAAGGCGCTGGGGTTGACACCAATCCCACAAGATACGCCGTAACCCTTTTACTGTTATCATAGAATCCGCGTAACAGCACTTTAAACAGAGGATTTGATTATGAGTGTGAGCATTAATAACGTCGTCAACGTCACCCTGCTACAAAGCGGCGCATTGGCAATGGCAGACAACCCGAACGTGGTCACAATGCTGACCAGCGAGCAACAAGGCCCGTTGTCATCCGCGAGCCGCTACCGGATCTATTCCGACTCGGGCAGCGTTGCAG
>Ga0306866_1000571_pt1 | contig 10979 bp, 13 predicted proteins | sample AntRauTorckE5432_FD_190450 | JGI IMG/M metagenome (GOLD analysis project Ga0306866, IMG submission 190450) | Saline lake microbial communities from Rauer Islands, Antarctica - Metagenome Torckler E5 #432 (v2) (version 2) | ecosystem: Environmental > Aquatic > Non-marine Saline and Alkaline >...
AGGGTCTTTTTACAAGCAACGTTGTTTATTTTTACATATGTTAAATGAAGCCACGCTTGTGTTTAAGAAAAGCGTAAATCCAGTATTTGCGTCTTCCAATAATAATGAAGCCGTTCCTTTTTTGTCTCTAAATCTAAAAAATATTATTGAGACAAATATTGACAGAGTAATGTCTTGTGTATCTCATAATAGTAATACGATTAGTAAAAGACAATGGATACAAGATAAATTAAAGATAGAACATTTGTCTCAATATAAAGAACATGAAAAATTATTATGTGATTTAAATATATAATGAGCCTACACCAACTCACGACAAAACTCACACCACAACAATCCAATTACATTCCCGCTGGTAAGTTTATCTACACCGATGAAACATTCTTAATCAAACCACCCATCGATACACGGGGCGAAGCCTACCCACGACAAGGAAAGCCACTTGTCGAACATGGGTTTAGTTATGCCCACCAGAATCCAGAATTCATTTACAAGACGGGTGGTAAGCCTCTGCAACAGAATTTCAACACATTGATATACAATAAACTAACTGGATATACATAAAATAACCATATACTATATGAGTTATAGCTTAGACACGGCCTACAGTAACCAAGTTATCTTCCTCAATTCAAATAATTGTAATTTTAAGTCGATAGATGGTATTGGTTCTTATGTGTATAACTTACAAACGCCTATACAAAAACCGTCAAATACCATGATGCTTTTAAGCATTACTGACGCTCAAATTCCTAATGTTTCACCAAACGTCAATTCGTCAAACAACCAGATTTCCTTTTACATTCCGACTTTTTCAAAATACTTCACTATTACGGTTGGAGACTCGGATGGCGACGCGGTATATTCAGCAGATGAATTTGTGAATGAAGTCAATGAGAAGATACTTCCAAACGCGTTGGAACAATTTTATTTATACGGCACTTACGAATTTAGTAGAGCAAAAGTAAAATGGTTAAGCAATCATTCTTTTCAAATTATAAACACAGCGTCCTACCCAACGACTTGTATTGATTTATTAGGATTTAGAAAAGACAGAAATAATAATTTACAACAAACAGAAGACGCATTATTAAGTTCAACCGTCAATCCGTCCTTCCACATAACCATGCCGTCGTCTGTTAATTTTACAGGAGCAAGATACATTTTTGTAAAGTTTAAGAATATTAGTGTAAATAATTTAAATTCACGAGGTATCACAGATAATGCTATGGTTCGTATCGACAACAACGCACCATCGGGATATATGATATTTTACAGACCAAGCGAAGTTCAACGGTTTATTGTAGGCAAACAAACCATTAGTAATATAGAATTTACACTAACGGATACATTCGGAGATGAGTTGAATATATTTAGTGCCGACGCACAAATCACATTGAAAATCGAATATATGTATAAACCAGAGATGCGAAGTTTTGAAGAAGGTACTATTAATTATGAACTTAGAAAATTAGGAAAGATACCCAAAGACGAAGAGACATTGAAAGGTATTTACAATCCAGAGACAAACACATTTGAAAAAGACCAAATTGTAGGTGTGTAAAAATAAAATATCATATATAGTTATATGGCTTTTGGAACGAAGAAACCAGCAAGTGCGAGAATTGGATTGAAAAAACAAGCCCATCATGTGAATCGTTTGGGATTAAAAGCCTCTAATTTGGCTATGTCGGCAGGAGCAGTGGTTGCTCTTGCGGGCCCAGAAGCATTACCAGTAGCATCGGCATTGGAAGTCGCGGGCGGAGCAGGAAAAGCTATCTTTGGTCTTGGTTCAAAAATAGTATAAATGAATTTAAATTGTAATTATTTTTTTATATTTAACCTATATATATGTCCGACGCCATGGCCGAATCGCTTAATTACCCCGCAATGAAGATGCGTGCTGTTGCCAGCCGCTCTTATCGTGTAAAAATTAGTCCAGTCAATGGACAGACGTTTAAATCAGGTCAAACCATTAATATTGATATGCCTTCTAACTTATCGGGCACGTATGTGAACTGGAACCAATGTTATTTAAAATATAAAGTGACCGTGAATGGCGGTACTGGTCATCGTCTTGACCGAGGAGGAAGTAATTCGTTCCTCAATCGTGTTCTATGCCAGACGGCGGGAGCCCAAATTTTTGATTGTCCAAATCACAATTTACTGATGACTATTCTTATGGATAGCGATTCTTCTCCTGCTTACAAAGCTGGCGTAGGCAACGTTCTCATGGGAACTTTAGGTGGGGTTCAATCGGGCGAACCAATTGCTGCTTCTACGGAGCGAACTTATTGTACCCCATTTGTATTACACCCTTTTGGTATGTCAACTCCCCACAGATTGATGCCACTATTTTCGTCTGCTCCCGTTCAATTTAAATTAACATTAGCATCCGCTACGGAATGTTTAAAATCAACCACCGCCGCAACCGATATCGATTTTGAGGAAGTAGAATTGGTTTGTGTATTCACTGAACTTAGCCCAGGTGCTCAGGCACAAGTGGACGCCATGTCGGGCGGTGTATATAACATCCTTGCTTCGTCCTATCAAAATGTAGGAACCACCATGTCAGCAGGAGCTACTGCGGTTACCGCCAATCTTGGTATTAGTGTTTCTTCTCTCGAACGAGTGATTGTATGTCATCGGCCAACCGCCAGTATAATTGCTACTGGTTCTTATAGCTTAGGTCACCGCATCAAAAATGGTCTTACGCAATATTCTATTTTTGTCAATGGTGAACAATATCCTGCTCGACCTGTTGTGGTAGAAGATAAATGTGCGGAAGCACTTGCCGAGTTTTTACTCAGCGACCACTCACTTGTCAACTTCGACAAACAATCGTCTTTCAACATCGCTGTAGTAGCGAATGCCTCAGCTCAATCCAATGGCCTTGATGGCGGTTCGGCTCGCGGAGTTCTACAACCCTATGTAGTAAATGCTGGTCTTGGTACGGAAGCAGGTACTACTGCGGTTGGTTCGAGCTCCAATATTGGTTCTTTCATTACCGCTATTGAAATGGAAACTGGCCTCAGCGATGGCCGATCGCAACGCCTATATTCTGGTATTAGCACCATTAGTTCTACGGTCAATTATCGGGGTGTGTATTCCTCTGCTCCGCTCGATGCCCAGCTCGATTTCTTTTCTCAAAACACATTATTGCTTTCACTTAACACCCGCGGCACGAACGTTTGGTCTGTGAGTGTATAGATGTCTGGGGAGTTTATTTAATTTATAGATAGTATGAATAAACTATAAATTAAATCGTTTTTTAAAATCAGAAATCGAGGCTTCTTTGGTAGGTAAATTCCAAAGCACCCAACGAGACAAAGCACCCGCCGTCGTCGGGTCGTTCCAATTTTCATTGACCTTGTGTCGAGCAATATAAGCATCTTTTTTTTGTTTAGCAACGTCTTTGTCTCCTTTAGAATAAATAGTAAAGTCTTTTAATCCTTTTGCTCCAAAGTGGGTGGTAATTGTTCGCCCGTTGTCTCGTTCAAAGGTTGCCATCAGCTTTTTGTCGGAGTTCGTGGAGGGTTTAATAGAAAGCAGTTTCATATAATATAATATTATTTTATATTATGAACCAGATACATAACGATGATTGCTTTAATGTAATAGATACTTTAGAGACCAATAGTGTTGATATGGTATTGGTTGATTTACCGTACGGTCAAACCGACTGTAAATGGGACATTTGTATTGATTTAGATATAATGTGGGAAAAGTTAAGCCGTGTTTGCAAAGACCATTGTAATTATATTTTTTTTGTGACGACGAAGTTCGGCAATCATATTATTAATTCAAAACCGAAATGGTTTAGGTATGATTTAGTCTGGCAGAAAACCGCTGCTGTGGGTTTCTTATCCGCAAAAAAAATGCCATTGAGATCGCACGAAATGATATATATATTTAGAAAATCACCAACACCCAAAGGCACACCATGGATTTATAATCCACAAAAAACAGCAGGTAAACCATATCATGCAAAAGGGAATATAAAACATATTCAACTATATGACAAATCAGAGCTCGAACGCTTACCAAACATATCGGGAGATAGACACCCATGGTCGGTGTTTAAAATAAAACACGATAAAGCGAAATTTCATCCAACACAAAAACCATTAGAACTCTGTGAATGGTTAATTAAGACGTATAGCAACGAAGATGATGTAGTGTTAGATTTTTGTATGGGTTCAGGGTCTTCTATAGTCGCCGCCAGACAAACAAAACGGAACTATATCGGCGTGGAAAAAGACCCCGTTATTTTTCAAACCGCAAAAGAAAGAATCAATCAAAGTTTATTGTAAATTCACCTTCCGTAATCTTTAGGGGCGGTGTTCGATTGTCCACCACTTTGTTTTCTTCTTCTGTAGATTTAGCAAGTATTTCATAGACTTCGTCGCTAAAGCCTGGAAACTTTTCTTCATAGTAATCTTTCCCATAAACTTGGTAGTTGACGCTGTTCCAATCTAAATTGTCTAAATATTCTTCGTCGGCACAATAGTCCAGCAATCCATCGAACACCTTAGCAAAGTCATCGTGTTCGACCCATTGTCCTTTGTTATCGTCGTCTAATGTAGACAAATCGGGAATATGTTCGGTGTCTCTTTTGATTAAACTATACGTGTCTTTGATAGATTTCTTAAATTCGAATTGTTGTTTCGCATCATGTAAATCCATTATATAGTTAAAATATATTTTTTTTTTCTTTTCACAATATATAATGTCCTATGTGAATAGTGTATCCGATACCGAAAGCGAACCAGACCAAACAAAAGAAGTGGTTGAAACTTTAGAAAAAAAACCAGTCAAGAAACGGGCACCTCGCAAGCCTAAAGCTGAGCCCGTGCCTGAGCCTGAAGAAGCTCCCGTTAAGAAGAAACGTGCTCCTCGCAAACCTAAAGCCGAACCCGTGCCTGAGCCCGTGCCTGAGCCCGAGCCTGAGCCACAAAATGAAGAAGTACCCCTTAAGAAGAAACGTGCTCCTCGCAAACCTAAAGCCAAACCAGTACCAGAGCCAGAGCCAGAACCAGAGCCAGAAGAAGTACCGATTAAGAAGAAACGTGCTCCTCGCAAACCTAAAGCCGAGCCACTGGTTCAACCAGTTGTTGAACAAGTGGTTGAACCGAAACCCAAGAAGGTACGACAACCTACCGAAGCACAAAAAAATGCTTTAGAAAAAGCAAGGGAGAAGCGTCGTATAGAAAAGAAAACGAAACAAGACCTACAATTCACAACCCAACCAACGTCAATTATATTTGTATAATACTTAAAGATAATAATCATGGATGTATATGAATAGAGCCATATATAATTGGAAAAAGCGTGGATTGATATATGATGACTATAATGCATTGTATGAAGCATATATCAAAACATCTGAGTGTCAACATTGTAATAAAGCGTTTAAGACGTCACGGGATAGGTGTTTAGACCATGACCACACCACTGGAATATTTAGGAACATTGTTTGTCGTGGTTGTAATACAGGTGATAGTTATATAAAGTTTCCTCAAGGCATTGATAGGGCGGAATGGAGAAAAGAATGGTATATGAAAAACAAAGAACACGTTGCTGAATACCAAAAAAAATACCAAGAACAAAACCGAGAATATATACAAAAATACAAAAATCAAAAAATGAAATGTGAGTGTGGGAGTGTTAGTACTATGAGTAATTTTTCTACACACAAAAAAAGTAAAAAGCATATCAAATATATTGCGGGATATATATGAGCTTAAACATAACAGAAAAAAAAAATAAGCGTCTTAAAATTATGAATACGGAGAATCATTTAGATAAGCTACTTGCCAAAGATATTCCGTATCCTTTACCACCTTGTTCTGGTTTTAATTTTGTGATTAGTGGAGCTTCGGGAAGTGGAAAAACGACATTGCTTACGTCGATGATGTCGGCAAAGAAGATGAATGGCGTTCGACAATCTTATCGCAAATGTTTTGACAAAATATTAATATGTTCGCCAACGCTGGGTTCTGGCAAGTCCGCCAAGAAAGATGTGTTCGCGGATGTCAGAGCCGAACAAAAGTTTAAAGAATTTACAAACACCACGATGGCCGAAATATTTAAAACCGTGGAAGACAACCGAGAGGAAGAAGAGAACACGGTGTTAATTTTGGACGACATAGGTGCTCAGCTCCGTCGCTCGGCTGGGGCTGAAAAGCAACTGGTCAGTCTTCTACAAAATCGTAGGCATCTATTTTGTAGTGTGTTTATATTAGTCCAAAAGTTTAAAGACTTACCTTCTGGAATAAGAAATAATATGACGCACTTTGTCAGTTTCAGACCAAAGAACCAATTGGAAATGGAAAGCATATGTTCCGAAGTATTTCCTTTTACCAAAAAATACTGGCAACAAGTGATAGATTACATTTTTGAAAACGACGACAAATTTAGTTTTTTTATGATTGATATGTCTCTACGGGACACCAACAAGTTTAAATATTTTAAAAAGTTTGATGAAATCTTTATTGAAAATAATAATTAATGTATTATCTATATATATGCCTCCGAAGCGAAAGAAAAAAGCAAAGACGCCGAAGACACAATCACAATCACAAAGGCAAAGTGTGACTGTAAATATTAATACGAAAAAAGCAAAGCGTCGTAAATCCCGTAGTAGGTCTGCTTTACCCGCGTCCTATCCACCACAATTTGCTCCGACGTTTGTCACCAGTAATCAAGACTTCGACAGGGTTACTCCTTTGTTGGCAGGTATATTACAATCCCAACAACAGATGTTCAGAGATATATCCGTACCAACCCAACCAATGATTAAAGCGGAGGAACCTCCTCCAAGAGAACCAGCTCCGTCACCTGCTCCAAGAGCACCTCCGCCGCTTCCTCCAAGACCTGCCTCTAATTTTCAAAAACCTGTTTCATTGGATGGGTTCGGTGCTCCTCCGCCGTTACAACCAAGCGTGTCTGTCCAAGCAAGTGTTATGGGTAGTGTAAAAGACTTGGACGACGTTGTGTCCACAACAACTAAAAATGATTTTGTAAGCACATCATTACCAGAAAAGAAAAGAGCACCACCAGCAAGAAAAACAACGATAAAGTTACCAGAAAAGAAAAGAGCACCAAGTAAGGTGGATGAACCCTTACCTGATTTAAGCGAATCTACATTAAAACCAATTCCCGAACCAGTTCAACCTTCAAAAAAATCGATGATACCTGGCAAATCTTTTTTTAGTAAAACATTTAATCCAAAACACGGGGAAATATTAAGAGGTAAAGAATTAGAAAACCAAAGTAGGAAAGACATTAAAACAGAACCCGCGTTTGTGCCCGAAGGAAGAAAACCATTAAATCTACTACCGCGTGTTGTAGAAAAAAAAGCAGAACCAGTGCCCGAAGTAAGAAAACCATTAAATCTACTACCACGTTTTGGAGGAAAAAAAGCAGAACCAGTGCCCGAAGTAAGAAAACCATTAAATCTACTACCACGTGTTGTAGAAAAAAAAGCAGAACCACCCGAAGAAAGAAAACCATTAAATCTACAACCACGTATTGGAGCAAAAAAAGTAGAACAAACCGATAATCCGCCGTCCAAGCAATCTGTGATGGCTCAAAGACTAAACCCGCGAAAGAGTGTAGATGATGATGACGACCGCCCTGCTTTGGAATTATTAAAGACCGACCCACCCGACGCAAGGAGTCAATCTTTAAGACGAGCTACTAAAGAAGGGGAAGAAACAATAGAACTTTTACAGAAGGTAATGGGGTCTCAATCTCGGCCACAAGAGACAGATGCACCCCCAAATATTCGACCTTTGATACCTCCTACAAGAGAAAGAAGTCTCTCTAATATGTTAAATATTGAGGAAACTCCTCCACCTAATATACCTGAGCCCATAAGAGAAAGAAGTCCCTCACCTGAGCCAATACCGAAAAAGGTTCCAGAAGATAGACTCAGTATATCCGAAAAAAAAATGATAAAACGACAGAAAGCAGAAGAGGAAGCAAAAGAACGAGCACTGAGGGCGATTCCAGAGGACAATTTCCCGAAAAAGGAAGAGGAAGCAAAAGAAAGGGCACGGGCGGCGATTGCAGAAAGGGCACGGGCGGCGATTCCAGAGCCGTTTGATGTTTTGATGGACAATTTCCTGAAAACGAACGAATTAGGTGTGAGAAAATCCAGAGGCTCCATGGAAGAAGTCATTGAAGAAAGCAGACAAAGACAAAAAATACCAGACGAAGATTTGTTTAAAATAGCTAAACAAGGTAGAATTATCTCATCTGTTTTGCCACCCAAACCACCTGAACCTGCTATAACTGAACCTACTCCAGAAAAAGAACCAGCCTACTTTATAGACATTGAACCTACTATGGAACTGGACTTTAGGGGTAAGGAAATACAAGAAACAAAACAAAAAAGAGAACAGCCTACAAAAGTAAGACCAAGACCAATTGTACCTAAAAGAAACCCGATAACGCGTTTTATTAGCGAGAGTAGTTTGTCACTTGATGAACCAGAAAGGACACCTTTTACAAGTAATTTATCCCCAATAGCACCTGATAGTTCTCCGTTGAGACCCAGGGGAACCTCATTAGACAGTGTCCTACCCAGGGGGACATCATTAGACAGTGTCCTATCATCGGGTACTTTAAATCGGACGCCTTCTACTCTACAAAGTATCCGAGAGGCACCTTCACCAAGCCCAAGACCAAGACCAGTTGTACCTAAAAGAAAGCCGAAAACGCGTTTTATTAGCGAGAGTAGTTTGTCACTTGATGAACCAGAAAGGATACCTACTTTATCCCCAATACCAAGTAATACACCGTTGAGACCCAGGGGGACATCATTAGACAGTATCCTACCATTGAGACCCAGGGGAACCTCATTAGACAGTGTCCTATCATCGGGTAATTTAATTCGGACGCCTTCTACTCTACAAAGTATCCGAGAGGAACCTTCACCAAGTTCGCTTAAATTTGTATAAAAACATATTATAATACATATATATGTCTATTGAAAATGAAATCGTATCACAAATTAAAATTATTAGCGGGCATGCCATATTCAATGAAAATGCAGTGGTTCTAAGTAAAAAATTTGGATGGTCTTTAGAAAAAGAATTTAACCCAAAACCAAAAGATTTATATGTCGTCTTTGGTGCTCACGAACTCGCACATCATCTATTGGAAATACAATATAGACTTAACAATACTTTTGGATTTATTGTTATGAATTCTGAGCAACCAGATTCACAATTTATGAAAAATAAATATTATGTATCTCTTATGAAACGTAATGTGGTGTGCGATTATAATACATTATCTGCTAATTATTTGAAAGAAACATTTGATATTAAAGTAATGTCTTATTTCTATTTTGAATTTATGAAATTTAATTTAGAGACAAACGAAAGGCCGTATGATGTATGTTTTATTGGTTCAAAAAACGAACGCCGTGAAAAGATTTTGAAAGAGTTACAAGAACAATACCCAGATTTAAATTTCTATATTGACTATGACTGGAAACACAGAAACAGCGATTCTTTAACAAAAATTCTCCATGATTGTAAAGTCGTTTTAAATATTCCATACTACGATAAAAATGCACTCGAAACACATAGAATTCACAAGTCACTGGCCTGTGGATGTAAGGTAATATCTTCGCCGTCTTGGGATGAAGACGCAAATAAATTTTACAAGGATTATATCACTATCACCAATAACATCGATTTATCTATCGAAGGAATCGAACCAGACTACGAAAAACTGATTAGTAATCTTTCGAAAAAATTTAACCCACATTTGTTGTTTGTAATAAATGAGATACATAAAAAGTTAAATACTGTTTAAATATTCTGTATGTTTAATGGAGCGATTATGCCTTGCTATATGAATTCTGCTAACAATAGAGTTACAATCGCATTTTATTTTTTCTTTTCTATTTGCTGATATTTCTGCTTTATTTTTTTGGTAGTATTCTTTTAATTTTTCTTTATTTGCTTGCCAATATTCTTGATGATATTCTTTTCTATCTTGTTCTGTGAAACCATTTGGATATTTAATATAGCTATCACAAACATTGCACCGATTACAAATAATTTTTCTAAACAAACCTGTTTCGTGGTTGTGATCCATACATCGGCAATTGTTTTTTGTGAATTCTGTTTGACAATATTGGCATTCCATTGTATTGATATATACTTCATACAACTCATCATAATTGTCGTAAATTAAGCCTCTCTTTTTCCAATTATAAATCGTCTTAGCTTTAGAAATCGGCATTACACAATATTATTGTAGATTTAGTTTCAAATCAATTTTTAAATATATTTCTATTGTATATATGTATGCTGTTCCATTGGGAAATTCTGTTCCGAACCAAAACATAAATATTGGGACAAATTTGAATTTCGGAAATGTGTCAATCGCCAATGCATCGATTTCCTTGGCGACAATAGGTGAGTTACGTGCCAATATCTTCTCACAAAATATTTTAAATGTCTCACAGATAAATGCATCGGAACTTAATTTACCTGATGATTACATTATCCCATTTTTGAACGTAAGCCAATTAATTGCCTTTAGTGAATCTTTTGTAGATTTATCGGCGACCAATATTTCAACAACCAATGTAACTGCTGTTTCTATAACAGCTCCAAACGTTCAGCCAACATTAACCGCTGGCTCAAACATAGATATTACTGAAAATGTTATATCGTCAACTGGCGTTCTACCTTCCATAGGAAATTTTACAGAAATCAATACATCACAAATCAATGCTTCGAATCTATCCACAGCCGATTTACAATTTGGAACTAACTTAACGCTAACGGATAAGTTCTTAAATGTAAATAGCACCACAAATGTGACACAAAATAGCGGCGACCTAATCACAAGCGGTGCCGTATATTCGGCACTTAACGGAGCAGGTGGTGGGGATTCGAGGTCGCTAACCAATACTCAGTTGTATTTGGGCGGCGATGTAATTAAACCGATTG
>Ga0306866_1000579_pt1 | contig 10888 bp, 8 predicted proteins | sample AntRauTorckE5432_FD_190450 | JGI IMG/M metagenome (GOLD analysis project Ga0306866, IMG submission 190450) | Saline lake microbial communities from Rauer Islands, Antarctica - Metagenome Torckler E5 #432 (v2) (version 2) | ecosystem: Environmental > Aquatic > Non-marine Saline and Alkaline >...
TAAGTTATGGGAACATTTTGTACATGCAGTACAGAAACGCATACACACACTTACATAGACATAACCACACTTACATAGACATACACACCCACCCCCTCACGTGCACGTACAGTGGCCCTCATGAGCGACACAGATGCATGCGATGAGCGTTGTGGGTTATGCAATCAACTCTACGACGAAGACGAGACCGCTGAATTTATCCCTTGTTACGTCTGTGAACATACAACCTGCTGCAAGTGCCGCGTGGAAGTCGACTGCAATAAGCAGCTACAGCAGTACCACAAGCACTTTGTGTGTCAGACCTGCGCGCCTATGCAGGGGGTATCGTGGTTCATCGAAAGATGCGACAACCTGTGCTTGTACGAGTACAGTCGAGAAGAAGTGGGAGACAACAACTGCTTTGAATGCGTGGCATGCCTCAAGCAAGTATGCGAGCAGTGCGACCATCGTGCTATCTTTCCGTTGTGTAGCTACTGTGGAGCAGGGGACATCGACACCTCAGAAGCAGATGAAGACGAAGACAGAGACTAACCAACGTCTGCTAAAACACACATAAAATTCAACGATTCATTCACTTCAAAAAGTTCAACTTGGTGGTGGTTTTACGCCCCACAAAGCCCAAGGGAGTCTTTCAGTGTCGAACACGTAGCGTATGTACGGTGGCTGTGTGTGTACACGTGCGTGGTGACCTACCAGGCGAAAGTTCTCAGCTGCTTGCGACGAATGATCTGGCCACAACACAATACAGGGATACGGTTCTGACTTGAGATACGGTTCTGACTTGTGTTCTTCTCGATTGACTACGTAACGCGCGTGTTGAGCTTTCGTGTCCAGTAGAATAACTTGGTAACGGTGTTCGGGAGGCGCGTAGCTCCCAATGAAAGCCCATAATGGCTCGTCCATAGGCGTGTTAGGATCATTGACCACGTTCTGTAGACTCAAACACCGTTTCTCCGCACTTTTCTGGTTGGCTACTGCTGCGTAAGACCATGTACGTGTGTTTACCAGCTTGCTCTTTACGTAGGCGTGCAACAGTTGGTCTACATTGTCGCACGTGATGAGATTGGCTACCCATTTGCGCGCACCTGACACGCCTTCACTTTGCATCAGCACGTAAGCCAAGACCGCGTAACCTGACTGGGCGCGAGTTACCACGTGCTCAGAGGTAGCACAGTCCAGGAACCACAAGGCTTCAGACCGTGAAGGACAAGCTGCGGTGACAGCAGACTTGTGGGGTACAGAGTTCCAAAGCGACAAGACACGAGGACGGATTTCGTACATCTTTTTTCGGAATATGAACTACGACGGCTTCTTTTTTTTCACTCCGCATATGGTCCGAACTTACTGACCAACGCGCACTAACTGCCCAGAGGTCGCGCTGGTGTAGCGGTCACACCGGCAGGGGTAGCCGTATCAAAGACTCCCAGCAGCCACAGAATCAAAAAGGTGAGACCTAGGAGAACCACAGCTCCTGCACCTCCGTAGAGCCACTTCTGTTGAGTAGTGAGTACCATGTTGAGAGTGAATTATCGATCACGAGAAAGGTCAGCAGACAAGTTGTGTCGGGTTATTTCTTTCCTACGCACGTTTGAGATTTTTTTTATTTTATGTGACATATGGGGCCTGCACACTTTCCAGTTCACAGCTGACTCACTCGTCAACTTCAGCTTGATCGAGATCAAACTCCATGATATGGGCGTTGGCCTCCATGGTCACTTCCAGAGCCCTGTACTCCATCATTTTCTCGATGTGGTGCTGCCAATTAGGCACTGCGTGCATCCGGTACGAAGATTGCGTGTAGTGTACTTGAACCAAGTACATGGTATCTACCTTCACGGCGCCGTACTGCACTCCATCCACCACCATACCACTGTAAAACCGTTCCAAGATCCACTTGTAGACGTTGAGTTGCAGGAAGTACTTGTTCTTCTTGCAGTCCTCAATGTGCTGGATGGGGTACTTGTACATGTAACGCTTTCCGCAGACATCCTTGGCGGCTCTGCCAGGTATCTTTTTGCAACGCTTGTAGTCGTGCAAGTCTATGTGCAGAGTGGGCAGCAGCGACGCATCTTGGTTCGTGCAACCTTCATCACTAGAGGCATCCATGGGAACAACAGCATCAGCCGCAGCAGAAGAGGAGGAGGAACTTGAGGCCACAGGCAGGCGCTTCTTTTCATCATCCCACAGAGGTCGCTTGCGTTTCAGCACCACATCAATGGAACCGCTTAAACGCGTGTTGAGATCCGTGAAAATCATCTTCTCTGTCCACAAGAAGCGGTACAGTGGATCAATGCTCAGGAGATAGCCTTTGAACTGTTGCCATTCCTTGTCCAGGTGCGGTTTGCAGTGACACTGCGGCGTTAACAAGTCAAATCGTTCGGAAGCCAGCGTGGGTGCCGGTTGCACCGTCATTTCTTGGTGCCACACATTAGCCATGGCTTCAGCCTGAGCGTGGAACTGTGTACCGTCAGGACCCGCTTGGCTCCAAACAGCACACACCTCCTCGTCCGTGAGATCACGCGGCTCCGTTACATGCTGGTAAGGAAACTTGCGACCATGTCGCCGGCAGTTGCTACGTATGGTGGCAACCACACTCGGACCGTGGAACTCAGGCTGCGCGCTAAACCCAGAGATCCACTTGGTCACGCTTTTGTGGTGTGCCACTCGACTGAACTCATATGTGTCCGGATTCCAACGAATGAAGTACCAGTGATTCTTCTCTTCCATAATAATCCGGTCGTCACGAGTAGGGTGGTAAGCCGCTTCCGCCAACAGACCCTTGTTGAAAGTCCACTGGGGTTTGGACTCATTTTCCAGCTCAGGCAGCTGGTAACGGCTCACATCTACCTTGCGCCGCTTGCGCAATACCACTGGCTGATGAGCTACCTGAAAGTCTGAACCTGGCTGCGCAAAGGTCGCTAAAGTGGCTTGTGAAAAGGAACGTTTGGTTCTTGGTGCACTCTGAGGGCGCGTAAGCTTAGCCTCACGCGTAAGCTTAGCCTCACGCGTAAGCTTAGCCTCACGCGTAAGCTTAGCCTCACCAGCCTTATTATCAAGAACAGTAGTAGACTGACTGGCCAAGTAAGCCTGCGCTTTGGCAAACAAAGTGTCGTCCATAGTGGTCCCAACTAGCAAGTTTATTTTCTAGAGAGTGAGAGTATGTGAACACACCGGATATTAATCACATCTCACTGTTAGTTAGCCTTAGCACGTGTCGGCCCAGTGAGTGCCACTCTTGGGTTTCCAGGCCTTTTGTCTGGACCTCGACTGGCGGTTGTTCTGCCTGCGTCTCCACTGGCGGCTGGGCTTGCGCGTCGACTCGCGCCACTTGTGAAAGGTCCGTTGAGCCGTTTGAACCTCTGTTACGGCTTCCTCAGGCGAGTGTGCAAAGTAGCACGCCGAACCCCATTTGCAACCCATGCGAGAGCTGTGAAAACGACAAATGTCCAGCTTGCTACCTGACAGAAACTGTCTCACCAAGCTCAGGCTTTTCTCCATGACTCCTCGCAAAGCTGCAGCCAGCATCTTCACAGTCCCCACACCACAGTGTAGCTCCGCCATCTCCAACATGAAAAAATCTAGAGCATGGAGATGCTGTGTGCACCAAGCAGCGTAACGCTCGCGCATGATATCCGGTGAATCCATATCTACTGGATCCAGCTCCGCCACTGGAGACCTGCGTACTCTCAGGTGTCTGAACCAAGAGTCTAGAAAACCTTCGGGTAAGCCACCAAAACCAGTTAATATGAGGTAGAAACTGCGTTCCAGCGCAAACTTGGTGCTGGGCTTCACCGCATAGACATTGTCAAAGAAGCTGCACAATAGCAGTTGAAGCACAACGTTGGCACCTTGAGGTATGAGGTGAGTACGCAGCATCAGAGTTCCGCCCCGTTTCAGCTTCAGCAGAGCCAAGTAAAGCTGACGGTGTAGCAACAACAAGTGGTTTCGCACTTTCTCCACGTAATATTGACGCGCTAAATCTTGTTCTGACGTAGGGAGCTGCTGCCATTGTTGCCAATAGCTCTCATCGGCATCAGCTTGAACCTGGTCTTTTGTGTCCTCATGAGCCTGATCCTGTGCTTGGGTATACGATGAAGGTGGATCTAGCGGGAAGCACAGAGGCGTGAGCCAATCCTCGTGTGGTACTTTCATGGCAACAGCAGGGTGGTGGAGAGGATGGTAGGAGGCGTCTGCGAACGCCAGATGCACTCCTCTCTGAAACCGTGGCTCGTTTCGAACAGTGCGCACCAATTGTTCAAAGGTCGGTGTGTCTAAAAGGTCACCATACTCGATTCTGTACTGTGCATCAGGCACTTGAGTCGCTAATTCAGCAAACACTGGATTGCCACCGAGATAGTGGGGCAAGGTCAGCCCTAGTCCCAAGGCTTGAGGATTCTCCTCCAGGGTTTTCATGGAAAAACCTCCTGGCGCGCAACCCACATCCAAGAAGACCAAGGGTCCCTCCACACGTGTGAGTTTGGAAAACGGCACAGCTTGGTGGAGGTCATGTGCGTAAAGCCTGTAGTTGCTAAAGTCTGGTGTGCGAATTAACTCTGGGTTCAACCCAACCTTGGCTTCGTACTGCTTGGCACTCACCACACGTTTGGCCTTCGCTCGATATCGGTCCCACTGCTCAGAAGCATGTAGCTGTTTGAGCTCGCCAATGTACTCTGCGTATCCGGGATTCAACAGCTCCACAAACCCCACATTGAAAAGCAATAAGCGGTCTGTAAGCGTGGGCTCTGTCGCCTCTTCTGCAACCTTCAAGGCCAGCGAATCCTCGGGCTGAGCCATATTTCGGGTAGATTGTTACCACACGGTTACAGACAGGCTTTTTCTGATGGAAAGCTTACAGGATTATATTTTCACTGACTAGGAAAAGAGTTACATCTCATGGATACACAGCCCTCCATGGTCTGTTCAGCTGGCCAGTGTGGCAGCTTGCTCTAAAGCTTCGGATAAGAGACGCAAACGCCTGGTTTTGTCTTCGAAACAAGCTTGCAGTTCACGATCCTGTGGTCTCGATTGCTCCTCACCCACTTGAAAACTGCGACAAACGTTGTGCCTTTCGCTCACCAGCTGGTTGAGCTGATGGCAGCACGCTTGCAGCCACTTCACGTGGTGGCCCAGCTCACGCTCGTCGGCTTTCAACGCACTGCGCAGCCACTCTGCATCCTCATGGTCCAGACAACGCTGATCCGCCTCCAAGCCTTGCTTCTTGCTCTGTACAGCGCGGCAGAGAGACTCCAGACGCTGCAGCACCGGATCACACAGCGAGAAGAGTAGGCTGTACCCCTCCTTGGTTGACGTGCAGAGCTTGCGCACGTCAGGCGCATCAAAATTTAAGGCAGCCTGCTGCCGGCCTATTGGTTTGCGAGGAGTAGACTGACCCGAGTGAACTTCATAGTAACGCCCCTCAGCATCCATGCGAGCCAATGGTGGTGGCAAATCAGTTTCTTGTACCGCCAATTCCTTGTGCTTCTGAGGCGTGTGTACAGGTACAGTGTGCTGTTTGTGATCCAGACGCGTACCCATAACTTCCTGCAAAGTTTGATGCATGATAGAACCTGCCGTAGGAGACCGTGCCCGACGCGAACTCACACTTGAGCGAGAGCTCGCGGACGAGGTTCTGGAACGCTTTGGTGCTTGTTTCGGGGTCTTTTGCGACTGCGTTTTTGGCCTGCACCGTTGTAAACAAGCTTTCAGATCTACCAGACGCATACGCTCCAACACTCGTGAGCAACCCCAGTATTCGGCCAACAGACCGTCATCCACGGCTTGTTTAATCTGCTCCATGAGCTGTTGGTGCGTTTCACTCGTCTTGGCGGAAGCCATGGCGTCCAATCAACGAATTGTTCTAACTTTTTTCTTTCTTTCTCGTGCCACAATGGTCGGGGGATGACTCTTTCTTCCCGCAGCTCAGACCCTCTTCAGACCTTGGTACAGTGAATATCGGCTTATCTGAACATTAGCACACAAGTCAAGTTAGTCCAATAATACTTCGCAATGGTTTCATTGGTTGGCGGCCAAGCTGCTTCAATCGCATCAATATGTAGTGACTTTAGCTATGCAGTTGCGCTCCTGTGACACAGGGCATTGATCACATGGGCACACATCTTGCCAATACACCCGTAATGTTTGTTCCAGCGATACACCCGATCCGCACAGTCTTTTTCCACGGAGGCGTTATTTCTGTTAATGCATGCCTGGCAGAAATGCCGCACGTAGAATGCAGGTTCATCGTCATCGATGAAACAATGCAAGTGTTCATCACAGAAAAATTCCTTGCAGACAATGCATTGCCCACTTTCAGCGAGATCGGTCTCATTGAACACTGCACATGCGTACGAAGGTTCGCGATCAGTAGTAATTGGGATGTTGCAATTGAAACAGGCCATTTTACACACGTTCTACAAGCACATCCGCAGCTTTCTTCAGGTTGGTACATGTACATACAGTGCTCTAACAGGTCAGAATGGTGTCTAAGTTAATAGGTTATGGGGACAATTTACAGTGATTTCATTGGTTGGCAGCCAAATAAGGCGACAGCTTCTGGTTTATGTGTGTTTGGACTGTCTCGTACACATGCTTCTCTGCTGCCGTTGTGGTTTTGATGTCGTACAGGTTCTGCTGGCTGAGGTGAACAGCCTCCGAGTGCGCTATGACTTCCTCTTTGAACCGTTGGTACACCTTGTTGTGGTTTTTATCCTCTCTAGTGAGGCTAAGGTAGGTAGCTACAGCACACATAGTGCCTTCCACGAACAACTCCGTGACTAGTGTGGTGAGTACGGTGAGCGTAAAGTCGCTGAGGTCACCCAGGTGAGCTTGACGCATAGTGCCTCGCCTCAGGTTAGGTTTGCGCAGTTTCTCGTACAGACTCCGCTGCACTCCGCCGTACAGGCTCCACTGCACGGCCAGACACACTTGCTGCTGATCCAAAGCCTGTCTGTGAGTCTGTTTGGAGGAACCCTCGGGCCCTACTGTGGACTCAGGCTCGTGGGAGAAGGTTTCAAACAACGACATCATCAATTGCGACATGCACCGCTCAGCGAGGTCCAAACGGATGCGTCGCTGCTCCACGTTGGGCAACGGAGCGGCGCGCTGGAGCATGATGACATCAAACTTCTGAAGCTCCTGCTCCCAGCTGTGTAGCGTTACAGGACGCAAAGACTTGAGGGTCGCCAGGTGAAGTTGTACTGCGGCGTTGTGCATATGTGCACGTAGCTGTTGGTAATGCTGAGAACTAGGTAGTTGCGGACCCATCTGGTCCAACACCTGTAGAGCTCTCTGCAGCCTCGTTTGTCGTTGCTTTTTGAACACGTGCTTTTCCCAATGGGCCACGCAGAACACTTGGTCCTTAGGACACAGTTTTCGTCCTTGCAGTAGACATTCGGCACAATGAGCCTTGTTGGCCTGTACGGTTTCCAACATGCCCTTGCCCATGCTGCCCAGCTTGATTAGCTTTTCGAGGCTCTGAGACAGGTAGACACCAAAAGAACGCGCCAAGTAGACGTGGCACGCCGCTTGATAGTATACTTCTCCTATCTGAAGTAGCCCTGAAGACTGATACTCATAAGCCTGGGACAGTATCTGGCTGTAGACGGCGATCAGCACGTGAATACACGTCACCACGTGAGCTTTGAGGGAGCCTGCAGAAATACCGTTGTGGCACCGCATCTGCTTCTCCTTTAGGCTCAGCCTCTCCGCTCGAGGTTTACCACCGTGGTGGGACTCGTCGCTGGCTAATATGCGAGCACACAAGGTGTTCCACTGAAACCACATCCACGTCAGGGTGCGGCGTATGTTCTCCACCTTGTTCATCAGCAAGGCGCTGGCACACAGTGCCTGCAAGGTCTCCAGATGCTTGAGAGCACGCATAAAGTCCTGAAAAGCGTACGCGCACTCATGGTCTGCCAACACCAGCGTTTTTTGCACTACTAAGGCATGCAGCTCACGATGATACGCACGCTTAGGCTCAGGCAAAGTCTGGAGCTGTGCCACTTGCTGATGGCGGAGCTTGATGATGGTGCTATGGCTGGAATCCAAAAAGCATTGAACCACATCCTGGGTCAAATCCACTCGCAAACACAGGGTACCACCTCCAAACCGGACCATGTACTGGGACATCCAGTCTATGTAAGCCTGAGAGTACCACTGAAGTGCTGCCGGCGGCGGAAGCTGCACTGCAGGTGAGGCAATAGCAGGCTCTGAGACCTCTGGTTCGGTACGCTCGGCAGATTGGCGTCGCAACTTGGGTAAAGGAGGCTTGAAGCCACTACTTGTGGTGCTGATAGTGTCATCGGAAGAGAACTTTCCTGGTTGAGGCTTGGGGCTGGGCACGACGATGGGTGGAGGTGGCAACGGCAAGCTACGCCCCTTGCGCTCCATCTTTGGCTGGGCTGGTACGGTTCGGCCCCCAAAGACCGTGGTTTGTTCTGAAGCGTCGATGCGCCACGCAAACCCTGATTTCTCAGGCTCAGGTTCAGGCACCAGTTTACTCCCGGGGACAAAGCCATGATAGAAAAGCTCGCCAGAGCGCTTTCTCACCGTGCGGTGAATGCCACTGGGCCGATGCTGCTCATTGTCACGCCATGAATCCATGAACCAGTCACCATTAGTACGGCTGGAAGACTTGACCATGTCTTTAGGCTTAGTTAAAGTCTTACGTACGTATTTTTGTGACTGTACGTGTGTGTGGGTGTGTGTGTGTGTTTGCATGCATGCTAGTACAGACCTCCACACCAGCGTGAAAATAGGCCTCCAAGTCACCAACGTCACGTGAGCCTGTCACATGACAATGGAAATCGTGGCGGCGTCAATGTGTATTGCGCTGTTTATTGAGTTCGTGTTGTTTTCTACCGCCACATTCCTCCCAGCTTGTGGCCAAGCAGAGTCGTTTGCCTGACCATGGAGCTGCCTGCAGCGGGTGTTTGGAAGGAAGTGCTTACGTTTGCCTTCGACAGTGATGCCAAGCTGTCCAACGCAAACATACAGCTCACACCTGTGACGCCAGACATACCGACCCTCGACACAGAGAAGCTGCAGCACCCATCGCTGTTCAGTACCCGTCTCTACGCATGCCTCCAACGATCGTCCACACAGTACTACCCGCAGCCCAACCTGGGTCGTATAGCCACCCGCTTGGGTTTGCATGCCGTTCGCAGCCTGGGACCGCTGTTATTGATGGCGCATTATGCCGATCGGCCCCACAAGGACGAGTTCCATGACCTCTGGGTGAGGTGTTTGGCCTTTCTCCACCAGTCATGCAAGGTGGCGGAAAGCATGGAAGAGCACAAGAAACCCTATGGCGAGCTCAACGTATCCCACAAGGGCCTATACCAGAAGACGCTCAGTTATATTAATAAGATGATGCCGTTGCTACAATCCGACCGTGACCAAGACTCAGTGCTGCACTGGTTTCACTCCTTCCGCGTGGGCGCCATTCAACAGATTCGCAACAGCACACACAGGCCGTTCGATCCGTTCTCCAACCGCTGTGCCTATCGCCTGTGTCTGGCGTTGCCCGGTTTCCTGCGCCAGCTGTATCAGCAGCTCATGGTGGCCCTCTCGCCCTACAGCGAGCTGACACACGAGCAGAAAGGCTGGGTCAAGGGCTCCTTCGGCACCTACAAGCGCGTGGAATTCGATTTGGACCTGTACCAGGACTACGAAGCACAGGAACAACTCAAGATCTACGAGCACCAAGACGAGATGAAGGCCATGCGCGATTTTCTGCGGAATTACTACGAAGATCCTCACACCCGCAGGCTCGAGGTGTTTGAAGCCGTGGCGTTCAAGCTTGGAGAGGAGCTCAAGGTGGTGCTGGCCACACAGAGGTTCCAGCAGCAAGCTCAAGAGCTGAAATTTTACCAACAGCCGCAGCTAGATCAGCCGTGGCCCATGGATTCTCTGTGGCGCTTGCAGAACCCCGCCCCCTCCAAATTTACCAGGGAACAAGCACAGCCCCATTCCTTCACCTACGAGCGCGTGCTCCGCGAGTACCAAGCTCAAGCGGTCAACGCCCTGGTCAAGCTCTTCAAACAGCCTGCCACTATCAGTGTGCACCGAAGCAACAGCAGCTCGTCCAGCAGCAGCAGCAGCAGCAGCAGCAGCAGCAGCAGCAGCAAACGTGTGCGTAGCGGGTCTAACCACCAACGTTACCAGCACGTGGCCGTGATAGAAGCCATGTGTGGCTCTGGCAAAACCTGCATAGCACTGCACGTGGCTGCACGCCTCTACGTGCGCGACCAAATCCTCGTGGCCGTACACAGCATGGAGCTAGCCACTCAGTGGTACTCGGAACTCACACAGCACGTTCAGCAGTTCCGGTCGGTGCCCCACCTGGTACACATCGTCACACGTCACTCTACCTACACCCAAGTAGCCAGCGCCAAGGTGCTCATTTCCACCATGATGTTTTATCACTACGAGCTAGCACAGACTAACAGCGCCATGGACACAGACACAGAGAGCAAAAGGCCAGCAGAGCAGTCCACCAGAGAATTCACCGAGCAGGAGCAGGAGCAGGAGCAAGATCAGCAGCAGCAGCAGCAGCGGAACTACTTACGCCAAAGCCCGTCCATTCAAATGGTCATTCTGGACGAAGCCCACCTGTACGTAGCAGATGTAGTCAGCACAGTGATGCGGGACCGTATTGGTACCCCCATGCTGGCGTGCACAGCGGCTCTGGTGTCCGAGAAACACCACGAGTTCGTCAACGAGCTCTACGCACGCTCCTACCGTGTACCAGACGAAGACGTCAACGTGGCGGAGGTGGAAGTACGCTACCAAAGTGTGCGACCCAGGCTGTTCGAGTCGTACGTGGCCAAACTACTCCAACAAGTAGCGCAAGAACGCTCCACATACCAAGCGTTGGTCTTTCTCGACA
>Ga0306866_1000581_pt1 | contig 10882 bp, 12 predicted proteins | sample AntRauTorckE5432_FD_190450 | JGI IMG/M metagenome (GOLD analysis project Ga0306866, IMG submission 190450) | Saline lake microbial communities from Rauer Islands, Antarctica - Metagenome Torckler E5 #432 (v2) (version 2) | ecosystem: Environmental > Aquatic > Non-marine Saline and Alkaline >...
TTCGCGTGGTATAACTGCTCATCACTAACAAGCTTCCCATTAATTGATACTTCCAGCGGGACTAATTTTAACCGGGCGTGGTCTAACTGCCCATCACTAACAAGCTTCCCATTAATAGATACTTCCAGCGGGACTAGTTTTCATACAGCGTGGTCTAACTGCCCATCACTGACCAGCTTCCCGTTAATAGACACCTCCAGTGGGACTGATTTTTCTTACGCGTGGTATAACTGCTCATCACTAACCAGCTTCCCTGCAAACGCTTTTGACAATGTCAAAGGCGGGGACTTCGGAAGCGCTTTCAACAACACAGCACTAGACCAAACCAGCATTGACGGAATCTTAGTCTCCTTGGTCACATCAGGAATCGCAGCAGGAACATTTGATCAGTCAGGAGGCTCGGCCCCCTCTGTAGCTACAGGGCAACCGGCTATTGATACGCTACGTTCACGGGGCTGGACAGTAAGCGTCGAAGGGGGCTATTAAAAATGACCACAGAATATAAACAACGCGCTACCATTGCTTCACCTGTCGCCCATATTGCAGACGCTAATCAACTAGCGTTAGCGTTGGGTGAATCCAGCGCAGACGATCAGACATTCGGCGCAGCAACTTATCAGGACGATGAAGGCAACTTGTACGCCGTGTGTTCAACAGTCGCTAAGCCTATCTTTGCACAGCTTGCAAGCCAGCCACTACAAGCCCCTAACCACGCGCCCGGTGTAGACCTGGAGGCCGCTACACGAGCTCAGGCCCTGTTACAAATTAACGGCGGTATTGCAACGCCGGATGTTATAGCGGTGATACTAGGTGCCAGCGCAGAAATCGCACAAGATCATATCGCAGTGTTGGGGCTAACTCTGCGAGAGATTGTAAGGCTGTGATAAGCTCGACAAAAAGAAATTTAACTATAAACCGGAGGTAAACCCATGAGCGTAAGTATTAAAAATGTCGTAACTGTCACCTTGCTCCAAGGCGGCGCACTGGCGATGGCAGACAATCCGAACGTTGTCGCAATGATTACCAGCGAGCAACAGGGGCCTATTTCGTCCGCCAGCCGGTACCGTATTTATTCCGAGGCGGCAAGCGTGGCGGCTGATTTTGGAACAGCAAGTCAAGCATATGATTTCGCTCTGTCGTTCTTCGGCACCCAACCCAACCCAACCAACGCAGGCGGATTCCTGGTTATCGGCTATTGGCGTGGCGCTGATGAGGACGTGGCAGCAACCGCAGCAAGCTTAAATGGCGCTCGGTTGTCAGAGGCGACCGTGGTGAGCGCACTACAGCAAGTAGCAGACGGGACGCTTGATGTTGACATTGACGGCGTAACCGAAAACCTGACGGCGCTGGATTTTCAGGCGACTACTACGCTGGATGAAATTGCAGTCGTTATCGACACAGCATTGACCGGAGGCACGGCAGCTGTAGTCGATCAGCGCATTGTCATTACCAGCTCGACCACAGGAGCGACAAGCCTGATTACTTTCGCCACCGATCCCGGAACCGGTACTTTCATCGGTCAAACTTTGGCACTAACTACCGGCTCGGGCGGCTTCCTTACTCAAGGCGCGGCGGATGAAACCCTCACAGCAGAGACAAAACTTGCCGGCATTGCAGAGCTTCGCAGCCAGGTTAAATTCCGGGGCGCTATGTTCATCGACAACCCGACGGACATCGAGGCTAAGGATTTGGCGGAATGGGGTCAGGCAAACGACGTGCTTCAGTATGACGTTTTCGAAAGTCCAACCAACTTGCTTGTTGATCCAACCAACGTGGTCTGGGATATCAAGCTTTCCGGCCTGACTAATTACAGGATGTTGTACAGTAAAGCAGGCAATCGCAAATTGGCGGCGTCATACATGGCGCGGGTTCATACCGTTAATTTCGGCGCTGAGAATTCCGCTCTGACCATGCACCTCAAAGAGCTCTCTGTTGCGGAGGAAGAATACACGCAGACGGAAGTCAACAACGCAAAGATGGTCGGACTTGATTTGTACACCACGATCAAGCTGACCCCTGTCATTCTGACCAGCGGGGCGAACGTTTTCACTGATGAGCGCTATAATCTCATTGCCCTTGCTGATTTTATCCAAGTCGATATGTACAATTTGCTTAAGCTGACAGGCACCAAAATCCCGCAAACACGGAGAGGCGTTAATCAGCTGATCGACCAGGCCGAGAAAACAACCCGGCAGTTCGTCCGGGCAGGGGTAGCAGCCCCAGGAACATGGTCCAGCCCTGATTACTTCGGCAACCGCGAGACGTTCGAGCAGAGCATCATCAATAACGGCTTTTATTGGCTTGCTGGTTCGCTGGCCGATCAGGCGCAGAACTCACGAGAGGCGAGAGAAAGCCCAGTTTTGCAGGGAGCTGTAAAAATGGCGGGAGCCGTGCATTCGGTCGATCTTATCGTTGTCGTTAATAGATAACTTGCAACACATAAACAGGAGATAAAATCATGGCAGGCATCGCATTAGCAGCAGACAGCACAACGGTTGTTCTCAACGGCACGGCCATTGTCGATTTGGCAGAGGGGGATTACATAGTCCTGACCCCGGCCAATCCGGCCACATCGCATATCAACAGCACCAACGGCGGTGTAAATATCAATGAGCGTTCGGATCGTGGCGTTCATGACCTGACTCTCAGGGTCCAGCGTTACAGCGATTCGGACGGGTTTCTGAATAACCTGCTCCGGCAGTCGCCCCCAGTTGTTGTCAACGGGAGCCTAAAGGAAAACTTCAATCGCGACGGAACCGACCGCGTGGAGTCTTGGAGCTTGGAGCTTGGCAGCGTAACGACTCAGCCGACTAGCACAAAGTCAGGCACCGATGGGAACGCTGTGCAGGAATATGTGCTCCGTTTCCGCAACGCATCTCGCAACATATAAGGTGACAATATGACCGAAGAACCACAATCAGAAAGACAGCAAGCACTGGCGATGCTAAAGGCCGTCCACGATGATCAGTCGGCAACGCTCCCGAGCGGACGAGAATATAAGTTGACTAAGATGACGCACAAGCAGCGGCGGCGGGTGTTTGCGTTCTTCAGCAAAAAGCAGCGTGAGATCCAGAACGGCGACTTTTCCTTCCTCGACTCTCCGGATTTTGAGCCAGTGGAAAAAGTCATCATGGATACGGTGCTTTTCGAGGGTGCGCAGATCAGCAAGCTTCCTAATATATGGGACGAGCAGCCCGAGGATTACGTTATTTTTATCACCACCATGCTCGGCGCGATATCATACCCGTTTTTGGGCGGAGGCAGTGGCGGCTAACGGTCCCAGCGCCCCTGTCTGAACCGAGCCTTATTGCATACAGCAATTTGTCGAATGAATCAATGATTGAGCATGCCTTGGTTCGATATGGCTACGGGACGCTGGATCAAGTCAGGAAGATGGACACGCAAGACTTCCTTGACGCAGTTGAGTATCAAGAAATTACATCCGCGATTGAACAATACCGGATGGAACAAGCGCAGAGGGAGCGATAATGGCTGAAGTTACAGAAAATAGATTCTATGTTTACAGGCACAAGTTCCCCGACGGCTCGATCTATATTGGTAAGGGATGTGGGACGCGAATCTATACTTACGGTAAAAACAAAAGAGGCCCGCTGTGGACAAGGACTGCGGAAAAGTGCGGAAGACCGAAAACTGAATTTATGATAAAAAACATATCGGAAGACCTTGCCTATTTCATAGAGGAAGAGGCTGTCGAGGCTTACAAAGGAAGAGGGTACAAAATGCGGAACCTCGCCCCTGGTGGGAGAGGTCCACAAAGTGGAATGATCGGAGAGTTGTCGCCAAACTTTGGCCGGAAACATACGCCAGAGTGGTCTGCGATAATGTCAAAGAGAAATTCGGGGGAAGCAAACCCACACTTTGGAATGCACCACTCAGCAAAGGCTAAAAAAATAATATCTGAGACAGTTAAAAGAACATGGTCAAATAACTATGAAAAGTTGCGAGCAATTAACCTCGGGCGAAAACACACCAAAGAGCACAACGAGAAAATAGGCGCGGCTTCCGCGGCAATGTCAAAAGAGTCTAGGGATATAATAAAGAAAAAGAACACAGGGAAGAAGAGAAGCCCTGAGCATATTGAGAACTATAAAGCTGGCGCCAAAAAGCGAGCGCTCACACCCATGCCTGAATCCACAAAGAAAAAGATGTCCGATAACCAATGGCGGAAGGATAAAAAAGAGCACAAATTCTTAGGTCCAGATGGTCAAATTTACATTGGTACGAGGTCAGATTTTAGTAAAGAGTTTGGATTTAGTGTTAATGACTTTTTCAGAAAAGACAAAAAGAAGAGGCCGCACATTAAGGGGTGGAAGCTAGACGGGGGGTACTTGTAATGGCCCAAGTTGTGTCAGAATTGATCACAAAATTTTCGTTCGAGGGGTCCACCAAACCTCTCATAGACTATAACAACAGCCTTGGCAGAAGCATCAAACTTCTCGGCGCGATGGGCGCAGCATTCGGCGCAGCTACCTTTGCGGTTGCTAAGTGGGCGTCTGGGGTTAGTCAGTCCCTTCAACCTCTGTTCGATCTCAGCGAACAGACAGGCGTGGCTGTCGCGTCAATTCAGGAATTATCCTTCGTAGCAGAGCAGTCCGGGTCATCCGCCCAAGCGCTGGAATCGTCCCTTAGCAGCCTATCCGCAAAGATAGGTGAGGCCGCACAAAAGGGAAGTGAGGAATTCACACGCCTTGGGATTAGTGTCCGCGACAATGTTACCGGCGAGGTCAAGAAGGCAGACGAATTCCTGATCGAGGTAGGTAAGAGATTCAAGGAGAAAAACCTATCACTCCCAGAACAACAAGGCTATGCGGAAGCGCTCGGTATTGATCCCAGCCTGATTTCCATGCTCAGCCAGACCAGCGCGGAGACAGAGAAGCTCAAGCAGCGCGCTCGTGACCTGGGTATCACGCTATCTCCAGAAGATAAAAAAGGGCTGAAAGAATATAACGAATCCATCGCGGAGATGGATGCCGCAATGAGCGGACTTAAAAACCTAATTGCCGTTGCTATTGTGCCGGAGCTTGAAGACCTGGCTGAAGGATTCAGTGATCTTCTCGCCAAAAACAACGAGTGGATTGTTGATGGCGTGGAGGCAACTGTAGAGTTTGTCGTCGACTTGGTTGACGCGCTCAAAAGACTGGCGCCATTTATCTTGGCTGCTGGCGCGGCGTTTGCGATAGCGACAATCGGCACATCCGGCTTTGCAACAGCGCTTGGTTTCCTAATATCTCCTGCCGTTTTAATTGCTGCCGGGATTTTAGCTATCGCGCTCGTTCTTGATGATCTGATCGTAGCTTTCCGGGGCGGAGATTCTGTTATCGCTAATTTCTTTGAGGAGTTCTTCGGGTGGGATATACAGCCGCTGCTCGAGGGGATAGTCGATGTCTTTAAAGAGGTCGTCGGCGGGATACTGGGTGGCGCCAAGATCATATTCGATGCCTTGAAACCTATATTCGATGCATTGAAACCTATAGCGCCCTTGATTGCCGTCGTGGGCGCTGCTTTTCTTGCTGCCGCGGTTGGCCCTGCTGTCTTTGGCGCGGCGGTTGCCCTTGCTACATCGCCGATCACCCTAATCATTGCCGGGGTAGCTGGCATCTTGTGGGCAGTTAATGATTTGACAAAAGCATTTCAAGGCGGTGAGTCTGTCATTGCAGACTTCTTTCAAGAGTTCCTGGGATTTGATATTCAGCCGGTTTTGGTCGGCATTGTTGAAGGATTCAAGGCAGCGTTTGCAACAGTGACTAACCTGGTTTCTGGATTGTTTAGCGGAATTGTAAAAATATTCTCAGGCATAGGCGACATTTTATCCGGAAACTTCAGCGAGGGGTTTGAGAAAATCGGCGAAGGCTTCATGGAAATAATCGACACGTGGGTTGAAGCATTCAGAAGCGTATTTGGTGAGGCTTTTAATTGGCTGAAGCAAAAGGCTTTGGATATCCTGCCGGACTGGGCCGTAAAACTTGTCGCCGGAGCCGGCGATGCGGCATCAGCCGCTGCGGATATAGCGGGTGACGTGGCGTCGGGCGCTGCGGATATAGCGGGTGACGTGGCGTCGGGCGCTGCGGATATAGCGGGTGACGTGGCGTCGGGCGCTGCAAATATAGCCGGCGATGCCGCATCAGCCGCTGCAAATATAGTCGGAGATGCGGGCAACTGGTTCGGTGGGCTTTTCGGCGGCGAAGACATGATACCAAAGTCTCAAGCAATGCAACCAGGCGGCGCTGTGACGAACGTCGGTGGCGCATCGAGCAGAGTAGAGCAGACTGTCAATATGGAGATCCGCACGTCTGACCCAGAGCGGGCAGGAAAGTATGCGGTCGACGGTCTACAGCGCCAGATGGATGACGCACGGACCCAAAGCAGACGCGGGGGAATGTAATGGCGCTAATCGAAGAGGTCGGCATTGGCGGCTTTACAGCCTTTGCGCAGATAAGCGGAAAATTCAAGCGCAGCGCATCCGTCCCGGTCACGTATCTTGAGGATGGCAGCCACGTCAATGACCACATCATTCGCGAGCCTATCACCCTCAGCATCGAGGGGAACGTCTCGGATCTTTTTGTTCTCCCGAGTGATCCAGTTGCGATATTGCAGGAACATCAAGCGCAGATCGGAAACATCACGCAGTATGCCCCTGCCAGAACTCAGGCGCAGTTAAGCCGTGTTTCAGGTCTGGTCAATGACTTCACGAGCGCAATGGATAAAGCCGATGCGCTAATCTCAGCATCACAAAGGGCGGCGAAATACCTCGGGAACCAAGATACAGAAACGACAAGCAATATCGAGAGTTTTCTTGCCGCAATGAAGGGATTGCAGGCATCTGACAAGAGAATAAAAATCAGCTCCTCTTTGGGGTCTTTTGCAAATATGTATATCACATCTCTTGAAGTCACTCGCGACAATCAAAACCGAGCAATTAACTTTACCCTCGAAGCGCAAGAGATCAGAACTGCTGATACCTTTTCAATGGCAACCAGCGCCGCTCAGAACGCAGCCATTGCCACGGCTGGGCAGACAGACGGGGAAACTGACAAAGGGACGCAGGAAGGTGAGGAAGTGGAAGAGAGCTTGTCTACAAATTTGGGGCAAATGTTTGGGTGGATTCCAGAATGAGACGAATACAGAACATAACAGATGAGCCTATCCAGCGACACACGATCCTTTTTGAAGAGTCTGAGATCATCTTCACGCTGCGATTTTACCCGCGCACTCAAATATGGATGTTTGATGCTGAGTTTGGTGATAAGAAGGTTTACGGTCTCAAGCTGTCCGTTGGCGTATTACACATGCTAAGCCAGAATCAGCCCTTTGATTTTGTCTGTATTGACCGCAGCGGAAACGGGATTGATCCATTCACGCGGCAGGACTTCAGCGGCGGACGCTGTAATATTTACATGCTGGAGGCGGCGGATATGGAACTGATCAGAGGAATAGAGGTGGCATTTTGACAACGCCAAGATTCGGCCGGAACTATGTCTTAGTTATCACCGCCGACGGACGTAACGTGGTTATCACCCCACCGATGCAGATTGTCTTTGAAGTGACAAAATCTATTCGGGGTGATCTGAATAAGATGAATATCCAGATCACCAACTTGGCCGAGAGCAAACGTCTATCTCTGGTTAAAGATGCCGAGCAGCTGAAGATAATGCCTATCGGTCTATCAGTGGGCTATCAGGATCGCATCGAGCTTATTTTCAAGGGCAACATTCACACCGGGAACAACTCACGACAAGGCCCGGATCTTTTAACGTCCCTCGAATGTCTTGACGGTGGATATGATTTCCTGCACAGTTTCACGTCCCGAACGGTTGAAGGGAGCCGCAGGGCGCTAGATGCGGCGCTTGAAGATATGCCGAATACCGGAACCGGAAAAATAACGGATCGACCAGTTCTCACCCGCCCCAAAGTTCTGGTCGGCAACAGCGCGAGACTAATCGATGACATGGTGGGTCCGGGAGAGACGTGGTACATTGACGACGAGCAACTATATGTTATCAAAGATAATGAGGTTACGAGCTGGCTAAAACCGGTTGTAAGCGCCGCCACCGGGCTTATCAGCACACCAACACGGGAGAGTAAACTGGTGACTTTTGAAACGCTGATGAATCCGACCGTTAAAATCGGAGGGCTTGCGAGTCTCAAGAGTGCTACGGCTCCGTACCTTGACGGGATATACCGCATTGAAACAATCTCATACACCGGTGATAATTACGGCGACGCATGGATGCAGACCTGCACAGGGACGCTTGCAGCCGGGGCAAAAACGATATGAATGAAAAACGCCAGCTAATCGACATCCTTAATTCCGCAATCGGAGAGGCGCTGTCTAATCTCCACACTGCGACCATTGCAAAAGTAACAGGAGTTCAGGCTAAAACGATCAGCGTGCAGCCAGTGATTAACCGGGTGGTTGACGGCAAGTCGATAACACTTCCACAATTTACAAAAGTACCGCCTCTTTTCATGCAGGGGGGTGAGAGTTATACCGCGCACCCGATTGCCGTTGGCAACTACTGCCTGCTTATGATCACGGAGCGATGCTTCGACCGATGGTACTCCGGAGCAGACTTTCAGGACCCGGCAGAGTTCCGGATGCACGACTACAGCGACGGCATAGCCATTGTCGGGGTCAATCCCCAAGCTGGGGCGCTCACAATACCGGACGTTATCCAGCAGACCGGAGACACGAACCAAGATGGGAACTATACTAGGCAGGGTTCGCTTGTGCAGATAGGTGATATGACAATAACCGGAGACACGAACCAGGATGGAAATTATACCCAACAGGGGGACCGGACGCAGACTGGCGACCAAACGATTATTGGTGATTTACACGTTGATGGTAATGTAACGGTCACTGGAAATATAACATGCCAGGGAACAATCGCAGCGGGTAATTATACCGGCCTGGCTGGTGGTGCGATGACGGCTAGCGTATCTATAGAGACTACAGCGGACTTTGTTGCCAGTGGAATAAGCCTTAACAGCCACACCCACCCCGGCGATAGTGGCGGGACCACAGGAGAGCCACAATAATGAGAGTTTCAGGACTTGACAGCGACCTTGATTGGAGATTTGGCAAGGGCCGCGCAGCTTATAAACGCAACGCTGATGCCATTGCACAGAATATCCTCACGCGGCTTCGGTCGTTCCTTGGCGACTGGTACCTTGACACTGAAATTGGTATCGATTGGCTAACCCTTCTCGGCAATCTCGGCACCGAAAAGCGGATACTTCGCGCCGTTGAATCCACCGTCATGCAGACAGATGGGGTGTTGTCAATCCAAGAGTTAAAAATAGTTGGACGAGACAGCACACGAGGTGTTAAAATCCGCATCAGATATACAGACGTGTTCGGCGCGTCTAACCCTCAGACATTGGAGATCCCCGCATGACGCTTCCAAAATTCACGCCTGACGGAATACAGGTTCAGACGTTCCAGGAAATCTATGATGAGCTGGCAGCGGGCTATCGGGCGATCTATGGCGAGGATATTAACCTGGACGCAGACAGCCCAGACGGCCAGAGGGTAGCAATCGAGGCGCAACTTGTCCTAGATGCTCAATCCTTCGGCGCACTCGAATACAACCAGCGCGATCCTGATTTTGCCCTCGGACAATCCCTCAACAGCATCATTAAATTGGCCGGTATATCCCGCAGGCTAGCCACGCGCTCGCAAGTTGACGTTGTGGTAACGACCGACCGACCGCTTACGCTTCCTCCGGATTATGCCGTCGAGGATAATTTAGGGCAGGCATGGACCACGCTCAATGCTATCGCTGTTCCGGCTGGAGTAACGACGGTTACGCTTTTCGCGGAAAACTTCGGGGCGGTTGAGGCTGACCCGGCCACGGTAGTAAACCCCGTGACGGTTGTTATCGGGGTGCTGTCTGTCACGAATACTTTATCTGCCGTTGTCGGCATCGATGAGGAGACGGACCAGGAACTGCGCGTTCGGCGGAATCGATCACTCGAAACCCCGCAATCATCCAGCACCGGAAGAATGTTCACGGCTCTGGCAAGCCTGACCAACGTCACCGATGTTGCGGTGTACGAAAACGACACGGATGTGACAGACGCGGACGGTATCCCTGCTCATAGTCTTTGGGTGGTGGTCGAGGGCGGCGCGGTGGCGGACATTGTCGAGTCGATGACTAAAAACAAGACCGGCGGGAAAGGGATTGTTGGCGCGGTAACTGGCACATTTAACGAATCCGTTCTCCGGCCTGACGGGGCCACGTTTGTCATTGTGCATGACATGACATTTGACAGACCAGTTTTGGTGCCGGTATTGGTGCGACTGACCGCGACACGAAAGGATGCGGCTGATCCTGTCGATGAAGCACTTATCGCGCAGGAAATAGCCAAACGGGTCTTTGTTATCGGAGAAAATCTCCTGGCAAACGACCTCTACCGGCTGGTATTTAACGCCGGTGATAATTTTATACCAACGGTCCTTGAAGTCAGCATAGACGCGGGTGTATCGTGGACAGATGGAAGAGTCCTATCAGCCCCAAACGAGAAGTTTACACTTGACGCCGCAGACGTTACCGTGACGGAGATTATCTAGTGCGCTTTGATTCTGAATACGTCAACCTCCTAATCAAACAATACTGGGAGAAGCCAAAGGCAGCCGCAGAGATCGGAATGATGGCTGGAACCTGGCGTAAAACATTCGAATGGATTGACTCGTTTAGCGACGAGTTTGACCTCGATAATGCTACTGGCGACCGGCTGGATATCATCGGTCGCATTGTTGGTATAAAACGAATAGTGCCCTTTGTGGTGCCTAAAATCGCTTTCGGGTTTGACGAGAATCCAAACGCGCGCGGATTTGATGATAAGTTTTCACCCCTCG
>Ga0306866_1000582_pt1 | contig 10862 bp, 7 predicted proteins | sample AntRauTorckE5432_FD_190450 | JGI IMG/M metagenome (GOLD analysis project Ga0306866, IMG submission 190450) | Saline lake microbial communities from Rauer Islands, Antarctica - Metagenome Torckler E5 #432 (v2) (version 2) | ecosystem: Environmental > Aquatic > Non-marine Saline and Alkaline >...
GCGGTTATTTTTGACAAGACCTCCACCAGGACAAGAGTGTCTTTCGCAGTTGGGATCTCAGATCTCGGGGGAGTGCCGCTGATAATTGACAGCGGAGTGTCGCAGTTGGGCAAAAAAGAATCGGTAGCTGACACCGCCAAAGTTCTTGAGCGACAGGTCGCTCAGATAGTTTGGCGCACCTATTCGCAGGCTGGCCTCGATGAAATGGCAGCTAATTCTTCGGTGCCAGTTATTAATGCGCTGAGTGATAGCTGGCATCCCTGTCAGTTATTGGCAGATCTTATGACGATAAAAGAGTGCTTCGGAAAGACCGAAGGGCTAAAGCTTGCTTATGTTGGAGACGCCAACAACAACATGGCAAACAGCTACCTTGTCGCCTGCGCGATGGCGGGCATGGATGTTTCAGTTGCCGCCCCGGATGGCTACGGTCCAGACCGGGCAGTTTTGGAACGGGCTAAACAGATTGCTGACAACATCGGTGGCAAAATTACGGAGTCGACAGATCCTGCCGAGGCCGTTCTGGGTGCTCACGTGGTAGTCACCGACACCTGGGTCTCCATGGGCATGGAGGACCAAGCCCAAGAGCGTGCTTTGGTTTTTGAAGCTTTCACGGTCGATTCGGCGTTGATGGCCAAGGCGGCTAAGGACGCAATATTTCTGCACTGCCTGCCTGCTTACAGGGGCTTCGAGGTTAGTGCCGAGGTTATTGACGGCAGCCAGTCCAGGGTTTGGCAGGAAGCCGAAAATCGACTTCATGCTCAAAAAGCTTTGATGGCATGGCTTGCCGAACAAAACTAAACTTTAGATAACAAGAAATGGGTAGAAATGGCGCAAAGTAAAGACTCTCTCTGGGGAGGTCGGTTTGCCGGAGGCCCGAGCGAGGCGCTCGAGGCGCTTTCCAAGTCGACGCATTTTGACTGGCGGCTAGCAACCTATGACCTAAAGGGCACTTCGGCTCACCTGGTGGCACTTCAAGCCGCAGGATATCTCTCAAAGGACGAGCTTGTCGTTCTGAAAAAGGCAGTCGCTGAGCTGACTAAGCGGGTTCAAGCGGGTTCTTTTGTGCCCAAGCCAACTGAAGAAGATGTCCACGCAGCTCTAGAGCGCGGACTAATTCAAATAGCCGGAGCCCAACTGGCAGGGAAGATCAGAGCAGGTCGCTCGCGCAATGACCAGATTGCCACGCTAATCAGAAGCTTCATGCTGGATGCGTCGAGCGCAATCGAGGCTCAGGTTCTTGACTACTTGGATGCTCTTTGCAGTAAGGCCGAGAATCACATCGGCGTAGCAATGCCCGGCAGGACTCATTTTCAGCATGCACAGCCGGTTTTACTTTCGCATCACTTATTGGCACATGCATGGCCTCAGGTGCGCAACCTGCAGCGCCTAGAGGATTGGCGGAAAAGAGCAAGTCGATCGGCTTACGGAGCTGGGGCATTAGCCGGCAGCACTCTTGGGTTAGATCCAAAGATTGTGGCCGAAGAGCTTGGGTTCAATGGTGTTAACGAAAACAGCATGGACGCCACCAGCAGCCGCGACTTAGTCGCGGAGTTCGTATTCATTCTCAGTCTGATTGGAATTGACCTTTCAAGAATAAGCGAAGAGATAATTGCCTGGGTTTCTTTCGAGTTTGGTTACGCGACCCTTGCCGACGAGTTCTCAACCGGATCTTCGATCATGCCGCAAAAAAAGAACCCGGACATTGCCGAGCTAACAAGAGGTAAATCTGGAAGGCTTATTGGGAACCTAGCCGGGCTTTTGGCCACGCTAAAGGGCTTGCCTTTGAGCTACAACCGAGACCTGCAAGAAGACAAAGAGCCGATGTTTGACTCTTTTGACTCTTTGATGCTTATATTTCCTGCATTCACCGGCATGATCGCAACTTTGACTTTTGACAAAGAACGTTTGGAATCCCTGGCCCCCAAGGGCTTCTCGCTGGCAACCGATGTTGCAGAGTGGCTTGTAAAGCAAGGGGTCGTGTTCCGAGATGCGCACGAAATTACCGGGCAGCTAGTTCAGTTCTGTGAGGCGAACGAGCTAGAGCTGGATCAGGTCAGCGATGAGCAGTTAAAAAAGGTCTCCAAGCACTTGACCCCAGAGGTCAGAAAAGTGCTGAAGGTTTCGGTTTCGATAGAGGCAAGAAATGGCACCGGAGGCACTTCTTCGTCCCAGGTCATCGATCAGCTAGTCGCGCTTCGTAAACTCGTGCCGCATCGGAGGGGCTAGTGGCTGACTCAGCAACACTTTCAGCCCAAAAAAATGACTCTTCATTCGCACACGTGCTTGACGAGTTGAATTGGCGAGGGCTGATTGCGCTCTCAACCGATGCCGACGCACTGAAAAACGTGTTAAGGCAACCCATTACCTTCTACTGCGGTTTTGACCCAACCGCACCGAGCCTTCACCTAGGAAACCTGGTGCAACTGCTTACCATGCGGCGACTGCAATTGGCCGGGCATCACCCGCTGGCTTTAGTTGGTGGGGCAACTGGCCTGATAGGTGACCCAAAGCCGACTTCGGAGCGAACGCTGAACGATAGACAGACTGTCGCCAGCTGGGTTGAGAAACTGGCGGATCAGAATCGAAAGTTTTTATCATTCGAGGGTGCGAACAAGGCAACGATGGTAAACAATCTCGATTGGACGAGCCAATACAGCGCCATCGATTTTTTGAGAGACATCGGTAAGCACTATCGAGTGGGCAAGATGCTTGCCAAGGATGCCGTGAGTGCGAGGTTGAATTCCGAAAACGGAATCAGTTACACCGAGTTCAGTTATCAGATCCTTCAGGGCCTTGACTTCTTAGAGCTTTACAAGCGCCACGGATGTGTTCTACAGACCGGTGGCAGCGATCAATGGGGGAACCTCACCTCCGGGGCAGATCTAATTCATCGGGTTGAGGGCAAAAGCGTTCATCTGATTGCCACGCCGCTGATCACAAACGCCGACGGAAAAAAATTTGGCAAGTCCGAGGGCAATGCCGTTTGGCTTGATAAAGATCTCACCAGTGCGTATGCGATGTATCAGTTTTGGCTGAACACCGATGACGCCGATGTCGTAGACCGGCTAAAGGTTTTTACTTTTCTTACCCGCAGTCAGATTGAGGAATACGCTCAAGAGGTCTCAGCAGAGCCCTATAAGCGTGCAGCCCAGCGCAGGCTGGCCCTTGCGGTCACAGAGCTAGTGCACTCGGAAAAAGAGGCCTTAGCCGCTGAGGCGGCTTCTCAGGCGCTATTTGGCCAGGGTGAGCTTACCGATCTTGATCCCGAAACACTAAGGACTGCGCTCGGCGAACTACCGAATTTCAATTGTGAAATAGGTATCTCAGTTGTGGCTGCGTTGGTGGAGTCCGGGTTAGTCGAATCAAATGGGCAAGCGCGCCGAGCAATTGCTCAAGGATCGGTAAGCGTCAACAAGGTCAAGATAACCGACGAGTTGGCACTGATAGACCAGTATTTACCTGGAAAAGTAGCGGTTTTGTCCCGTGGGAAAAAGTCTTTGGCCGGGTTATTTTTTGACTAGGACACGCCGTTCTAACTTGGATTTGACAAGGTTATGAAATCGTGACTAAGCTTTCCCGAGTTGACCAAAGTTTGGCAGGATTCGATTGAGATCGCCGGCTCACGTACAACACGTCCAAGTACTAAATTTTGGCCCTTGTGGCCAGATGTTTTAGTGTCTAGGATTTAGGCCTTCCAACTAGGGAAATCGCTTGAAACAACTGGGTAACCAGAAGTTGACAGCCTCCCCAAAATCGGTAGACTTGAGAAGTTGCTCTGCGCAGGACCCGGAAGGGAAATCACAGAAGCATCCGATCTTTGAGAACTCAACAGCGTGCACTATGTAATGCCAAAAACCTCGGCAGGAACTTGTTCCTGCAGAGATCCTTTTTGGATAAAGATACAAAACAGAATTGTCAGTAGACAGTTCGAAAGCCAAATCAAATTGATCGCCTCATTTCCGAGGCGTTCGTAAAAGCTTTGCCGATTTATCGGCAGAATTGATTTTTACGGAGAGTTTGATCCTGGCTCAGGACGAACGCTGGCGGCGTGCTTAACACATGCAAGTCGAACGATGAAGCTGGAGCTTGCTCCGGTGAAATAGTGGCGAACGGGTGAGTAACACGTGAGCAATCTGCCCTTGACTCTGGGATAACTGCGGGAAACTGTAGCTAATACCGGATACTTTCCTCGGTGGGCATCCATTGAGGAAGAAAGAATTTCGGTCAAGGATGAGCTCGCGACCTATCAGCTAGTTGGTGAGGTAAAGGCTCACCAAGGCGACGACGGGTAGCCGGCCTGAGAGGGTGACCGGCCACACTGGGACTGAGACACGGCCCAGACTCCTACGGGAGGCAGCAGTGGGGAATATTGCACAATGGACGCAAGTCTGATGCAGCAACGCCGCGTGAGGGACGAAGGCCTTCGGGTTGTAAACCTCTTTTAGCAGGGAAGAAGCGAAAGTGACGGTACCTGCAGAAAAAGCACCGGCTAACTACGTGCCAGCAGCCGCGGTAATACGTAGGGTGCAAGCGTTGTCCGGAATTATTGGGCGTAAAGAGCTCGTAGGCGGTTTGTCGCGTCTGCTGTGAAATTTCGAGGCTCAACCTCGAACTTGCAGTGGGTACGGGCAGGCTAGAGTGCAGTAGGGGAGATGGGAATTCCTGGTGTAGCGGTGGAATGCGCAGATATCAGGAGGAACACCAATGGCGAAGGCACATCTCTGGGCTGTAACTGACGCTGAGGAGCGAAAGCGTGGGGAGCAAACAGGATTAGATACCCTGGTAGTCCACGCCGTAAACGGTGGGTGCTAGCTGTGGGCCACATTCCACGTGGTCCGTGACGAAGTTAACACATTAAGCACCCCGCCTGGGGAGTACGGCCGCAAGGCTAAAACTCAAAGGAATTGACGGGGGCCCGCACAAGCGGCGGAGCATGCGGATTAATTCGACGCAACGCGAAGAACCTTACCAAGACTTGACATATACAGGAAAAGCGTAGAAATACGCTCCCCGCAAGGTCTGTATACAGGTGGTGCATGGTTGTCGTCAGCTCGTGTCGTGAGATGTTGGGTTAAGTCCCGCAACGAGCGCAACCCTCGTCCTATGTTGCCAGCACGTAATGGTGGGAACTCATGGGATACTGCCGGGGTCAACTCGGAGGAAGGTGGGGATGACGTCAAATCATCATGCCCCTTATGTCTTGGGCTTCACGCATGCTACAATGGCCGGTACAGAGGGCTGCAATACCGTAAGGTGGAGCGAATCCCAAAAAGCCGGTCTCAGTTCGGATTGAGGTCTGCAACTCGACCTCATGAAGTCGGAGTCGCTAGTAATCGTAGATCAGCAACGCTACGGTGAATACGTTCCCGGGCCTTGTACACACCGCCCGTCAAGTCACGAAAGTCGATAACACCCGAAGCCGGTGGCCTAACCGCAAGGAGGGAGCCGTCGAAGGTGGGATGGGTAATTGGGACTAAGTCGTAACAAGGTAGCCGTACCGGAAGGTGCGGCTGGATCACCTCCTTTCTAAGGAGCATCTCGAAGAACTTCGGTTCTTCAAATAGAGAGCCACTTGCAGGCACACGTCCTGCAACTGGTCAGCTCACGGGTGGAACATTACATGGAATTTTTGAACAAATCCAACAAGTAGTACGCCCTTACGGGTCGGAAACTTGTTGGAGGAGTTTGTGGTTAGCACGCTGTTGGGTCCTTGGGGATCGGAAACGATAACCCAGGGGCCATTTCGAGTTTCGACTCTTCATGGTCAGGTTCGTATTGAGTGAGGAAACTCACGAATGCGGAACCGCCCGTACTTTGAGAACTACATAGTGGACGCGAGCATCTTTAGACCTGGATTTATTCCAGGTCAACGATTTATCGCGAATTTATTCGTGATAGATCATCTTTGTGTGTCAAGTTTCAAAGAGCACACGGTGGATGCCTTGGCAATAGGAGCCGATGAAGGACGTAGTAATCTGCGATAAGCCTCGGGGAGTTGATAAACAAACTTTGATCCGAGGATTTCCGAATGGGGAAACCCAGCTGGACTAGATCCAGTTACTCCTGTCTGAATGTATAGGACAGGTAGAGGGAACGTGGGGAAGTGAAACATCTCAGTACCCACAGGAAGAGAAAACAACAGTGATTCCGTTAGTAGTGGCGAGCGAACGCGGAAGAGGCCAAACCAGACATGTGTGATAGCCAGCAGGCGTTGCATGTTTGGGGTTGCGGGACTTCTCTGTAGATCTGCTGATCTACACGAGTAGGTAAATGATGTAGACGAATGGTCTTGAACGGCCAGTCATAGAGGGTGCGAACCCCGTAGTCGAAACGTTATTTCCGCTCGAGAAGTATCCCAAGTAGCACGGAACCCGTGAAATTCTGTGTGAATCTGCGAGGACCACCTCGTAAGCCTAAATACTACCTATTGACCGATAGCGGACAAGTACCGTGAGGGAAAGGTGAAAAGTACCCCGGGAGGGGAGTGAAATAGTACCTGAAACCGTGTGCTTACAATCCGTCGGAGCCAGCATGTTCTGGTGACGGCGTGCCTTTTGAAGAATGATCCTGAGAGTTAGTGATCTGTGGCGAGCTTAACCCGAGAGGGGGAGGCGTAGCGAAAGCGAGTCTGAATAGGGCGCTTTAGTCGCAGGTTCTAGACCCGAAGCGAGGTGATCTATCCATGGCCAGGTTGAAGCGACGGTAAGACGTCGTGGAGGACCGAACCCACTTCAGTTGAAAATGGAGGGGATGAGCTGTGGATAGGGGTGAAAGGCCAATCAAACCTCGTGATAGCTGGTTCTCTCCGAAATGCATTTAGGTGCAGCGTCTTGTGTTTCTCTCTGGAGGTAGAGCTACTGGATAGCCGATGGGCCCTAAAAGGTTACTGACGTTAGCCAAACTCCGAATGCCAGAGAGTTAGAACAAGGCAGTGAGACTGCGGGGGATAAGCTTCGTAGTCGAAAGGGAAACAGCCCAGACCACCAACTAAGGTCCCTAAGCGCTTGCTAAGTGGGAAAGGATGTGGAGTCGCATAGACAACCAGGATGTTGGCTTAGAAGCAGCCACCATTAAAAGAGTGCGTAATAGCTCACTGGTCAAGTGATTCCGCGCCGACAATATAACGGGGCTCAAGCAAGTCACCGAAGTTGTGGCATTTGTACATTGCTAGGTCGCAAGATCCAGGCGTACAGATGGGTAGGAGAGCGTCGTGTGGCGAGCGAAGCGGCGGGGTGACCCAGCCGTGGACGCCACACGAGTGAGAATTCAGGAATGAGTAGCGAAATGCGGGTGAGAAACCCGCACCCCGAATGACTAAGGGTTCCAGGGCCAGGCTAATCCGCCCTGGGTAAGTCGGGACCTAAGGCGAGGCCGACAGGCGTAGTCGATGGACAACGGGTTGATATTCCCGTACCGGCGAAGAACCGACCAAACTAATCCAATAATGCTAAGTAGCTGAAGCTGCTTGCTGATGCCTTCGGGCTGAAGCGGGCAGACGAGCCTACGACCCTATGTTGGTGCGGTTAACGTATTAACAGGTGTGACGCAGGAAGGTAGCCTCCGCGGGGCGATGGTTGTCCCCGTTTAAGGATGTAGGGCGAGAGATAGGCAAATCCGTCTCTCACATAGCCTGAGATCTGATGATGAGTCCTTATGGACGAAGTGGGTGATCCTATGCTGCCAAGAAAAGCATCGACGTGAGGTTCAAACTGCCCGTACCCCAAACCGACTCAGGTAGTCAAGTAGAGAATACTAAGGGGATCGAGAGAATCGTGGTTAAGGAACTCGGCAAAATGCCCCCGTAACTTCGGGAGAAGGGGGGCCTGAGGCGTGAAGACATTTACTGTTGGAGCGCTGTATGGCCGCAGAGACCAGTGGGGAGCGACTGTTTATCAAAAACACAGGTCCGTGCGAAGTCGCAAGACGATGTATACGGACTGACGCCTGCCCGGTGCTGGAAGGTTAAGAGGATGGGTTAGCTTCGGCAAAGCTCAGAATTTAAGCCCCAGTAAACGGCGGTGGTAACTATAACCATCCTAAGGTAGCGAAATTCCTTGTCGGGTAAGTTCCGACCTGCACGAATGGCGTAACGACTCCCCAACTGTCTCAACCGCGAACTCGGCGAAATTGCACTATGAGTGAAGATGCTCATTACGCGCAGAAGGACGAAAAGACCCCGTGACCTTTACTATAGCTTGGTATTGGTGTTCGGTGCTGCATGTGTAGGATAGGTGGGAGACTATGAAGCTTGGACGCTAGTTCAGGTGGAGTCATTGTTGAAATACCACTCTTGTAGCCCTGGATATCTAACCGCGAACCGTGATCCGGTTCCGGGACAGTGCCTGGTGGGTAGTTTAACTGGGGCGGTTGCCTCCTAAAAAGTAACGGAGGCGCCCAAAGGTTCCCTCAGCCTGGTTGGTAATCAGGTGTCGAGTGTAAGTGCACAAGGGAGCTTGACTGTGAGACTGACAAGTCGAGCAGGGACGAAAGTCGGGACTAGTGATCCGGCAGTGGCTTGTGGAAGCGCTGTCGCTCAACGGATAAAAGGTACCTCGGGGATAACAGGCTGATCTTGCCCAAGAGTCCATATCGACGGCATGGTTTGGCACCTCGATGTCGGCTCGTCGCATCCTGGGGCTGTAGTTGGTCCCAAGGGTTGGGCTGTTCGCCCATTAAAGCGGCACGCGAGCTGGGTTCAGAACGTCGTGAGACAGTTCGGTCTCTATCCTCTGCGCGCGCAGGAAATTTGAGAAGACCTGACCCTAGTACGAGAGGACCGGGTTGGACAAACCTCTGGTGTGTCAGTTGTACTGCCAAGTGCACCGCTGATTAGCTACGTTTGGGAGGGATAACCGCTGAAAGCATCTAAGCGGGAAGCCTGCTTCAAGATGAGATTTCCATGACTTTATTGTCGAGAGGGCCGCAGCTAGACTACTGCGTTGATAGGCGGGATGTGGAAGTGCTGAAAGGCATGGAGCTGACCCGTACTAATAGCCCGATAACTTGATACAAATTCAAATTTGTGCTTGCGTCCACTGTGTGGTTCTCGAGGTATGGTCGAGAACCGAATATAAGCTTATGCTTAATCGATTCACATAACTCAATAGTGTTTCGGCGGCCATAGCGAGAGGGAAACGCCCGGTTACATTCCGAACCCGGAAGCTAAGACTCTCAGCGCCGATGGTACTGCAGGGGAGACCCTGTGGGAGAGTAGGACACCGCCGGACTTACTTTAGAAATGGCCACTCCTTATGGGGTGGCCATTTCTATTTAAGCGATTTTCTTTAGGAGCGATCTTGGAACAACGTGGAAAAAGACCTAGGCCCAATGAAGAGGGGCCTAGCGGTCGCGGAGAGCGAACCGATAAAGAGCGTCCGGAGTGGCAAACCCGGGTGCATCGAGTCAAAAACGTGGAAAAATCGCCCCTCATACCGTCTCAGGTAACCCCAGACGACATTGATATTTCAGTCCGCGTCCAGCTAAAAACACTTACTGCCGAAAATGCAGAAATGGTCGCGAGGCACCTTGCGATGGTTTCTTTGCTCATCGATGACGACCCAGTTCTTGCCCACAAACACGCCCTCGCCGCTTCAAGAAGAGCAGGCAGGCTTGCAATCGTCCACGAAACCTTAGGTCTTACAGCCTATGCAAGTGGCGAATTTGCGCTTGCCATCAGAGAATTATTAACACATCGAAGACTCTCTGGTTCCAACGATCAGCTTCCACTAATTGTTGATTCAGAGCGAGGTCTTGGAAGGCCGGAGCGAGCATTAGAAGCCGCAGTTGGTATTGATCGAGCCACGTTAGCTACCGGGGTACGGATTAATTTGGCAATTGCTCTTTCGGGTGCGAGGCTCGATCTAGGACAGGCGAAGCTAGCGGTGCAAGAGCTGGAAATCCCCGAACTAAATCCAAAACGCATTTTTGAACAGTCCCCGTTGTTGTTTCGTAGTTATGCCGAGTCTCTTCGCGAGGCGGGTAGCGACGGTGACAAGTGGGACGAGCTGGCGCTCCGAGCCGAAAGGGCTATGGCTGAGGAGGGCGAAGAGGTATTTCAGCTCTTCGAGGAGATAAGCATTCCCACCAGTGAAGATTTTGAAAGAACTGCGAAGCCAGCCGGTGCATTCAATAAAACTGAAAGAAGGTCTACTCCTGGCGATCGCAAGTTCACGCCGCGAGAAGGAGGTCCAGGTAGGTCTGATCGACCAATTCGCCCGGACCGTTCCGAGAGACCTGACAGATCTGTCACCTCGAATCGTACCGATAGACCAGATCGTCCAGCTCGACCTGACGCCAAGCGCTCGGATAGACCAGATCGGCCAAGTCGGTCCGAACGGCCTGATCGGACGGATGGGCCTGATAGGCCTAACAGATCTACCGCTTCGAGTCGTACCGATCGTACAGACCGCCCAAGTAGACCTGACGCCAAGCGTTCGGATAGACCAGATCGTCCAAGTCGGCCTCATTCTAAGCGTCCAGATTTTAAACGATCTGACAACAAGGGGAGAGGCCCGAGGGGTGCTGGCAAGTAAATACGACTCACTGTTGCTAGACCTTGATGGTGTCGTCTATCAAGGCGCGCAGGCAGTTGTAAATGCAGTCGAGTCGATCAACAGAGCTACCGATTCCGGTATTCAGGTCGGCTACCTAACTAATAACTCCTCTAGACGTCCTGAGACCATAGCTGAGCAACTTGTGGGCTTCGGCATAAACGCGAAGCACGACCAAATCGTTAGCTCGGCTAGCGCAGGCGTGATGTTGTTGGCGACGAAGATAACGGCGGGCTCAAAAGTGTTAGTTGTGGGTGGTGATGGCCTGAGGCACGCAGTGACGGAGCAGGGTTTTGAGGTAGTTGACCACGC
>Ga0306866_1000584_pt1 | contig 10846 bp, 9 predicted proteins | sample AntRauTorckE5432_FD_190450 | JGI IMG/M metagenome (GOLD analysis project Ga0306866, IMG submission 190450) | Saline lake microbial communities from Rauer Islands, Antarctica - Metagenome Torckler E5 #432 (v2) (version 2) | ecosystem: Environmental > Aquatic > Non-marine Saline and Alkaline >...
AACTTCTTCTGCTTTTTTGACAACTGCATCTGTTTCTTCCAACTGAGTTCCTTCAGGCATTTCTATATTAACCGTAAAATATTCACTGTCACTGGAAGTGAAGGCTTCTATTTTAATAAAACCAATTGCCACTAATCCAATCGAGACTGCGAACAAAACCCAAACTGAACCAAGAATAATTCTCCTGATTTTAGCGGTAGAGATAACTTTGGGCAAAAAGTCATAATATTTATCAGCTAGGTATTGAAAAACTTTATTGGCCAAACGATCTTTTCTTGATTTTGGGGTGCATTTGAATTTAAGAAAACGACAAAATTTCAAAAACCAACCTCTGCCATTTTTCGATGTTTTAAATTTACTGGTTTTGTAAGGATTCAAAAACAAAGCTCCCACGGCTGGAATAATGCTCAAAGCCACAAATAAAGCCGCTATCAAAGTAACATTAATAACTACTGGAATAGTTCTGATGAATTGTCCAATGATTCCAATCACAAACATCAACGGAACAAACACGGCCACTGTGGTCAACATCCCACTTAACAAAGCAGAGGAATATTCTTCAGCTGTGGCAATGGCAGCTTGATAGCCAGTGAGTCTTAGCTGGGCAATTTTTTGATACATTCCTTCCACAATAACAATGGCACTATCCACCAAAAGACCCAACGCCAAAACCAAAGAAAATAAAGATAAGAAATTTAAACTTTCTCCCAAAGAAGCCATAGCAATGAAAGCAATGAAAAAGGAAAATGGAATTGACAATCCTGCAATCAAAGCCTCTTTCCAACCCAAAAAGAAAAACAATAAAGCGAAGACGATTAGAACTGTTCCCAAACCATTTCTCAATAAAGAGTTGATACTTTCTTTAATATAGTTGGATTGGTCCAAAGTGACTTCCGCTCTCAAATCCTTTGGATAATCAACGCCTCTTCCGTTTTCTGTTATTTCTCTGGCTGTTTCTGCAACTTTAGTTATATCTCCGCCAGTTTTTTTGAAGACTTGCAAAGTTACTGCATCAATTGCCTCTTGTCCACCAAAAGCAAATCTGGAACGACTTGACTCATCCACAAAAGAATCATTTATCTCAGCCACATCGGCTAAATAAATTGGGGCATTTTCAACACTTCCAATAACAATATTTGCCAATTCATCAATTGTTTCTATTTTCCCTTCCACTCTGACATTATAGCTCAAATTATCCACTTCGATTTCTCCTGCCGGAAAGTCTAAGTGATTTGATCTCAAAACATTCAAAACAGCATTAACCGATAAACCTTTATCAGAAATTTTCTGCGGATCAACATCAACTTTGAAAACTCTGTTTCTCCCACCGATAAGTTTAACTTCAGAAACATCTGGAATTCCTTCTAGTTTTTTTTGCAAATTTTCAGCATATTGCTTTAACTCAGAAACATCCTCATCTCCAGCTAAAACCACACTAAAAATCGCCTGGTCAGCAAAACTAATCTCACTAACAATTGGATCAGTGGCATCATCTGGCAAATCACTTTTGGCTTTATCCACCTCGTCTTTCAAAGCACGAATGGATTTATCAATGTCTTCGCTAGCTTCAAATTCCACTGTTATTAAAGACAAACCTGAGGATGAAGTGGAATTTATTTTTTTGATTCCGCTTAAACCGCTAATTTCAGTTTCTATTTCTTTGGTAACTTGTTGTTCCACATTTAAAGGAGAAGCACCTGGGTAGGCAGAAGAAACAATAGCAAAAGGAATTTCAACTTCTGGGTTCAATTCTCTGGGCAATTCTTCGATGGTTATAGTTCCAAAAATAATCAAAAAAGCAATAATCAGATAAGTCAGCCTGTTTTTTCTAATCAAAAAAGACCAAGGAGATTTTTCAAACTTCTCAATCTTTTTCAACACTCTTTCTCTTTCCTCGTTATTTTTAATTGACGGTTCCATAAATAAAAATTAATTTAGAATTTTATTCACTACCATACAGTAGTTTTTTTATCTTCTTTGTTTTAATTTATTTCTTAATTTTTTTTAAAACATTTTCAACTTCTTCGCCATCTCTCAAATTACGATTATTTTCAATTATCAATTGGTCGCCGGTCTTCAATCCACTTAAAATTTCAATCTGACTGCCAATAGTTTTTCCAATTTTTATTTCTGAAAGTTCTGCTTTCCCTTCTCTCAAAACAAAAGCTGTATTTCTTTGTTGACCAATACTAACTGCAGATAAAGGAATAAAGAAAGATTCTTCGGATTCTGTGTTTAAAGTTAGCTCGATTTTTATTTCAGCCGATCTGTTGACTTCCTTGGAAATATCTTCAGTACTTTCAATTTCCACTTGATGACGATTGTTGTTGGAGTTAGCCAAGGTTGAAAAAGCATTTATTTTTCCTGAATATTTTTTGCCAGAAAAATCAATAATAACTGGCTGGTCCTCTTTTATTTTTGAAATTTCAAAATTGCTCAAGAAAACTTTGGCTTTCATTTTTGAAACGCCTGAGATTTCAGCCACTTTTCCACCTGAAGAAATATAGTCATAAAAATCAACATTTTTAGAAGTAATTATTCCGCTTACTGGGGCTCTGACGATTGATTTTTCATAAGCAATTTTATTTTGTCTGACAGTTGATTCGGCTTGAGAAACTTGAATTTTTGAATTGTTTATTGCGATTTCTGTGTCTTCTTCTGCTTTATCTTCTGCGTCTTTGGCATTTTCCAAGGCTTTTTCTGCTAAATCAATGACATCTTGATCTCCTCCATCTTCTGCTTGCTCTAATTGTAACTCCGCTATTTCTTTATTATTATCAGCAATTTCAAGTGTTTCTTCTACCGACTCTTTGGATCTTTTATAATTATCTCTAGCTAATTCAAAATTTCTCTGAGAATCTTCCAAAGCCACTTTAGCAGAATTAACCAAACTGGATTGGTCAAAAGTAGCCAAAACTTGACCTTTTGTGACATGATCTCCTGTCTCAAAGTTAACACTAACCACTCTTCCTGATTGTTCTGATATCACATCAGCTGAATTTTCTGTTTTGAAAACAGCCGTTTTGGTGATTTCAGCTTTTTTGGAATTCTCTTCTCCCATTCTCATTGTTTCAACTTTTTTAAGAAAATTATCTACTGGGTTTTCCTCTTGATTATCTTTTCCTTTTAGATTAAAAAAAACTAATGAACCGATAATTCCAATAACTATTATTAAAATGGAAATTATATTCTGTTTTTTAGCTGACATCTTGGTTATCTTTTAATGTTAATTGTTGTTTTTAGCGAATATTTCCCCTTGCTATAACTTAAAAAATTATACTCTTTAGTCTGGTTTTGTCAATTGAAAACACTAAAAAATCTAATTTAAAAATCAAAAATGAAATTCAAACGACTCTTTAGTTGACAAAATTGATTTTAAGGTATATAATTACACTTCAAATATCATATAAAACAAAATCTAGCAAATAGATATTTGAGGTACCATTTTATTTTCTTGCAAACATTAATTTTATATCTTGTAAAAAAACTTATTATGATTTAAAATAAAAATGATGAAAAGATTTTCAAAAATCTTTAAGCAAAAAGAAAATAAAAATAAAAAACTAAATAACCCAACTAAACAGCATTTCAAACTTTATTTGAAATGGTTTAACGGGTCAAGACAAAATGACTTTAAATAAGAATAACTCTCAGAAGTCTGATGCTTCCGAGATGAGCCAAATTGAAGCTCTACGAAAAATAATTGCTGAGGCAGAAAAAACTATCACCTCCACTAAACAAAAATTAGCGCAGGTTCAAGGTGACCAAAAAATTGAGCACCGAGCAGAAACCCGAAATGATGACGAGGGCAATGTTGTTTATGGAATTTTTGATGGTCAAATAATGGTTGGTGAAGATGGCAAACAATACCCAGTTCCTTCCAACTACGCCTCTAAATCAAAACTAGTGGAAAATGACATGCTAAAATTAACCATCACTCCTAATGGAAATTTCATCTATAAACAAGTTGGTCCAGTTGAAAGAAAATACTTAATCGGAATTGTTGAAAAAGACGAAAGAGGGAATTTCGTAATAAATTCTGAAGGTAAAAAATACAAAACTCTACTGGCTGCCGCTACTTATTTCAAAGTTGAAGCAGGTGATGAAGTAACTTTAGTAATTCCTCGGGACAAGGAGCCTGTTTGGTGTGCCATTGAAAATGTCTTGAGAAAAGCCGATGATATTCAAAACAATGAAATCAATAGTGAAATTTATGAAAGATTAGCCGAAGTAAAGAAAAACGAAAACGACAATCAGCGTCGACAAGAAGATGCCAAAAAACAAGCCGAAGCAAACGATGACGAAGAATCAGCTCCGTCTGCAATTGAAAGATTGGAAAGAGAAATGGAAGAAGAAAGAAAAAAATTGAATTCTCTTCAAGAAGATCTATCCGAAAAGGAAATTGCAGCCCTAAAGAAAGAAGCTAGCCATCCAGCAAAATAATTTAAAAAAATGAGCCAAAATCAAAATTCGAAACTCAAAACTGTTATAGAAGAAGCCGGAAAAGATTTTAAAACAATAAGGAAAGCGCTAGAAAAGGTAATACAAAAATATCCCATAATTGGGCAATTTATAAGATTTGGTTTAATCGGAGGATTGAATACCAGTGTTGATTTGGGTATCTTGAACATTTTGATGTTTTCTACCGGAATATACGAAGGTGGGCCTTATTCTGTTTTCAAGACAATTTCCTTTTGTTTTGCCGCTGTTTTTGGCTATTTTATGCATAAAACTTGGTCCTTTAAAGACACTTCGAAGGATAAAGCTCTGGTTAAATTTTCACAATTTTTTGCAGTTTCTTTAATCGGAGCGATTATCAATGTAGGCGTGGCCACTTTGGTTGTCAATTACCTAAAACCAATCGTCAACGCCAACTTGACAATATTCATTAGCGATCCTCTCTGGGCAACTATTGGAGCTTTATGCGGAACCGCCATTGGTCTAATTTGGAATTTTATCGGCTATAAATTAATAGTTTTCAAAAAATAGCTCAACATCAAGCTAATACAATTTTTAAATCACAGTTTTCAGGACTGCGATTTATTTTTTTATCATAAAAGATATTTCGAATAATTAGTTAGAGTGCATAACAGAGAGAAAAAACGAATATAACTGTTAATAATATCATTTCCAATTAACCACCAATACTCACTAAGTTGCAAAAAATTTTTAAACGAAATAAGGGAAAAAATTTTCAATGCTTGAATGGGTAGAAGTTATTTGAAAATGGTATAAATTCTATATTCAAAATTTCTTTCCAAATTGGCTATTTTTTTTGCTTGTTTTTTGCCTTTTTCGGAATAAACTTCGTAAACTTGCTTATTTTGAAATAGGTTTTCTAAAGCTAAGCAAATTTCAAAAGGTTTATAAGGGTTAATCAAAAGCGCTCCGTCTTCAAGAATTTCTGGCATCGAAGAACAATTAGAGGCGACCGTCGGAACACCACAAATCATAGCCTCCAAAGGTGGAAAGCCAAAACCTTCATACAAAGAAGGATAGACGAAGGCTTTGGATAAAAAATAAATTTCTGGCTTATCTCTTTCCTCCACAAAACCAATGAATAAGATATCTTTAGCGAAAGAATTTTTTTGAGCTTTTTCTAAAATTGATTTCCAAAGCCAACCCTTCTCGCCTGCAACTACTAATTTGCATTCTTTTGCCCAAGGATTTCGTTCCTTGAAGGCTTCAAAACCATCCAACAAGCCTTCAATGTTCTTTCTCGGCTCAATGGTACCCAAGAAAAAAATGAACTCATTTGGGAGCTTGTATTTATGTTTAACTTTTTTTAAAATTTCTTTGTTTTTAATAGAGTTTTTGAAATTAAAAAAAGGATAGTTGACAGTTATTTTGTTTTTTTTAATTCCATAGAGATTGGTCAAATCTTCAGCCGTTGAATGAGAAACTGCCCAAATCTTGTCAGCTTTTTTAGAAGTTTTTCTAGGATTAATCATAAAATGCCACAATCTTCTCTTAACAGAAAAAGTTTCTGGAAATCTCTCAAAAGACAAATCATGAACAATTACAATCAATTTTGTTCCTGAACTTAAAGCCAAAAAATTGAAATTAGGAGTAATAAAAACTTCAACATCTCCAAGCATTTTGTCTATTTTGGGCCAATTCAAAAACCAAAAGCAAAAATTCAAAATCTTGTTGGGCCAGTTAAATCTTTTTATTTCAATATTTTTAAAATCTTTTAGCCAATCAAATTTTTCCTTAACTTCATTGAAAGAATTCAAAAAAAGAACAAAATCATCTTTTTCGTTTTTCTTTATTAGCTCGACAATCAAGCTTCGAGTGTATTCTTGGACTCCGGTGTTTTCACCCTTTTGTAAACATCTAGCATCAATTCCTATTTTCATTTTTAAAATAATTTTTAAATAAAACGCCTGTAATTCCAAAAAATGTTCCCAATATTAAAGTTGAGAGAAAGACAAAATAAATATTTAAACTGTTTTTACTAATATAAGGCTCGTCTATAATAAGCTTAAACCAATTTTCGCTTTCATTAAAATTAATCTCTTGGTTCTTTTCTTGCAAATTTTCTTTTAAAACTTTTGCCAACGAAAACGCTGATTGAAAATCTTCTGATATAAAAGTTATTTTTATATAATTAGCAGATAATTGTAACGCTTTTATTTTAGAAATATTTTTCCACGCACCTTCCTGCTCTTGATTGAAATCTTTTCTGTTTTCTTCCCGAAAACCTTGGTCGCTAACCCAATTAACTACATTTTGACCAAATTTTTCATCCGCTTGGAGCCGATAAAACTGATCATATTGATAATTTTTATTTTCATTTTTCCCTTCTCTGGAGATATTAACTGCTATTGTTCCTATATATTTTTGTGATTGATACTGATAGAAAATCAATCCTGCAAAAACAAAAACAAACACTGTCATCAAAAAAAGTCCTAAATTTTTTTTCAACAATTTCAAAAATTCGCTTAGTTCCATAGTTTTATTTATTAATTAATTTGGTTTTAGATTCTATCATAAAAATAATTTAAATGAAAATGAAAAAACCGACCTAAACCGGTTTTATAAAAAATTTACATATTTTTGAATTTCTTTACTGCTCTTTTAACTCAAATCTCAGCTCGTTTTTCAAAATTCCTTTTTGGTTAAAATCTTTTTCTGAGGTTTTGATGTTTACTGTGACTGGAACTTCGCCAACTCCTGATTGTTTTTGAATTAAAAGTTTGTAGTTATCTTCGTTGAAACTATCCGGTAAAGTATATACTATTTTGGCTATGGTCTGATCGTTCATAATGGTGTGGCAAATAAAACCAAAATATTGTCTACCGTGATTTTCTTGAATGTTGGGATAACTCACCATTTCTCTGGAAACCAATTCAGTTCCAAGCGGAGTATAGACTCTTAAATAAGAATGATAGTCAGTGGTTCTCCAGTCTCCATAAGTAGCTTTATGAGTATAGATAATTTCCAAAGTAGCAGTTGGTTTTTCAACTGTTAAATCAACATTATAAATCATTTCTCTGTCTATATAATAATCTGATTTCAAAGCTCCTAGGTTGGCATCCACTGCCATTAAATAGTCTCCGTCCCATTCTTGGTTAACCCTTCCAGCCCATCCAACTTTCTCCGCCAAAGCTTGCATTTCAGTATCTTCAAAATAGAACTGCACATCTTTATTTCTTAATTTTTCAAAAACCAAATCAGCCACCTTGGAAACATTAGACAAAGAGCTTAATTCTTCTACAATAATTGCTGCCATTTTTTTCAAAATCAACTTCCTGTCTTGAACATTGATGCCTTGAAATTGAAAATCAACCTCTACTTGTTCTTCTAATTTCAAAATCGCGTTATCGCTAGTGTAGGCACCTGGATAGCCTGGAACAGAAACAGGCCCAGTAATTTCTAAAATATCATTCAAGACAGTAGCATTAACTGCTATCACTCCATCAAAATCATTATTACCTCCAGCTAAACGATAAAAATATTTAACTTTTTCCACTGAACTTGGGAAATCTGGAAAAAAATTGGCGTCTCTGAATTTCCATTTTCGAACAGACATCATTTGCTTGAAAGGATAGGGTGCTCCAACATCAGCTGTTATTCTTTGATCCAAAAGATTGGCATCTTCAACAAACAAAGAAGTCACTTCTCCATCCTTTATTTTAACTACTGCGTACTGACCCAAAAAACCACCTGTTGGTCTCAACTCCATGTTGTTTTGAAGCATCACTAAATATCTTCTCTCTATTCCGTCTTTAGCAGAAAAATAATGAACAAATTCATCTATAGCCTGAACTTCGTCTTTGGTGTCCTGGTTGACTGGCAAAAATTGAGTGACCTTATCAACCACTGCCAAAGAATTTATTAGGATTTGGCTTTTATCCACATGTCTGGTTTTCATAAAATAAAAAGCACCAGATGCCAATAAAAATAAAACTGCCAACCATATAAAAATTTTCATTTTCATTTTTTGTATTTTGTATAAAGACTTAATGAGGGACTGTTTTCAATCACCATTTTTACTGTCCGTCTCGCCTGAGACAGACAAAACCGTGATTGAAAATAGTCCCAGTAACGATTTTAAGAGTAACATTAAATAAATCTATTTTCAAGAAAACTTTTTTCAGGTATAATTATTTTTGTCGTTAAAAATTAAAAATAAATATTAATTAAAAAAATAGATGAAAGACATTCAAGAAATTTTCAATGAATTGGAGGAAATTAAAAAAACGATTAAAGAGATTCAAACTGAATATAAAGATGCTCTCTCCAATGCCAACGAGTTTGAGGAAATAAATGAAAAAATAAAAGAACTGGCTGAAAAAAGAAAACAAATTCAAACCACAGTTCAAGCTGAGATGGGTCAAAGATTTCAAGATTTAGAAATAGCCAAAGACCAACAAAAAGATTTAAAACAAATGCTCTCTGACATCGCTATGAGCAATTTGATGGATGGAAAATCAATTGAACTGAAAGATAACAATGATTCTGTTTATGAACCTCAATTTTCAGTAACTTTCAAAAGAACCAATGCTAAAAAAATTGAATAAATAAATCTCATTATAAATAAAAACAGATCAGTGATGATCTGTTTTTTTTATTGAAAATTTTAGAAATTAACGAGTAAGATTTTCGCAACCTTTCTTAGTAATGACTACAGTGTCTTCAAAATGCACTGATAAACCACCGTCCCTGGTCAAAAAAGTTGTTTGGTCAGGGCCTATTTTAATTCCACTAGAAAATTCATTAACCATCGGCTCCAAAGCAATCACCATTCCCTCTTGCCATCCAACTCCAGTTCCTGATTTTCCGAAATTGGGAATTTGAGGAGCTTCATGGACTTCATAGCCCACTCCGTGACCTACCAAATCACGCACCACCTGAAAACCATTTTTTAGAACAAACTTCTCCACCGCTTCTCCATAATCTCCTGAAAATTTTCCAGCTTTTATTTTTTTTATTCCGATGTCCAAACTTTTTCTAGTCACTTCTAACATTTTTTGAGCTGTTTTGGTTCCTTCTCCAACCAAAACCGTTCTAGCTGAATCAGTAATCAAATTTTTATATCTAACCCCAACATCAATTTTCACTAAATCTCCAGCTTTGATAATTCTATTTTTCAAAGGAATTCCATGCACAATTTCATCATTCAAGGAAATACAGGCAGTTTCTGGAAAAGGATTTCGTCCGTCTGGAGAATAGTTCTTGAAAGCCGGTTCAGCTTTATAGCTTAAAATAACTTTTTCTGCTACTAAACTAACATCCAAAGTTGAAGCTCCTGCTTGGGCTTTTTCCATGGCTTTCAGCAAAGCCTCTTTCAAGATTTTTCCCCCTTCTCTCAGCTTGACAATGTCTGAACTATTTTTTATCGTAATTCCCATTTTAGATTACCTAATCAGTTATAAGTAAATTATTTATATCTATCACCACTCACGTGAGCTATAATTCCAGGACCAGAGTAATTGGCAAAAAAACCAACATGGGTTTGCTTAGTTTGATTGAAAGGATCTCCCTTTGGAGCATCGATCCAATCCGGAGCGTTACTCCATAAATTCTGCATCTCAGAATTAAAAACAGTTAAAATAAATGCTCCAGTTTTGTTATTACGGAATCTGTGAAGAGGTTCGATTGCATAACTTACTAATACTGGGGCTACACCTCCTATAAGAGTTGATTCTCCAAAACCCTGATTAGCAAAAGTATTTAACTCACTTTCTAGGGCATAACCATAGACATCTTTTTCAGAATTATAGACTCTGTATAAACCAATTGATTTGACTGTTATATTCTCGTTAGCATCAGGCTTTGAAATATCGAGACCTTTGTCTTTATATGCCACGAAAGCTTCATTGGGATTTTTGGTAAATTCCGCTCCTGGATTTTTAGACGAGTTACTGTCAAAGAAGAAATTTCCTCCAGGTGTGTCCCATCTATGAATAGTAGTATTTGGGATATCATGCTGGGGTCCTTTTAGATCTTCAGGTAATATTCCGCAGAAATATTGGGGATTAGAAGGTATAGGACTACTAATAAAAGGAGTTCCTTGTTCGTTACGAATACTACTGGTGTAATAAAATTTACCATTCGCACAATTTTGTTCGCAATTATCAACATCAGCACAAGACTGGTCTTGTTCCAAAGTTCCAGCGTTAGTTGAGGTTGAATTGTTTGAATCATTTTCATTACTTGGTGATTGACTAATAATAGAACTACAATAACTATAACATTCTGAGGAAAAAGGTCCTGAAACACAACCATTACAATAGCCCTCAGGTTTAAGGGTATTATTGCCAAAATCAACCACGGGACCATCCACATAACCAACAATGCCATCGTTGGTCCAATTAGGGTCAGCGATTAAAGCTTTTCT
>Ga0306866_1000590_pt1 | contig 10787 bp, 11 predicted proteins | sample AntRauTorckE5432_FD_190450 | JGI IMG/M metagenome (GOLD analysis project Ga0306866, IMG submission 190450) | Saline lake microbial communities from Rauer Islands, Antarctica - Metagenome Torckler E5 #432 (v2) (version 2) | ecosystem: Environmental > Aquatic > Non-marine Saline and Alkaline >...
TGAATCTGTAATATCCTTTAACAGATTATCACGATCTAGAGTGGATAATAATAGTATTTCCTCTTTTAAATTATCTATGTTCATAATCTAAATATACATATAATAGCTGTATTAAACTAGAGCCAATAGAAACTATATATAGTTATAAAATATTTTTCATCACATTTTTCTCAAACGCGTTTTCTCTTTTAGCTAATTTATCATTCATACAATATAGCATCAAGGCCATTCAATTCTAATAATTCCAAAACTTCATTTTACTTTGCTTTGACTATTTTCTTAAGGAGTAATAAAACAATTTTCGGTTTATCAGATTTATTTTAGCCCAAAATTCAAAAAGCTGCTATGGTTTTTTAAGTTATCATGAATTTTAAAAATTATGATGGGGACTGATAATAGCAGAAATTAATTTTGATATGTGACGGGTGCCTAGTTAAGCAAATAGCTATTTATTGGTGAAGTCCATATTTTCTTTATTATTAGAAACTTCTAAACAATTTATTTTCAGGATATCACAATCAGTTTTTAAGTTTTGTTAAATTATAGATGTTATAGGCTTTAAGGCTTTTATCAAAATTGATAAATCTGACATAGTCCTTTTGAATAATATAAAAATGCTTTTTTAGATCCATTATATATTTCATTCGATCATCGTAAACATCATTGTCAATATCATAATATTCATAAGTAACTGCAGTATCAGTCATGTCTAATGATTGGTTTAAGTTTAATTCAAAATAGTTCCCGGTATTTTTTGCATCTGCAAATGCTTGAAATACCATTTGAGTGTATGCCATATTAACTGAAAATGAACCAGAACTCAGATCATGATTTAAACCATATGCATCATTATTCCACCAAAAGTTACTTGTTGTTTTATTGTCATACGAGTTCTTATCTAAGTGACCTATCCTTATGACATAGTCATTACTTGTCGTTTTGTTCACAGATATAGTAAGAGTTGGCAAATACATTGAACCAATGACCTGTGGTGTGAAATCTTTGTAGAATTTTTTTGGAACAAATGATTTTGTAATGTCTTCTCCTCTCAAAACCACTTTGTGGTGTGGGCCGAAATCAGATTTGGTATAGCGAAAAGTCTTTAACTTCACCAAAGAATTTAATTTATAAATATCAAGAAAAGATTCATTTTTGTACATTTTAAAGGTGAAAAGCAGGGAATCTTTAATAAAAGAATTTAGCCTTTTTAATTCACCTTTGTCTCTAACTGGAATATTTTGGTTTACAATATCACCTGAAGGGTAAATGGTCAAAATATGTGTTGTCCCCTTTTTTTCATCATCATTTGTAAAAATTAATTTTTCTCCATTATAAAATCCTTTGTACTTTAAAATAGGACCGTTATTAAGAAATTGTTTATCATTTACAAATTCAGCTCTATTTTCTAAAGAAGAAAAAAAAGATTCTTCAATTTTGTTTTTTGGCGTAATGAATCTGATTTTAGTATCTGATGCCTTTTTGATAAAAGCAAAAGGATAAGACATATTCATTTTTTTGCCTATAATAAAAGTGATATTCTCATGAGATAAAATTTGCTTAGCTCCAAAAGAAACGTTGGAATAAGAAGTAGTCCCATTTATATAGTTCACATCTTGAACGACTATCATTTTATCTTTAGTCTCTCTTACCAGTGTTAATGTGCTATCATTCACATGAAAAGTTAAGTAGTTGGGTTTGTATGCTTCATCATATAGTTCTAGAGTATTTATTACCTTATCCTTATCCAAAAAATAGGCTTTTGAGTTGTATGTATTATCGATTTTATTGATGATAATATGGAACGAGATGGAATCATTTACAGAACCAGAAAGGTTCGTTAAGTTTTTACCTTCGATTGGGATAGATTTAATTAAATTTTGAGACCATATAACTGGGTTAATGCCTAGACATACTATGATAAAAAGTAAGAAAAGAGTCTGTTTTTTAGTTTTCATTTTATTGCCTTTTAAATAGTTTCCAATAATTCGATTTGTGTGTCGTATTAAATTATGACTGCTGTTTTATAAATACTTTAAATCTCAATTTCTCGATTTTTTTCTAAACTCCATTTCTTGTATTTCATATCTCAAAGGTATTAATTGTAATTTAAAATAGCACTCCGAACTTATCGGGGGCTAGACTAAGCACACTTCAAGGCTTGTCATTTCTTGATGGTTAAAAGCTCTTGAAATTAATGAAGAGGTTAAATGACATCGAAACCAAATTACGGTTTTAAAACTCTAGTTACACATTTGCATCAACGTATGTATAGGATAGATATCGATTTTTTCTAATTTATTGAAATTAAATTTTCTTTTATCAAGTCTATTTAGTCTTCCTTTTTTGATTTATTTGAAAAGAAATAGGTTACCACTCCCGATAATACAAAGAGCAATCCGATGGCACTTTCTTTTGGTCTTTCAACCAACATATAACCCAATATCCATAGACTAAAAAGGATAAAAGCTATTTGAAGAAAAGGTTTGAAAGGGCTTTTGTAAGCGCCTTTTCTTCCTTTGAGCCAAAATATAGAAGCCACAGTTAAAGTTCCCATTAACTGCAACACAAAACTTGCATATAAGAGAACTTGTTCAAAAGTACCTGTAAGTGTTAATAGAATACTAATTCCTGCTTGTAACCACAAAGCTCTTACTGGTATTCCATTCTTATTCTTAACTGCTATTTTTTTCCAGGGAGAATGATCCTTAGCCATAGCAAAAGTAATTCTCGACCCAATCCACAGGTAGCCGCTAATAGTCGCTATTAGTTGTATCGCTATGAAATAACTAATCCAACGACTTCCTTCGGAACCTAATACGTTTTTGAAAGCAACAAAGGCTACCTCTACTTTTCCCGACATTTGTTCTACAGAGGCATGTTTTAGAAATACGATTTGCAAAAGAATATAAAAGACAGTTACCAATACGGTACCTAAAAGTAATGCTTTTGGTAGGTTTTTTCTGGGGTCGTTTATTTCGTCAACAATATATGCAGCAGAGTTCCATCCAGTATAGGCATAAGTAACATATAACAACGAAACTGCAAAGCCAGGGAGGAAGATTTCTTCTTTCCAAGAACTACTAAGGTTGATTGCTGTGACTTCTTGAGCAGGCACTAGGCTAAAACCAAGTAGTATTAAAAGGAGAACAAACCCAATTTTAATCCCTGTAGAAATATTTTGAAATTTCCCACTTTGTCCTATGCTTATAGAATGAACTGCAGTCAATATCAGAATAATAAAAATTCCAAACCACTCATTAAATAGTGATGGATTGATTGGGTTTAGATAGCTCTTCATCGCCATTACAGAAATGGCTATTGGAGCTGTAAATCCTACCGTTAAAGAGACCCAAGCATATACATAACCTACTATTGGGTGTATTAACTTTGAAAGAAACACATAATCTCCTCCAGAATCATCAAAATTGGTTCCTAACTCAGCATAGGTAAATGCACCGATTAAGGCAAATAATCCACCTAATACCCAGATTAAAACGATGCTAAAAGTATTTTGGATATCGGTTAACTGATACCCAAGACTCGTAAATACGCCTGTGCCAATCATATTGGAAACCACCAAAGCTGCGGCCGTCTTCCATCCTATTTTATGTTTTACTTTCATCGATTTAAAAAACTATTATAAACAAAAAACATAAAGGCTTACTATTTGGCTATCTCCATGGATTGTTATTATCGATTATCTATAACTTGTAATTTAATCTAGCAAAGTAAAACGCTCCTGTTGTTCCCATTTGAACTGGGGCATATTTAAATACACCAAAATAACTATTCTCTGCTATTTGCCTATCTGGGAAAACATCAAACAAGTTATTTGCTCCCGCTGTTAAAGCTAGTTTATCAGTAAGATTATAAGAAACACTTAAGTCTGTAGTTAATTTTGTAGAATGCACTTGAGGCCCACCAAATGGATCTTCGTTACGAGTAACTTTTCCCCAATAGGTGTTTCTCAACATTATCATTAGTTTATTTGTTGAATAATCTACAGTAAAAATACCCTTGTCCTGAGGATTATTTGTTTCTATAATACTTCTTTCTTTATCACCAAAATAGACATCCTCTTGACCAATAAAAACGGAAGGTATGTTATTGATACCTTCATCAACCTCATTTTCATTATGATTATACAAAAGTGAAAAACTCAATTTATTGCTTCCTAATGGTACACGATAATTTATTACTAAATCGACTCCAGTAGTAGAGGTGTTAATGGCATTTGTAAAAAAACGTGCAGAGGATACTCCAAAGGGCGCAAAAATGGCTTGTAATTCATCTACTGGACCACCAAATGGGTCATTTCCTAGATCTCCTGTGTAGATAATTCTATCGTCAATATCAATTTTATAGGCATCTAACGTTACTTGAAAATTTTCGGAAATTTTTGCTGTTAACCCTACACTGAAATTGATAGATGTTTCTTCTTTTAATTCAGGGATACCCAAATCGGTGGCTACGCTGCTATTATTTCTAAATGTACCCGAATTTATCAAGTTTCCATCCACGATATTAGAAATAATATTATTGAAATACTGTTGATGTAAAGAAGGTGCTCTATACCCAGTTCCAAATGCTGCTCTTAAAGCGAAATTATTCGTAACCTTATATCTAGCGGCTAGTTTCCCATTAATTGTACTTCCAAAGTCGCTGTAGTTTTCAAATCTTCCTGCTAAAGTCAATAGAAACTTCTCTGAGAAGTTTAATTCAACATCAGCGTATAAACCTACAGATGTTCTACTTTCATCAACTTCATTTGCTGGAGCGAATCCTGGAAATGAATTCGCTCCATCTCCGATATATGACCCTTCCTCACCAGCATTTATCTTATAATTTTCAGATCTAAGTTCAGCCCCAAAAGCCATACCCAGACCACTCATCATGTTTTCATCAAATTTAGAAAAGTCCAAATTCAATGTGTTTTGTAAGAATGCATGTCCACCAGCATCAAATGATGTGGGACTGTTTACACCAAAGGCATCATTTACAGTATTGGAAACGGTGTAACCAAATGAGTTATTCCCAATAGTATTGCTTAAATCAAAATTCCATTCTCCAAATTTAGTTTTAAAGCCCGTTATTAAAGAAAGGTCAGTTACATCAGATTCTAGGGTGGGTTGAAACCCATTCGGAAAAATTTCAAGAACATGCCCTTCAGAAGGTAATCTTCTAAAACCAAAACCATCACCAGATCTAAAATTAGCACCACCTGCAGCATAAAATATACCCTTTTCACCAGTTGGTATTTCTAAATTCACGAATAACTGTGTGTTGGTAATTGCAGCATCTCCAACCTGGAAATTAAAATCATCCCTGGTTAAACCAGCAGCAGCTATTAATTCGTCATCTCTCTCTCGGGCTCCATCATTAGAGAAATCGTAAGCAAAGAAATTCCCTAAATCAGATTGGTCATAAATCACTAAACCATGGTTTTGTGTTCTAGTGGTCTTCCCTCTATCATTGAATTCTGCTGTAAGGTTTATAAAACCACCTTTATTTCCAATTTCAGTTCCATAATTTACGTTTAAGTTAAAAGTTTCACCATCCCCTGCAGAGGTAACTCCATAAGTAGCACCGACCTCCAAACCTATGTTTCTCTTTAAAATAATGTTTATGACCCCAGCTATAGCATCAGAACCATATTGAGCTGCCGCACCATCACGAAGAACTTCGATTCTGTCAATCGCTGAAGAGGGTATAGAGGATAAATCCGTACCAACAGATCCATTACCAACAGTTCCTTGGTTATTTAATAATGATGTTGTGTGTCTTCTTTTACCATTGACAAGCACCAGTACTTGATCAGGGCCTAAACCTCTTAAAGAGGCAGGGTCAACATGCTCTGATCCATCAGAAGAAGATTGTCTATTTGAATTAAATGAGGGAATAATATTTGCTAATAAATCGTTTACAGTCGTTTGAGCACTCGTCAATTTTATTTTAGAAATATTAACAATATCGACCGCTACTGGTGTTTCTAATTTGGTTTGTCTAGGGTTTCTAGTACTGACAAAAACAATTTCTAAAAGTGATTCTGAAGTCTCCATCATCGTTATTGACATATTTTTTGCCCCTACAATTTTTTGCATCTCAAACCCAAGCATAGAAAATAATAAGATAGTATTTTCTTTAGTTGTGGAAATAGAAAAATTACCATCAAAATCCGTGATCGCACCTGTTGTAGTGCCTTCAACGATAATATTAACACCTACTAGTGGTCTGTTGCTGGAATCAACAATTTTCCCATTGGAAGTGTCTTGAGCGGAAACACAAAGTGTTGCACCCATAAATAAAAATAAAAATAAAAAAAGGTATTTCAAAATGAGTAGTCTTAAGTTCGTATTCTTTTTTGACATTAATTATTAATAATAACATTGAATCCATACTTATGTGGAGTTAAAAAAATAGTGAAGGTAGGTGGTATTCAGGCGATTGAAGCCTTCGCATTTGGGACGGCCAACATTCCTTAAGTATATAACATATTTAGTCATTGGAATCAGTCTACAAACCTTGCAAAACAATCTCTTATACCAATTCAATAGCTCTGTTTATGTATGAAATTTAACACACTCAAAACTACATGTTTTTGATTTGATACAGGCTTTTTTTTAGTTTATAGATATCGATTTATTGTTTTGAAATTTTCACTCTTGTACCAATCGGCATTTCTCTTGTGTAAAAAACATAATCGTTAAAACTAGATTTCTCTCAAGATTTTCCAATTTCAGGAAGTACAAAACCCTCTAGGATGTAGCTTGAGCCATTTGTTATTGTGTCTTTACCGCCGTGTTTACCTAGATGATCTGTAATGATGAGAGCTCTTGTATCCATAATTTCATTTATGTCTGGATGAAAAAATAGTGCTTTTACTTCAGAGTCTAATGCTATACTTAGAAGTTAGGGTTTACCATTATTACTTTAGTCAGCCAACCATTCCCTTATGCTTTTGCTTTGAAAGTCTCCATTTTTAATTTTACGTATCTCATTTATTTAATTCGGTTTTCTGCTCCTCAGTTTTTTAACTATGACCGGCGGTCTTGTATAATAATAGTTACATGTATGTATGCGAGGATTTTCCGTAGAAAAATGAGATATTACAAACACACAAAGACCTCTGATTAAGCACTAAACCGCAGTTATTTATGTACGACCTTGCGCAACGTCCTTTATTTTTCAGTTATATTATTTTTTATATTAGGATTTAAATCGGTCAAGTACTCTGCAAACTCAAATTTGTCTACCGGTGAAATTATCATCTCCTCAAATTTTCCATATTTAATTTCAATTCGGTCAAACGATGCTGCTGGTGAAGAAATAATACTACTAGATTTCGTTATTTCCTTAATTTCATTGATTTCAATCGGTTTGTAAGCAAAGAATCCACATTTAATTTTAAGCTTATTTTCCTCAATCGTATATTCCGTGTTGAATAACATATGAGTTATAAGTCCGAAGATTATTATTAAAAATAAACTTATTAAAGTCGAATTCAGAGTGATTCCGCTTTTAATCAGATTTAGGATTAATGGACTGAAAAAGAGTATGAATAGGACAGTCAATAATCTGTAAGAAACTTTGGAAGAATATTTTTTAGTCATAATTCACTTTTTTATTCGGGTTTTTCTGTTAATGTTGCACAGCGGATTTGCATAAGAATAGTAGGGCAGTTAAAAAGCACTTTCGTTTCGGTTTATTACTTAGCTAAATATAAATATTTTGCTTTTATTTTCTATAAACGCCAAATTCTATGTTTAGCGGACTTTATTAATACTCACAGACCTTTCGGTTTAACACAAACACCCCATGTTTTTTTATAGGGTGTTGTGTTAACCAACGTACTTACTCAAGTATGATTTTTTCGACTAATATTCCTTTATCAGAAATCAATTTAATCAAGTAAATGCCTTTGGGAATATCCGATAAATCAATCTGAGAACTGGCTGTCATTTCTCTAATTTTTTTTCCTGTAATGTCGTAGATCAGAATTTTTCTCAAATTTTTATTTTCAATATTTACAATGCCATTTGAAGGATTAGGATAAATCATAGCTTTTTGACTATTAAAATCTTTAATTTCCAGTAAAGGTCCTTCAACAAATTCGGTTTCGATATAATCTGATTCGACTGCTCCAGGATTATAAACTGCAGTTACGTGAGTAAAGAAATCGTTTACGAGACCAGCTTGACCTGTCCTGAGTAAGGTCGAAAGGTAGGGTGGTGTGAGAGGCGCACTCCATCAGTTTCTGGCGGAGCCGTCTACTCGACTGTACACAGTATTTTATTCCGTTTCTTCTATTACTTTGTTTGGTATAAACTCTTCTTCATTTGAATAATAACTACTCATAAATTCAAAATATTTTTTAACGCAACCACCTTTGTCTCCTAATCCAACAGTATGGTATATAAGAGTATCTTTTTGATTAATAATTCTATAGATCCAGTCATCTCCATTTGAATCAATTTTCGTTCGTCTAAAGTTAGTCAGAAAATGTTGCTCAAATTCATTATCCATATTTCCAAAATTCAAATCCGCAAGAGTGTTTTTCCGCATTTGAAATTTTCTCTCAAAGGTTGTATCTTCTTTTACTGTTATTTGAAGTATTAACTCATTATTTTTTTTGGGTAAGAATCAACTCGTCGATTCTTACCCAATATTCCATTGTCATGTTTGCGGTTATTCGCACAGTATCTTTTTCTGTCATTCTTGAAGTGAAGTCCGATATGTTTTCAGCCAGCTTCAGTTCCGAAATATAGTTGTCAGCTTTCTTTTCTGATTTACAGTTTAATAGTAAAACAGTCACTAAAATTATAAGCCTAAGGTTTAATTTAGATACTTTTCTCATAATGTTGGCAACTTGTTTGTTTATGCTTAGTTGCAACAATATAACACTTAACTTTATTAGTGCAAAACTAACTTGGAAGGATCAGATATTTTCCAAAATAGCGCATAATTAAGTATAGCCGTTGTTGTGTTTTCCTACTTTTATTCAGCTGTTAATTGGATTGATAATCCTAAAGCATTAGCAACCAATGAAAAATTAGATAATTTTATATCTTCTCCGTTTTCAATTCTAGAAATATAGGGTCTTTTTTTTCCTACTTTTTCAGCTAAATTCTCTTGACTCATATGTAATTCCTTTCTCCGTTTTTTAATGATTTCTCCAAAATAAAAGGAAAAAGCATTTTCTCTAAATTCGTCACGTTCTTTCGAACCTTCTTTTCCGTATCGTTTTGCAATCAGTTCTTTTGCGTTTATTGATTTTCCCATAATTACTTTTCTTTTAGATAATTCTCTAATATTTTTTAGCTTGTTTGATTGCCTGCTGGATTCAAGCCTTTTTATAATCTTTAGTTCCCTTTTTCTGAAATCCGCATAAGCATACAGCTTTTGTGCATTCGGCAAAATTTAGATGGTCGATAGCAAAGATTATAACTCGATATTCATTTCCTGCTTTAATCCGTAATTCATAAAATTGTGTCGATTGCAGTTTTTTCAGAAAATTTGAGTTTACAATTTTTATTTCTCCAATAACTTCAACAAGTTGAAAAAATTTAAGCCCAACTCTTTCGTTTTGATTATCGATAAATTCTAAACATTCTTGTGTAATATCGATTTCTCTCACACTACAAATGTAACGAATTAGTTACAATTATTATTCAGATTTACTGATTTTTTTTCGGAGATGAATTTTTTTCAGTATGAAACACAACTTGTTTGTACAAGATTAGTTGCTGTGTTTAAGCACTAATGTTAATAAATAATTCACAGATAGAAAGTCCGCGAGGACTTTCCTAAATAAGCCAGAAACAAAGTAATTAATTTTGTGTGGTATTGTGTGTAGTTTTTTGTCAGATCAGTTATTCCAGTAATTGAAGAAATTCACGCGGAACGTCTAATAATTCTTGATAACACCAACTATTTGGGCAATCATCGTTTCTTTCTGAATGTTCAGCAATTCTTATTGTTATTATATTAGTACTTTGATCAGTTGCAGAGTAAGTTTCTCCGATTTCGAAAATCCGTTCAGATATTCCAACTACACCACCGACAGTTACAATAGTTGAATATTCCGATATAAATTCATACTTATTATTTTCAGTTTCATCATCAGAACTGCAAGAGATCATTCCTAAAGTCAAAATAAATAAGTAAATCAAATTTTTCAGAATACTATTTTTTTATTAGGTGTTCAAATTCCAATTTGGTTGCGTCAAATACCAAAGCAATTAATTTTGTATGGTGTTGTGCGTAGTTTTTTATTCTTTCATTCTTTTCTTTAAATCCATTCTCTCGTGTAAAATTCTCGTAATTTCAACATAGTTTTTATTTAACATTCTGTAAAAAATGATGTGTCGATTCGTTTTCATTCCGAGTAGTTTTTTTGTTATTCCTTCATAGTTTTTTCCTGAATTCGGATTGTCTGCTATTTCTTGACAATTTGTAACAAGAGACTCATAATATTTATCGGCCTGTTTTTCATACCAAACTTCAAATGTATAATCCCAAATTTTAGATAAATCCTCAACAGCCTTATTCGTTAATTTAAATTCAGACACTTGAGTGTTTTTTTGCTTTCAGAAGTTCAAGGTGTTTTTTTGGATCAAAATCGTGAGCAATTCCGCTATCAATTCCATCTTGAATTGAATTCTTGTAACTAATCAGTAACCTTTAATTCTGCAATAGTAAATAAAGCATTAAGAACGTTTTGTCCATTTTTGATAGCCGTATCTGTTATCGAACGGAGTATGGCAAAATTCATTGCGCCAGTAAATGAT
>Ga0306866_1000594_pt1 | contig 10733 bp, 9 predicted proteins | sample AntRauTorckE5432_FD_190450 | JGI IMG/M metagenome (GOLD analysis project Ga0306866, IMG submission 190450) | Saline lake microbial communities from Rauer Islands, Antarctica - Metagenome Torckler E5 #432 (v2) (version 2) | ecosystem: Environmental > Aquatic > Non-marine Saline and Alkaline >...
ATGACCTAAAAGACGCCGAGGTTGAAGCAAGGCTTCAGCCTCACATCAAGAAACAAAAGGAAGCCCGAGCTGAAGGCACAGATAAGACTCTGCCTCAGCGCTATGGAGATGAGTTTGAGGATGACCTAACTCAAGAGCTCAAAGGCTCTTTTTCACCAAGAGACTTTGCTCGACCTGAAAAGGACGGGGACTTTGCTCAAACTGTTGCGCTCATGGAGGCAAGGATTCCGGTGATCTACCAGGGGGGGCTGGAGCGCAGAGGAGAAAAGACTCTCTTTCTGGGAAAGCCCGACTTTCTGGTTCTTGCAGGTTGGGAGTTGTTCTTTGAAGAGACTGGTCTTCGCGCTCAAAAGACGGACGGGGACATCACGGGCGGATATAGCGTTTGGGATGCCAAGTACTCCAGTCACACTAAGCCTGAATACGCGCTGCAGGTCGCGATTTACATTGAGGCATTACGGCAGGCAGGCCACCTGGCCGAGAACGTCGAACACGGCCTAATCCTTGGCAATAGGACACTTCTCGCCCTCAAGGAGTATGAGATCGTTCCTGCCACCAGACTGGCGCGCGAACAGCTGGAGGCAACCATTCACGACGTTCAGGTGACCGATAGAGCTGAGCTGCTTGCTGATTTCACCTGGCACTGTTCGGGCAATAAGCAATGCGAGATTTGCGAGTACCCAGAGCAGTGCAAGGACAACCGGGAGGCCACCTCAGACCTGCTGCTGGTAGCCGGCTTAGGAAAGAGCCTGAGGGACAAGCTTCTCAACGCAGGCATAACAACCTTGGGTGAGCTTGCAAACACTGAGCTTTCATCCGTTAAGGATGTTTCAAAGCAAAGCTTTGAGAGATTCAAAGCCCAAGCGAAAATTCAAGAAACAAGTAGATCTAGCGGAAAACCTGAACACGAGCTTCTGCCAAGCCCGATGCTTCAGTACCTGCCAAAGCCAGACCCAATGGACGTATTTTTTGACATGGAAGGTTTTCCATATTTCCGAGATGGTGGGCTGGAATACCTCTTTGGTAACTGGACTCGTGACGCAGAGTTCGTTGAATTCTGGGCAGTTGATCGCAAGAGCGAAAAGACTTCGTTCATTGAATTCATGCAGTGGCTAGATAAGCGCATGAACGAGAACCCTGCTGCGCACATCTACCACTACGCCTCATATGAACGCACTGCGCTCAGGAAGCTCGCAAACCGTCACGCAGTAATGACTGAAGAATTAGCGAAACTAGAGCTCGACCACAGATTTGTCGATCTCTACCCAATTGTCACAAAGAGTATTCGAGTGGGTGAGCCACGGTATTCAATCAAAAACCTTGAGCGTCACTACGACTTTGAGCGTGAGGCTGATGTGACCAACGCTAACGCCAGTATTGACGAGTTTGCAGTGTGGCGAGACCTTGAGCACCACCTTGCCAATGATCCAGATTTAGCCGACAGGAAAGATCTCCAGAGGCGCTCAGCTGCCGTTTACAAAGCATTGCGTGACTACAACACCGAAGACGTGATTTCCACCATGATGCTGTATGACTGGCTTCTCACTCTCGACTCTGCAGCAACTAAACCTTGGGAAACCGTCTTTTATAAGCCAGAGGTCAGTCAGTCGGCTGGGCTCACGGACAGGGAACTAAAGCTTCTAGAACTTGAGTCCATCACTGCATTCCTGTTTGATCCGATTAGTGATTACGAGAAGGGCAAAAACTCAAAGATGGACCTCCAGGTCGAAGCCTGGGAGGCATTGGCTCACTCAATACTTTTCTATAAGCGCGAAGAAGTTATGTTCTGGGCAGACCTAAATATGCGAATGACTTACGACAACGAGCAGCTCACAAAGGACCGTGAGGCTCTGGTCATCGATGAACTGCGAGAAGAAACTTCTGACGGGCTGTCAATTGATGCTGAGCATTCAGGGATCTATAGAGTGCAGATTGAACCTGACGAACTCTTTTCACCAAAGGCTGGGATGGCTATAGCCATCAGGTATGAGTCGGAGCCCGGAATAGTCAGGTTTGATTTTGGAAGCGTGGTCTCAAATGACTCAGGGAGCGTTGTTTTCAATAGGAAAGCAGATAACCCTGAGAGTCTCAGCTTTAGCCCAACGGCAATATTTGACACCACCCAATACAGAACCGAAGGCAAGCAACACTTTCTAAACGAAACGGCCCGAGAGATAACAGCTGTTTGGGGGGACCCCTTCTCAGAACCCCCAGAGGGTTTTGCCATTCTTGACTTACTTTTGAGGAGGCCGCCTCGGCTATCCGAGCGACTACCACTCATGGATCCGGACTCGAGTGACTACCTGCCAGCCCTGATTAACACCGCAGAACGAATGGACGGGGCTGCACTAGCAGTTCAGGGTCCTCCTGGAACGGGAAAGACTTATCTGGCATCAAGGCTTATCAAGCACCTGGTGGAAAACGGCAACCGAGTTGCTGTTGGAACCAATTCACACGCAGCAGTTGAGAACCTACTCGACGCTTGTATTGAAGCTAAAGTGCCAAGCAATCTGGTTATGAAGGCAATCAATACTGGTTCTATCGACGAGCGCAGCTGGAATGCCTTCAAGAGCACTGGGCCACTCGTGACAGCCATGAAAAGAAATAATGGTGGACTAGTAATGGGTGGCACGTCGTTCACGCTTTGCAATAAGCAGGTAAGAGAACTTCCCTTTGACTACTTAATGATCGATGAGGCCGCCCAGTACTCACTAGTAGATCTGATTGCTGCATCCGGCATTGCAAGAAACATCATCCTGTTCGGTGACCCGCAACAACTGGCACAGGTAGTTCAAGCTGTTCACCCTGGCGGAGTTGAGAACTCCGCACTTGGTCACTTCATGGGAGATAACTCAATCTTGCCAAGTGACCTTGGCTACTTTGTAGAAGTAACGCGGCGTCTGCACCCCGAAGTAAATAAAGCCGTGTCCTGGCTTGCATACGAGAACAGGCTGAGCTCTGAGGAAAAGACCAAAAACAACCTGATCCCGAATGTTGAACCAGGCATTCACGTCGTTGAGCTCGAACACACGGGTAATTCAACCCACAGCACCGAGGAAGTGGCTGAAGTTCTAGCCAAGGTCCGGGAACACATCTCCGTGGTTTCACCAGAGGAGATCCTGATTGTTGCTCCATACAACAACCAGGTCAACGCCATTCGAGCTGCTCTCGACAAAGAAGGTTTTGAAGATGTCAGAGTCGGGACCGTGGATAAGTTCCAGGGGCAGGAGGGCATGCTGCTAATTATCAGCCTTGCTTGCAGCTCAGCAGATGATGCGCCTCGAGGCCTAGATTTTCTGCTGGACAGAAATCGCCTGAACGTTGCAATAAGTAGAGCAAAGAGCGTCTGTTACTTGATCTATTCAAAGAATCTTTTGTCTGCGAGTTTCCGAACCATAGAAGACGTGAAATCCGTAAGCCGACTGGCAGGCCTAAAGGATTTCTCGCACTAAGTTCCTCCTGACGATTTCAGAGGCTTGGATCTAAAGGTTCCGCTGAAAACTGACACAGACTCTGCTAAGGGCTGAGCAATAAGCGGATTGTTGTTGCCCTGAGGGTCACTCGGCCTCTTGTTATCTCTCTTCCTCATTCCAGTCTGCTTCCTCATTAAACATTGACCCATATTGAGTCTCTGGATATGCAGTGTTAGGTGAGTAGCCGTAAGGGCCTGAGTGGTAATCACCTTCGTCCATCTGCTCAGGCGGATAGGAGTTGGTTCTCGGTTCTACCGGAGGCGGCGTCACGCTACCGGCACTGAATATCGCAAACAGGAAATACACCCCGAAGATCAGGATTCCTACGAACAGTAGAAATATAAAAAGGTCCATGATTGGAACTTAGGTGGAGGGTCTGACATTTTGTCTGTCCTCTCCTGCCGGCAGGTACTGGGCTTTCGACCTAACGCTTCAACATGGGCTTGATAAGTACTCCGTAAAAAACAGTGAGGATGAGAAAGAACCCAAAAAGTGAAACCAACACAGGGGTCATGAGCACAACTGAACCAATCGCAATCACCACAGAGACTAGAAACTTCAGAAATCTATTCAGCTTGGATAGTTTCGTAAGGTTTAGCGGCTGAGTAGTGGAGTTCAAAAACTCTTCCAGCGACATCGAATTTCTGCTAAGCATTGGCCCTCCCAACACCACCGTTACTCATCAGGAAATCGAACACCTCCGTGGACTCCGCGTTTGGTATCCAACCGAGGACCAGACCACCCATTGTGGCGAGCACGGCGTGCTCTCGTTCTTGATTCTTAGGGTCACAAACCAGGTCGATGGCATAGTTGGTTATTTCCTTTCCCGTTACTTCCACTTCTTCGGCAATGACCAACCAGTTGTCAACGAATGAGTCATTGGTAACTACTCGGCCAGGATGACCAGTTGTGCCCTTCAAATAAACCAAGGCTTCTATGGCTTTGACTGCAGCCTCCGGAAGCTCCATGCCGATTGGCTCTGAAAGAACCTTTTCCGCGTGCTTTCTAAACCGGATGTTTTTTGTTTGCGTCAGATAGATGGACAACGCACCAATTGCAATTAGAAAGCAAGCTGGAACCCAAAAGCCCGCAATCACAGAACCGGTGATGCCAGCGGAGGCCGCTCGCTGCTCAGGGCTAGTTGAAATCCACCATTTGTCCAGAAGTGGGATGCCGAACTTTTCATTTTTCATGGTTTCAAATTACCCCGTGAGGCGGATACTATTCGCATCACCCACTATTTGGACAGCTCGGAGTGCTGAAGGAGATTAGAAACCTTTAATCGTCCCCAAAGTATTCATAGGCTTCCGCAATCGACTCGAGCAACTCTCCTGCTCCCATCCTCTCTCCCGATTCGACAAAGTGCTGAACTCCTGAGATGAAATAAAGTTCTTTGGCTCTTTTAGCTCTCTTGGCAAGGTTGTCCCTAAGGCTTACCACTTGATCAGCCATGAATAGCTCCAAGTCACGTATGGAGATTGCCTCATGCTCATCCAGAGTCATGAGTTGGGCCAAAAAATGGGGAAACTTCGATGAGCATTCCCAAATGTTTGTTGCTAACTCTTCAGCCCAAGGCTTTATGTTAACTATCAGACTGCCATCCAAAACTGATTCGAGGATGGTCATCTCTGGGTCGATATTGTTGGACTCCAGAAGGGCAAGAAGACACTCGTTGAAGTGACTACTGTTTTCCCACTCTGCACCTGAATCCCAGACTCCCCTTTTGTAAAACCAACTCCTGGTCTCTCCATCAGCCGTTGTGATTTCTTGCTCAAATGAGTGGGCCAACCCGACTTCTTGCCTGACTAGAAAACTGAGCTGTCTTGTCTCACCCATGGAATCCATCGAAACAGGGCTTAGAAACTGAGACCTATCTTTTTGGCTTGAATCCGAACTTACGAAAGTGCCCGTGCTGGTCGGCTGGCTCGTAGCGCTGTTGCCCCACAGGTGAGCAATCTCCTCACTCTCCCCTCCAGTTGTTAGGTACCAAAGGGAAGTGAGGTCGCAGTACCTGAAATCACCCAACTTAACCATTCCGATTACCTTGACGCCTAGCTCGACCTCGCTGGAAAGCATACCCAGACGATTCAACTCTTCGTCTACGGACTTGAAATGGTGATGCCAGCCGGCGTATTTGTCAGTAACCAAGGTGGCCTTATTTTCAAATACGACCGCAATGTCGCAGCTGGAACTGCTCTTTCTGAATGAATCTTCGAGGTGATTACTCAAGTGCAATGGGTCCCAGCCTCCGAAGGGGAGAATATCATCGCCCAGCTTGGTCAACGTGAATTGCCGCATCACTTCGTTAGCCCAAGATTCGTCCGATTCAAGGTCTAAATTCACACCAAATCCTGTAAATGGGCCTTCAGTGCCTCTCATCTCGAGCGATATATTTTTCAGGAAAATCTCGAGCGCAATTAGGTTTTCGCCCGCCACACGCCAGGCAACATCAAGCACAGGGTGAAGGCCTTTTCGGTAATTAGTTTTTCGCCACTGTTCTAGACCAAGTCCCGGATTCTGCCAACCTAGGCCCAAGTACATTAGATGCAGAAGTCCAGTCCAAACCTGAGTTGATCGACCATCCTCTCTCGTTAGGGCTCTTCCAGTATCGGCTCTTGAAAGCTCTAGCCAGAAGTCATCCACTAGGCCAACCCATGACTCTTCATCGCCCATGTAACTTCTAAAGCGGTCTTCACCTAAATTCACTATTTCCCCCAAAAAGAAGATGTTAAGCGCAGTCTACGCAAAACGAGACAACGTAATCAAAAGTTGCTGGAAGACTAGGCAAATGGGCTTTCATCTTGGATTGAGAGAGTTTAGTTTGGTGACAAACGGGTATAAAACACGCAATCTTCTGGGAATGTATTTGCCATTATTAGCTCCTTTAAACCCTGAGGTCGTTCACCTAGAGATGACCAAGAGCTTTCGCCATCTCTATCTCCGCGTCGGTCCATTGCTTCTTCTGTGGGTAAACTTGTGCCATCTGATCCCGATCCTCTTGAGTTACTTCCTGATCGTATTCCTGAGCCATCTTCGTTCTCCTTTGCGATGCCGCGCCCCGGTCGTGAGATCCGGGTTGCTATGCAGCTAGCCAGTTACTCAACACTGCAGTTCTTGATGCATTTTTTTGTCTAACTCTTTTCTGCTTTATTGAGAAGAAGCGCCTAGTTAGCGCTCTTCCTCGTTCCACTCTGCTTCCTCATCGAACATTGAGCCGTATTGAGTTTCAGAGTAGGCGGTATTTGGTGAGTAACCGTAGGGGCCCGAGTGCATATCGCCCTCATCCATTTGTTCTGGATCACTCGTTGCCCTAGGTGTTGATGGGCCTCCAGGCGGCAAAAAGAATATGGCAAAGAAGAACAGCACCACGGCCAGCGCAGCTGCTAGAAAGCCAATAATCAATACAAACGCTAAAATTTCCATGCCATCAACCTACCTAGGGGGTGGGACATTTTGATGAGGCTACGGATAGAGAACCATTAGTAGGGAACCCAGGCAGGCAGAGCGCTTACCTGCTCAAGGTACCTATCTGCTGTGAACTGGCTACTCGACTGGACTGGTACTAAAGAAAACCGCGGGCTTTCGCTTCCTCTATCTCGATGTCGGTCCACTTTATCTCGGGGAACGCCCTTGCCGCCCTGTCCCGATCCTCCTGAGTCACTGCCGGCTCTTCCTCGCTCCACTCTGCTTCCTCATCAAACATTGGGGCCTATCGAGTCTCAGAGTAGGCAGTACTTGCGAAATAACCGCAAGAACTCGAGTGCATATACTCGTCGTATATTTTTTCTGGGGCACTAGTTCTCCTGATCCGAGTGACGACTCCAGTCGATGAGAACAAAGCGACAAAGAAGGGCACCACGGCCAGAGCAGACGTTAGAAAGCCAATAATCAAGACGAACACTAAGGTCTCCATGCAGAGGAGCATAACTGAGAGGTACGACGCCTAATAGGTGTAGCGCTCCGAAAAAGCCTGATCAGCACCTCGGACGGCCATTGCAACAGAAGATACAAGCACTGTGACTTTGACAGTGGTGGCTTGAGGCTAAACAAATCGAAGCACGCTAGTCCTCCCTGGACCGTCGGATGACTCAGGTGGGCTATCTCCCGCCTGAGCAATACATCACCATATCTTGACAGTCTGGGCACTCTCTACCGTTCCGCCGCCCCCTTTGTCGAGGCCTGTGTCTTCTATAGAATTTCAAAAATGTTGGGTAGCGCTGATGTCATCGAGAAAGTGGCGTTCAATAATGAAGAAGAAGCAGACCGTGACAGTGCTGCCCATAATCATGGACACCGAAGAAGGGCCCGTTGAAAAGTTAGTGAACTTAGAGGAGTTGGTCTAGAGCAGGTTGCCTAGATAGCTACGGTTCACGACTGTCTCGTTCCGTACTTACTGTCTAGGTGCGTGGAATAATCTCCAGATAGATAGTTAGAAATTTCCAAGCAGACTACGGATAGATTAAAAAATCAAGGGAAAGACAGGAACCGGAATATGGCTGAAGAGCAGTTCGAACTGGATGGCGAACCCACAATCTACTTCTACGTAGATAACGACACTGACCAAGTGGATGGAATCTACATGTTTGGGTTCAGCCTTATGAGCCGAAAAAAGGGCGCTGACTGGGAATTAGCCTCTCGTGAAGAAGAGCCTATGAACAGTTACATAACTTCCCCTGCAAAATACACAATTTATGCCTTTGATTGGAGTACCGACATTCTTCTGGCAAAAGACTCCGACCCAGACGATGACGAGGAGTGGAACCCAATAGTAATCCAAGCCTGGGGACGTGGCGAAGACCTCTCGAAAGCCGACATTTTGCCATTCAGCAGGATGGTTTCGGCCGGTGATTCGACAGCCCCTTCTGAAGCTTCGACCTGAGGCTCTAATTAATACATCCAACGCTTACACCCCTCGATGCCTCAAACTCTTTGGCATCAACGCTTAGTCGCCACTTGACCTTTACGGCCATCCAGTCCTCAAATTGGTGACTCCAGTGCCTAAGTTTTGTTGGTAGTCAGTAGAAAAGACCTCTTACCCACTCAGGAAGTTTGTTTCATTGAGACCTTTGACACGAGCCAGTTCTATCCGTCTCAATGGACCCATTACTCCACGGGATTCGTCACACACAGACCTGGATAAGTTAGCGAGACTCCAGAACCCTTGAGATGGTCCGCCGCCTATCTCATGTTCTTAAGTGACCACTGAGACTGCTAATCTCCCCATCAGAGAGAATGGAATAAAATGCGCAAATGTTTGGCAATTTTGTCGGCAGCACTTTTACTGGCGGTTGGTCTCTCATCAGCGATAGCCGCCACTAAGTATTCGGCAAATCAGAAGACCCTCGCCACCTTTAGTGCGACAGCAACCTGGCTTACGAGCACTCAGAAAGCTCAAGTCAAAGCAGCTGTTGAAGCAAACCCAAATGCAGAGAAATTTATCTGCACTGGTATTCGCTATTACTCCCAGCCAATGAGCGTGAACATCATGGTGAGAGAGCGAGCTAAAGCCGCATGTGATTATGCCAAAGAGTTAAACCCTAATCTTTCTACTTGGACCCAAAGCAAACCGACCCAAGCAAGAAGCTATGCAGGCAAAGTTTTGCTCACAATTACAAGCCTGAAAAACGCCGTTGGAGCAACTCCGGAAGACAACTGGGTAAAAGGAGCAGACACACCTTACGAGGCTGGGTGCCAGGATTTCGAAGCAGGCAGACTCAAGCACAAAGACCTGGAAACCTATCGCCCCATCATCGCTGATATCTGCGAAAACTTTGAAATGAACTACGACCTTGTCGAGGTTCGCTACAGCCCCCTAGTAGATCGCGAGGACTTGGATTATTACGTCCAAGCTAATGTCTTCGGCTTGAGCTACTGGAATCGTTATACAACTAATGGCATGGACAAGCGCTATCTGGTGATTTTAATGGAGGAGGAACAGGATTGGTGGACGGCTCAACTAGACGAGCTACTTCAGATTGAACCAGTTTGGTTTGGTCCATCCGGCGAAGCTGGGCATTGTTATGCTGCTGAGCCGGAGGCCCTTTGCCCAAAGCTCTACGTTGGAAACGAGGGAGCCACCTCGGGTGATTTTGACGTGCTCACCACAATGATGGGTTCTAAGCTGGAATGGACTCCATTTAGAAGAGTAATTGCAATTCACGAATCAACGCACGGATTTCAGACCTCGGAACGTTTGGGTCATTGGAGGTCCTGGTTCGTGGAGGGTCAGGCCACTTACTTTGAGATGGCAGCATCTATTCTTGTCAGCTCAGTGCGCGGCTTTGATGGACGTGATCAGGCGATAGCGGAGTCTCACAGTCGCGATGAGCATCCTTTCAAAGCAACAAATAGTGCCGAAGCCTACGAGTTTCTGAAAAACTGCAATGGCAGGCAATATTGCCATGGACTGAATTACATCGGTGGATCATTCGCCCACGAATTACTTGTCAACACCTACGGACTCGAAACCTATAGAGCCTGGAACCTAGCTTTAGCTGAGCAGCTGCCTGATTTCGTGTGGCAAGGCCAACCCGAAGCGGAAAGAGTACAAGGCAACAAAATGTTTGCAGATCTCTTTCAGGAGTATTTCAAAGTTGATATTGACGACTGGGAGAAGAACACTTACTCCCAGTATCTAGTCGATCAGTTTTCTTGAGGTGAAACTGGCATCGTTTGCGATGGAGTTGTTATCCAACACTTTTTACCAAGTTCGACGCAAGCTCTGACCTAATCCGTATTTCTCAAATACTCGGGCGGTTTTTAAAAAGGCGTTCTTTCCAGTTTTTGATTACTTGAGTTGGTCTGAAATCGTATTTCAGAGGACTAATAGAATCCATTATTACCGCAGCGAAACTTGGGTCTAGTTAGCCCATTGAGGAATCAATGAGTGCAACTAGCTTGGTGGCTGTCTGCTCATCGATGACCAAGTGAGTGATGACTCCAGCTCGAAGTGCCGCCAGCAACGGAATCACCTTGTTGTCGCCTGACACCGCACACACCCTGATTGGTATGCGCTTGAGTTCTTTAGGCGTGGGGCCGGTGGCTCGTAGGTTCAATGAGAGGTCTTCGTAGGTTCCGTCTGCCCTAAGAAAGACAGTGCAGACGTCGCCTACTACTTTTTCGGCGTTTAGAAGTTCAATGTCCTCTTTTTCCAGGTAGCCACCCGAATAGACGTGACTGGGAACCCTGCCCGTGAGAGCGCCAATTGAAAAAAGTGCAATGTCAGCGCGACGCTGAAAATCAAGGACTCTAGCGATTGAT
>Ga0306866_1000596_pt1 | contig 10718 bp, 8 predicted proteins | sample AntRauTorckE5432_FD_190450 | JGI IMG/M metagenome (GOLD analysis project Ga0306866, IMG submission 190450) | Saline lake microbial communities from Rauer Islands, Antarctica - Metagenome Torckler E5 #432 (v2) (version 2) | ecosystem: Environmental > Aquatic > Non-marine Saline and Alkaline >...
TGCAGCCCTATTTGTTTCCTCATTTGGGTTACTGCCAACTTATGACGTCAGTTGATTCTTGAATTGTTTTGGGTGGAGTCCAGTACATAGACAAGAGATGGGTAAACAGGAATATGACCCCTCATGCAGATAAAACTCGAGACTGGCAGTTCTTTGGTGTCCCCATAGACAGAACGACTAAGACTCTTCACATCTCAAATATTGCCATAAAAGCCGACACTAGATGGAAAGATAGAGTGCTTGGGCAGCTTCGTAGCTACGAGAAAATCGCCCCACATTACGACCGAACAATGGCGTTAGTGGCTGAGCGTCTAGAGGGCGATGAATCTAATCTCTCGAAATTCTTAGAACTTACAATACGGAAAACAGCTCAACACCTTTTTATAGAGACGTCCACTCACGCTCAATCTCAGATGGGCCTGAACTTAGGGGCTATTGAGCACCCAGGTCAGTGGGCATTAAGGATCTCGGAACAAATGAATGCAAACGAGTACATAAACCCCGTGGGAGGATCTGCTTTGTTCAAAATTCGCGAATTTCAAGAGTCCAAAATCAAGCTCTCTTTTTTGCAGACATCAATAAGCCCATACTTTCAACAAAGAAATTCAATCATCGACACTACGATTCGGAACTACCTGGGTGATTTGCCAAAAATGCCGACAAGTGACTTTAGACTTGTCTAGGAATTGTGGTGCCCATCCTGAAACGCGATACATTAATCTTTAGCATTTGTTGCTAAGTTCTAAGAAGGGTTACCATGGCCGGCAGGGTTCTAATCTTCGGTTCGAGCGGGAATTCGGGTCGAAATTTAACTCGACATTTTCTCGAACTAGGCTGGCACGTTTTGGGGGTGTCCCGATCCCCGCATAGCCACGAAGACGCGAAATTTACCCACATATCTGGGGACATCACGGACGCCTCTCTCTATTCAAAACTGCCTGGGGCGTTTGATCTTGTGGTTAATTTCGCCGGAATTCAGCCCAGCATCTTGAGCTACGATGAAAATTTGGAGCCTAGGCGAGCCTTGCAAGAGTACGTCTCGACTAACATTCTTGGGACTTCGAGAGTCCTGGACTTTGTGGCAGCAAGGGGAATCCCAACATATGTCTACGCAACTTCGCATCGGGACATTGAGAATCACTGGGCACAAGGAAGGAGGTTGGCCAACAATCTTCCAGTCTCAATCAATCCACAGGGGGATCACGCTCTCTATGCAGCGACCAAGGCATCAGGCATGATGTTAGGGGATTGTGTAGGAGACTCTTTTGGCTTTAGGGTCTTCAATCTTCGATTACCAATGATTTTTTTGGTTCCACAGAATCCACACTACCTAAAAGCAGGCAAACAAAAATTGATGCCATTCCTAAGGCTCATTCGAGATGCACGTCAAGGGAAGGCGCTTGAAGTCTGGGGTGATCCCGGCCTGAAACGGGACTATGTCCACGTGAAGAATCTTCTCAACATGGTGAAACTCTGTTTCGACAGCCCCCTGGATGGAGGCACCTTCGCGGTCGGCACTGGCGAGGCTGTCAGTACCGAAAGTTTCGTGAGGGGCATAGCTCAGGAGTTTGCCCCGGGCGATAAGGAAATTTCATTGGTTTACCGAATGGACTTGAGGACCTACAAGAACGCAATCTACGAAGTTGAGGAACAGGCTGAACTGCTTGGCTACAGCCCGGTGCTACTCCCTGAAATGCTATCCCTGCTCCATAAGGAGCTGCGTAGCTCGGACTCCTTCACTCGTTGGGGGTGGTAGCAGGTGCCCGAAACCAGGTTTATCGTGCACCTGGGCTTTCCAAAGACCGCTTCGACCAGTCTGCAGTTCAATCTGTTTGCGAAGCTTGAGAAGACGGAGGGGGCCCGGCTAGAGACTTGGCGCAAAGATGATGCGATGGAACACCATGACCTGAGGCCAAGCAGTCGTCTTTTTTGGGCAAAGAGCTCCTAAGTCGGCACTCAGAGGTTGCTCGAGGCGTACTTAACATCCTCTCTGACGAGAGTTTCACAGCACCATTGCGGCTCAGGAGAAATAACTTTGGAATAGAGGCTCGAGACCCCATCTCGTTTCCTCAGCAAATATCGGATCAAGTTCTTAACGGGGCGCCACCTGGCACAAATTTAGAGTGCTTGATAGTCCTTCGTGCCCAGTCGGACCTTATTTACTCGCAGTACGTGGAGGAGTACAAATTAAAAACGTATAGGGGCGTCGACATCCTGTTCGAAAAAAAAGGCCCAATGAGTCTCGAGGGCTATGAAATCTATAATTTTGGAAGATATTTCTTGGAGCTATCTCGCGTTTTTGGCGTAACCAACGTTCACGTCCTGTTCTTTGAGGATTTAATTTATGCGCCCGAGGATTTCTGCCGACCACTTGCTGCGCTTCTAGGCACAGATGCTGACCTAGTTCGTAGCGCTCTTTCCTCGAACCCGCGCAACAAAAAAAAGCGCGAGCTTAATGGCTATGTGACAGAAGACCTTGACATCACCATTCCTTATCTGACGGAGATTCAGGTGCGGCAAATCAAGGATCATTTTCGTGATGGCAATTTGATGCTCGGAAAAGCGATAGACGCCCTAGAAAAAATGCAAAAGTACGGCTACCTGTAAATGAACACGCTACCAAATCCATCGGTGTTTCTTACCAAGCAAACCTGCAGAAGGAGTGCGGCGATGAATACGTTCCAACAGTCTCTGCGCTTCGAGCGCAGCCTAACTCTTATCCTAGAGTCACGCCCTAGTTTACCGGAGATTCCCGGAATTCCGAATTCGGTCTGGGCTGGTGGCGTTGAATCTTCCTCCAAGGTGCGTGACCTAGAGGTCCATTTTGAGAGTGATTGTTTTCAATTTTTTCCTGCCTCGGGACTGAGAGAAAATCCAACACCTCGGTTCAAAATTTCCAGGGTTCACGCCATTCGCCTAGAAGAGCTCTTAGACGTCGCTTTTCGACATGAGAGCGAAGGGACTGGATTTAATCAAATCGGAGCCACTTTTTGCTCTATTGACGTTGTAGTCGGTTTCCATGCCCGGCTCGTATGCGTTGGAGGCACTCTAATCCTCAGAGACCTGCAAGCTGGAAAGCGTTATTGGGTGTTTGATTTACCTGAACAGTTCGAGATAGCACTTTCTGAAGCAATCGGTGAGCAGGGTTTGATACCTGGTTCCATCGTTACTATTTACCTGAGCATTGACCAAAGTGGTCACTGGAGGATTGGCAGAATAACCCTGAACCGAGCTGGCCAGCATTGGGAAGCCCAGCGGGCAATTGGTAAAAACATTCCACTCTTGTCTGTACTGGCGGCACTAGGCAGGACCGTTTCAGCCCGGACTTTCGTGCCGCCAGAGTTTGTGATGCTAGGTAAGGACGCCGAAACTCTTAGGTATGATTTAGCCCCAAGGAGAGTGGTCTTTGATCTCGACGGGACCCTTGTGTGGAGGGGTAAACCAATAATCGAGATGGTTCAACTCGCCCTGACTTTTTCTAGAGACGGCATACCTGTCGAAATCCTGACACGAAATCCCGGCAACATCCACGCCATCTTGGGTGATGCAGGTGTTCCCACTGAGATTTTCAGCCGTTTTACGCAGCTGCTGCACGGTGAAAAAAAATCTAACTACATTGAGGCTGGCTCTATTTTCTTTGACGACGAATTTCACCAACGCTTGGAGGTTAGTGAGGCTTTAGGAGTTCCTGTAATGAGTGTCGATCAGGTTGACTTTTGGCAATAACGTCCGGGACGATAATGGCGCCACACGGCTTAAGCAATTTCTTCGCGGCAAAAAAAACCTCAACCGACGTTCGATAACACCATGAGTATTTTGTCGATGTGTTTACTTGGTGTGATGAAATCTATTTTCACATTTCCCGATCTCGTTCCGGTTCGCGAGAGTTGGTGGAATCATCCGAATGAGTTCAATCTCGAGGCGGACTTTGCTGACATCTGTCAGAGGGAAGCCGAAATCTAGAGGAAGCCAACCGGTCTGGCTTCGACACATGGCCGAAAGGCGTCAAGCTGCAAGTAAGTCTATGGAAGGAATTCTCGGCCAGAATAGCTGTGCTTCACAAATCTAGACTCTCAGCGCACCCCCTTGAGGAGACGGCCAAACTTAACGGGCATCGGAAGTTGGAAATGAGTCCAGAAACGAGGCAATCTTTACTCCGGCGCCCTCTCAGGGCAATTAAAGGCCGATACTCTATTGGGTAGACAGTTGAGCACCAGAGAGGTGCCCCTTCCAATGTCAAAATCGCTATTTAGACGAAATCCATGGCCGCGCGCTGAAATGCGCGTTGGGTTCTAACTGGATAGTGAGAATCAATCTCGTTGTCTAAAGCGTAATAAGAATTTAGTTTTGAGGACTCTTAGCTGAAGCCTCGAGCATAAGGCTAGCCTAGACGCATGTGTTTATAAACCGCTTTGCACGCAGTTAAAGAGAGGATCAAAATGGTGGAAACTTTGATGTTTTTGGGAGCGTCTCCAACTCAAATTGCACCGATTGCCTACGCCAGAAGAATGGGGTACCGAATTCTCACGGTTGATAATCGAGCTGATAACCCTGGCCACAGACTGGCGGACTTGAGCTTTGATATTTCTACTAGGAGCTACCTCGAGATTTACGAGCTGGCTAAAGCCAATAATGTCAATGGGGTTGTGGCATACGCGTCAGATCCCGCCGCTTTCACTGCCGCATATGTATCCCAGAAATTGGGTTTGCCCGGACATAATCCAGACACTGTGGAAATTATGACCGATAAGGTCAAGTGGAGATCTTTCCTCAAGTCAATTGGGGAGATTACCCCTCAATACATTGAAGTAAAATCGTGGGGTGAGATTTACGACGCAGGTCAGATCTTTCCGGAAAATTTCTTTGTCAAACCGCTGGACTCATCTGGCAGCAAGGGCATAACCGAACTACGACCTGATTTTAGTCGACGTTCGGCAGAGCGGGCATGGCTTAGGGCTATTTCTTATTCGTCAAAGTCGACTGTGATTCTAGAAAAAAAAATTATTAGGAGTGGTCCTCAGGTTGCCGGCGATGGGTTCCTTTCTGGGGGCAATCTTGTCCATACGTTTCTGGGGGATGAAAACTTTAACAGCCAGCTAAGTGGAATAGTGCCGGTAGGGCAGACTTTTCCGTCCACGCATCCAGACTCTCGACTTCTTAAAGCCAAAGGGAGACTTCAAAAGGTAATTAAAAAGCTTGAGCTTCAATCTGGGGCGCTAAATTTTGACTTTGTTTTCGACGAAGACGGCATGACTCACATTCTGGAAATTGGTCCGCGAAACGGTGGATGCAGAATTCCCGAAGTGGCACTCCTATCAACCGGGGTGAATATGATCAGCGCGACGGTTGAAGTCAGCCTGGGGCGTGATTCGGGTGTTAGGGACTCCAATATTTTAATTCCTTGGGGAACTTACATGATTCACTCTCCCAAAGCCGGAAGCTTCTTGGGGCTAAACGAGGCTTGTGAATCACGGCAACTCCTCCGCGAGCTTGACATTTGGCTCGGACTTGATGAAAAAGTGAAGGCATACTTTGGTTCTGATAATGCAATAGGGTCCGCTCTATTAAAACTTGATGACACAAACGACACGCCAGCTAGCGTGGTCGAGGACCTGAATCGTAACCTGGTCCTTCTGAAGTAGGGGACGTTATTTGAGGCGGAGACTGCGACGGAGCTTATCAATCCCACTGCTGGCACTAACCACGAATTCACTGAACTGTGGAGATTCATAGGGAGCTGTTACACCCGTAAAATTGGGTATCTTGCCAGCTCTTGCCTTCTTGTATAGGCCCTTCGGGTCACGTTCTTCGCACACCTCAAGAGGCGTCGACACATAAACCAAATGAAACCTTTCGGCGCCAATAATTTCTTTTGCCAGCTGCCGGTCTTTCTCCATAGGTGAAACCAGAGCGACGAGAACCATCAGGCCAGCATTCGCCATCAAGGCTGCAACCTCTGCGGTTCTTCTTATGTTTTCAGTTCTATCTTCCTCGGTGAAGCCAAGATCTCTATTGATGCCGAACCTTAGGTTGTCACCGTCGAGCAAAAAATTGGCCTTGCCTTGCTGGTGGAAGTCGCCGCTCAGCTCATTGGCGATGGTCGACTTACCCGAGCCAGACAGTCCTGTGAACCAGATGACTTTTGGTGTATTGGCTAAAAGGTCAGCATGCATTTGGTTTGTGACTTGCGAATCGTGCCTCGTGATATTCTCACTTCTTCGAAGCGCGAAGTTGACCGTGCCAACGGCAATGGTTTGTCCAGATGAAGGGTCACAAAGAATGAATTTGCCCAGCTCTGGTTTGTCGGCAAAGCTTGAGAGGGCGACCTTCTCTGAGGTTGAGATGTTTACTCTCACAATTTGATTCACACCAACGTGTTGAATGGCGCCGGTTTTCTCATTTGACTCCAAGGAGATTCGGCTGAGCTTCGTAAGTGTTACCCAGGTTGAGCCTGAGCCCGACTTCAGGAGGTATTTGCGTCCGGCCTGGCCCCTCCCCTCTGAGAGCCAAATCAGGTCACTTTCGAACTGATCGTGCAGATCAATCGGGGTGCTTGAGATTATCTGGCCTCGCTGGAGATCAAGGTCTTGCTCGATTTCAATAGAGATAGCTTGAGGTGCTGTGGCGCTTGTTACGCTCTCACCCTCAACCAGAAGCTGCTTGATCGTTGCGTTGCGTTGGCCGCAGAATAGTTTTTGCCCGGCTGAGATTTCTCCTGAGAGCATGCCTCCTAGATAGCGCCTGCCCCCTTCTGAGAGCCTTTGGACGTATTGAACCTCAAACAACGGATCTTGATTTAGTCGTCGGTGCCCGTGGAGCGAATCCAGCGTCTGCAAGAGCGTAGGTCCACCAAACCAGGCGAGCTTGTCCGAGGACTTTACGACGTTGTGACCTCTAAGGCCACTAACGGGGAGCACTTTATGGCTGATGTCTGAAAAGTGAGAACTGCGCTTTGTTACATGGGAGTCAATGTCCTGCTTCATTCGGTAGAAAGCCTTTTTGCTGAAACCAACCAGATCCATCTTGTTGATCACAAAAAGGATTTCTCTAATTCCAAGCCGCAAGGCTATTTCAAGGTGGTGCAGGGTTTGAGGCTTGAGCCCAGCCTTGGCATCAACAACGAGCATGAGTGCGTCGCTACCTGCGCAAGCAGTTGCCATGTTTCTTGTGTACTGTTCGTGGCCGGGTGAATCAGCTATTTGGTAACGACGTTCATTAGTGTCGAAGAACCTGCGAGCAACATCGATAGTTATGCCCTGCTCTCTTTCGCTTTCTAAACCATCCAGTAAATCGGCAATTTTCTCTGGGTCGAAGTCTTTTGATATTTGGTCGTCGAAGATGGACCCGGTGTCAAGCAGCAGTCTTGCGAGAATTGTGGATTTGCCGTCGTCTACAGAGCCTGCTGAGGTTATCTTGAAAATCTCTTTTGGCATTAGAAGTAACCCTCCTTCTTCTTTTGTTCCATGCTGGCGCCTCGATCAAAATCAATTACCCGCGAGCTGCGCTCGCTAACTCGCGTGCTTATTAGCTCCTGAATAATCTCGGGGATTGTCTCAGCGTCGCTGAGCACCCCACCTGAGAGCGGGTAGCAACCTAGAGACCTAAAGCGAATTTTTTCAAAGTAGACCTTTTCCTCTTGGTCCAAACGGAAACGATCATCATCAATCATGATCAGCGCACCATTTCTTTTGACAAAAGGCCTGCGCTTAGCAAAATACAATGGAACCATCGGCACATTTTCAATCTCCAGATAGCGCCATATGTCTAACTCGGTCCAGTTTGAAATTGGGAACACTCTTATTGACTGGCCTTCAGCCAGAGAAGTGTTGTAAATGTTCCAAAGCTCCGGTCTTTGGTTTCGTGGGTCCCATGCGTGATTTTTATCTCTTACCGAAAATATTCTCTCCTTAGCCCTGGATTTCTCTTCGTCTCGCCTTGCTCCACCAAATACAAAGTCAAACTCGTGCTCCTCGAGAATTTGTTTTAGCGCCTGGGTCTTGGTGATGTCAGTGTGAGTGGCAGATCCTGAATCAAAAGGGTTTATGTCCTGTTCGATTGCATCAGGGTTTATGTAGTGAATGGTTTGAACATCGGTTCGGTTCTTGGTCCACTCGCGGAATTCGTTCATCTCTTGAAACTTCCAGCGAGTGTCTATGTTCACAAGCACAAAAGGTATGGCCTCGGGAGCGAATGCTTTTTCTGCGAGCCGGAGCATAACCATAGAGTCCTTTCCGAGTGAGAAAAGCATTGCCGGGCGTTCTGCTGCTGCCACAGCCTCTCGAATGATGTGGATGCTCTCTTGTTCCAGTTCCCAAAGGTGAGCTTGATCTGCAAAGGTCTTTTTGGGCCGGTCGATTGGCTCAAACTCGAGCGGAAGGTGAGCCGCGTCCAGAACCTCTAAGTTTTTATTCAATCTAACCCCTGAAAGCAATCTTTGAACTTCACCGTGGGGCACCAGCTGGAGCTTTTCGGTTAAGAGATTTAGGGCCATTTCTAAAGCTTTTGGGGTGATAGCCGAGAGCTTCATGATCTGGAGGTGACCGCGGAGGTCACTTAGTATCAACAGGCTGGCTGCGGAATTTATTTGCAGGACCCGAACCTTGAGTCGTTTAGATTTCAGCCAATTTCTCAAATGGGGCAGAACGATCCTGTTTAACGGTCGATTTCTGGCGTCTACAACTGCCTCCAAAGAGGAGATCACTGGTCCGGTGATTTCTTCTAGGTTTCTTTGGAGTTGACGTTTGGACTTTTCTAGTTCTGCAACCTCAATCTGCAGCTGAGTTAAATCATGCCAATAACCGTCGGCGGTCTTGGCCCGTAGGGTTTCCAGTAATGTCGCGCTTTTCATTATTTTTTATTCTAAATGAGTTTTATATTTTTATCTGTAAAAAATGTTCCCAAAATTCATTTCGTGACAGAATGCTGTAATGATTGAGCATCTGCCCCTTATTGTTTCGGCATTTTTTGTCGGTGCGCTGGTTGGGCTAAGCGGTGTTGGTGCGGGAGCGGTCATGACACCACTCTTGATTTTGTTCTTCTCGGTGCCGCCAGTGGTTGCGATTGTGACCGACTTAATCTTTGCAACGTTAACAAAGCTTGTTTCGGCGGCAATACATTCTCGGCGGGATTCTGTCGACTGGATTGCCGCTCGATCAATTTGGAAGGGCAGTATCCCGGGCGTGCTGATTGGCATTCTTGTAGTTATCTTCTTCGGCACCCAGTTCGACTTCTTGCTCACTTTCTTTCTTTCGGTCGTTCTGATCTTCACCAGCATCAGCATGCTGGGCGGTGTGAAGTTGGGCGGCGCGAGCGCTGCCAAAAGCTCATTTTTTGGGGGTGCCTTTATCGGCTTCTCCGTCGCCACAACATCTGTCGGAGCAGGCGCCCTGGGGATGGTGCTGTTGCGAAGGCAGATTGGCGATGAAAACCCACGGAAGCTCGTGGGGACTGACATCATTCATGCGATTCCCATCGCTTTAATCGCGGGCCTCAGTTACGCAGCCAGCGGGCTAATGAATTTTCCTCTTCTTGGGGTCATGCTGATGGGTTCAATCCCCGGAGCTCTGGCTGGGTCGCTTTTTTCTAATAAACTCAGCCCTGAGCATCTTCGAAGGGTTTTGGCAGCTGTTTTAATGGTTGCGGCAATTAGCGTTTTAATGAAATCTTTTGGGGTCTTTTAGGGATGTGCACTTATGCTGCGTTGTCCAAACCCCTTTTTCGCCGGGATTTGCGATAGTTCTCCTGAACGAAACCCCATTGGTTGCGAAGTAGTAAATAACCACTAGTTCAATAACCACTAAGTTAGGTCACAATTCGGCACTGACCGCCCTCGGGCGAGCTTGGTTTCGGTAAGTTTTAGCAATTAAGTCCCGGAAGTAAGGTGAGCATGAAGAAGCTAATTATTGGGGTTCTGTCAGTTGCTGTTTTGGCATTTGGTCTTCTGCCGGCGCAAGCTGCAACCAAATACGTGGCTAGTCAAAAGACGCTTGCAAGTTTCAGTTCTAGTGCTACCGGTCTGACGACTCTTCAGAAATCCCAAGTGGAGCAGGCGGTGGAGGCTAACGCCTATGCCGAGAAGTTCATCTGCACTGGCATTCGCTACTACGAGCAGGCGATGAGCGTGAACATTACCGTTCGGAAGCGTGCTAAGGCAGCTTGTGACTACGCCAAAGAACTAAACCCAGAACTGTCGACTTGGTATCAGAGCAAGCCGACTCGGGCGAGAAGCTATGCGGGAAAGGTATTGCTGACTATCAAGACCGCTAGTGACATCATTGCAAGTTCCGGCAACGCAGCCCCCACCGTGGAAAAACATCGTTATCTTGATTGCGACAGCTCGAGAGTTGACACTCGGGTTGACTCTATCTCGCAGAGTAATGTCATAAATGTTTCTTGCCCCGAGGATGCTCAGACTCCTGCCACCCCTTTAGATTTCGATGCGACGCCCTCAGATCCAAGTATCTGCGAGCTTACGGATGTCAGTTCCGGTCGGATGAGGTTCAACTCACTCATGGTCGGGTTCCCAAGAACCACGAGTAACTTGGAATCCACTGGAAATTACAAAATTACTGTTATCCCGTTGGATTGGTCAGACTTTGCCGGTAAAGGGAAACCCTCAACCGTCCACCGGGCTGCAGTCGATAAGTTTGCAACGTACTATCAAGAAATGTCCTATGGGAAGCTGAATCTTGAGGTGAACTTCGCAGATCAGTGGTTCC
>Ga0306866_1000599_pt1 | contig 10702 bp, 10 predicted proteins | sample AntRauTorckE5432_FD_190450 | JGI IMG/M metagenome (GOLD analysis project Ga0306866, IMG submission 190450) | Saline lake microbial communities from Rauer Islands, Antarctica - Metagenome Torckler E5 #432 (v2) (version 2) | ecosystem: Environmental > Aquatic > Non-marine Saline and Alkaline >...
AATTTGAGTTTTGAAATTAATTTTCCTATATCCTCGGAAATAAACCAACCATCTCTCTGGTTTTCAGCATCTTCTCCATTTTTTCAGCCGTTTCTGGTATAAAAATTTTAATCATTTCTTTTATTTTTTTTAAGCTAACTAAAAAATTTAACATTTCTTTTTCAAATTTTTCTGGGTCAGATTCCGCAATTTCCCAAGGTTTGATAGTCTCAATATTTTTGTCCAATTCTGTAACCTTTTTTTGAGCATCCTCTAAAACCCTTTCCACTTGGCCTTTATCAAAATATTTGGAATATTTTTTTAAATCTAATTTGACATTTTTCTCAATAAATTTTTCAATTTCTCCATTGCTAAGATCAATTTTTTGACTCAATTTAATCACTCTTGAAAAAACATTTCCCAAACCATTAGCCAAATCGTTATTATATTTTTCTGTCATTTTTTCCCAATTCAAATCAACATCTTCGCCAAAATTTGAACTTCCCATTAATAAATATCTAGTTCCGTCAATTCCAAATTTTTCTACCATTTTCAAAGGAGAAATAACATTACCCAAACTTTTACTCATTTTCTGACCATCAGAAATTATGAAACCGTTGATATATATTTTTCTTGAATTTGGCAAATCAGCAGACATTAACATTGCTTGCCACATTGCTGATTGTTGACGTAAATTATCTTTGCCTGCCAACTGCACTCCTGGCCACCATTTTTCAAAATTTTTATTGTTTTCTGGCCAACCCAAGACAGAAATATAGTTAACCAAAGCGTCAAACCAAACATACATTACATGCTCATCATCACCTGGAACTGGAATTCCCCAAGACATCTTTTCTTTCAATCTGGAAATACTAAAATCTTTTAATTCATTCTCAACAAAACTTTTGATTTCATTAAATCTTTTTTGAGGCTCAACAAAATCTGGATTATTTTTATATAAATCCAACAAATCTTGCCGATAATTAGAAAATTTAAAAAAATAGTTTTCTTCCTCGTAAACTTGAAGGTCTTTATTGGGATGTAAAGGACAACGACCTTCGTCGTTTAATTCCGAATCAGTTTTTTCCAACTCACAACCCACACAATATTTGATTTTATATTTGGCTTTATATATATCGCCTTTTTCTTCGCATTTTTTCCAAAATTCCTGAGCTGATCTAACATGTTGCTCATCAGTTGTTCTAACAAAATTATTAAAACTTAGATTTAAAACTTCTTTTAGTTCTTCAAATTTTTTTAACTGCGAATCACAAAATTCTTGTGGGGAAAGATTTTCTTCTTGAGCTTGATCAAAAATTTTCTGACCATGTTCATCAGTCCCAGTGTTAAAAAAAACCTCCTTTTTTAGAATATCTCTATTGAACCTAACCATCACATCAGCTCGAATAATCTCTGAAGCAAATCCAATGTGTGGACTGGAATTAACATAAGCCAAAGTAGTGGTGACATAATAATTTTTCATTCTTGAAAATTTAGTTTTAATGACGCTTAAAAAATCTTTTTATCAATTGAATTCCCTCAAATATCCATTTTTTAAATTTTTGCTTGCGACTTAATTTTTCCAAAAGCCTTTCCTCTTCATGTAATTCTTGAACAACTCGACTTTTGGATTTATAAAACTTGGTCGCTAAGAAAACTGCGATAGATGAAATCATAATACCAAAAAAGTTGATACCAAAAATCAATAAAGCATCAAAAAAATAATCTCTATATCCCATTTTCAAAGCTATTCCACTAATACAGACGGGGGGGATCAAAGTCACTGCTATAGCTGTTCCAGAAATATATTGAGAAAGTTCTTTTCTTATAAAAGATAAGGAAGCAATAAATCCTACTACCAAAGAAACAATGAAAATTTCTAACTCAAAACCTTTCTTCAACAAAAACTCAAAAAGTATTCCATCGGAAACATTAAAAAACATTGATATCGCAAAAGCTGAAATAAATAAAAGTATTATTGCCTTCAAAAAAACCAAAACTGAACGATAGAACAATTTGAAATTTCGCACTACTATCCCCAAAGAAATAGATAGAATAGCTGATAAGATTGGCGCGATCAACATTGCACCAATAATCAAAGCCACACTGTTCATAATAAGCCCAGCTGTACAAACAATGGAAGAAACCGCTACCACTGCAAAAAAACTCTTTCTGGGAGTAGAAGCTTCAATAATATTTTCTATAACTTGTTCTCTGTTTTTATCATCTACGTCTGCAAAAAGATGATCCCCTTTAATTTTTCCTAAAGTAAACATTGTGTATTTTAAATTAGTCTTTGACTCAATAATACTCTTTTTTATTTAATTAAACAAGCTTTTCTGAAATTAAAATTAAAAATCTCTCTTGACTAAAAGCTTACAAGCGACTATAATTCAAAAGAATTTAAAGACTTTAATATTGATTATATGAATCAGAAATTGATTGATTTTAATAAATCTCAAAAAAGAACCGATATTCCTGAAATTCAAACAGGAGACATTGTTCGTGTTCACAAAAAAATCATCGAGGGCGACAAACAAAGAATTCAGATTATCAAAGGCTTGGTAATTTCCATCAAAGGCAAGCAAAGTTCTTCTCCCACCATCACAGTCAGAAGAGACTCTCAGGGCATTGGAGTGGAAATGATTTTCCCGATTTACTTACCAGCTATTGAAAAAATAGAAGTTTTAAGACACAGCAAAGTTCGTGAATCAAAAATTTATTACATGAGAAAAAGATCAGGAAAATCAGCGAAAATGAGGATAAAAGATTTTTCAGACAAAGAGAAACAAGCTCAAAAAGAAGAGAGAGCAACCGCCAAGGCCGACAAAGAAGCTGTAAAAAAAACTGAGACTGAAAACCAAGAAAAAAGAGAAAGTGAAAAATCAACAAAAGAAAATAAGGTTGATAAGAAATCCAAATAATACCATTTACAAGAAACTTTTCATAAAAAATCGTTGACTATCAACGATTTTTTATTTATTTGTTTTTTATTTTGACTTGACTCGTGCCTCGAGAGGGACTTGAACCCTCATGCGCAAAAGCGCCACGGCCCTCAACCGTGTGTGTATACCAATTCCACCATCGAGGCAAACACTGAAATTAAGCCTTCTTCTTAGTAGCTGCTTTTCCTTTCTTGGAAACTTTTGCTTTTTTAGGAACTTTACTTTCTTTGGCTTTCTTGATTTTTTTAGATTTTTCAACCTTAAGAATTTTCATCCACCAAACCAGAATGTCTATCTTCCAAAGACTAATAAAAGCCCTAGCTGTCAAAAGAAAAATAAAAACAGCAACTATCCAAATTCCGCCCAAACTTCCGAATAACAATAAGTCGTTGCCGTCTTGAAGAGAATAATTATAGAAATAAAAAGCCAAAAGACCAGTCAAAACACTAACTACAATAAAAATTAAACCGCCTAAAAAATTAATGACAATATATGTTAAAATTAATTTTAAAAATTCCATAAAATTATTTTTAACAACTTTCCAACTTTTTATAAAAGATTCTTTGGGAGTTATTTTCGATAAAACAGTAAAAACTAAAGCTAGAGGCTTCAAAATTGCCAATACAAACATAAAAAGAATAAAAAGAATCACGACCAAAACTGTAAATATCCAAAAGAAAATTAGGTTCTCTACAATTATCAAAGGAATAAAGGCAATCGAAACTAAAGTCAACGCCATTAAAACTAAAACTATAAAAAATAAATCCAGCATAAAAACTTTGCCAAAAAACTTTTTTCCAACCAGCCAAGTTTTTTCAAACTCTAGTTTATGTCTATTATTTTTCTGTTTATCGTTCATTTCCATTACAACTCCAGCCCTAGCCACAGCAGAAATCAACCAAAAAATAATGGACAAAATAATCAAAACTGCTATCGCCAAAACAATCCACCTCCAATAAAGACCGATGAAATCACCAAAGGAACCTTGCGTATAATTATAATCAGAGCCTTCTTTTTCCGATTCAAAAAAGCTATAGCCTGTGCCTGTGCCTACAAACAAGCCCCAAAACCAAATGGCTTTATTTTTCCAAATCCGCCAAAAACCTTCTTCAGCTGCCTGATAATATTTGCTTGTTTCGATTTTATTCATAATTCCTGTGTTATTTTTTTCCATTTTTATTATTTTATTTGGATAAACATTTCTTTTATGTTAATATAAAATTAATAATTAGTAAATATAAAAATGAAAAAAACAAAACAAAAACCATCCCTAACTGACAGTATTTTGATGATACTTCTACTAGCAGTCACGGTGACCCAATTCTCATCCTGGGGATATCAATCCGTTAGATTCTTTCTAGGAAAACTTTTCAGTGTTGTTAATATGGACACCACCGCTTTAGATGCATCGATTGGTTTGATTGCAATGATAGCCAGTCTGCTTCTCTTCACTGGAATTATTATGAGATGGCAAAGAAACAATAAAGCAAAAAACTACTTAGATCTTGGAGTAGTTCTTTTTATCGGAAAAAATATATTAGATTTAATTAATACAATCATTTTATTTGATATTCGCTTCCCAGGACCAAAAAATATGAGTCAAATAAATTCTTTAGCATCCAGTTTGGGACTAGAATTTTTTCAATTAGCTTTTTGGATTGTTGTTTTTATCTATTTTGGTAAAAAATACAAAAAATTAAAATAAAATTAAACCTTTTCAAAAATCAAAAAAACCGAATCATTAATTATATTCGGTTTTTTTAATTCAATACCAATTTCAATCAACCCCACCCACCTAAGCTTTAAAAATGTTATAACATTTCTTTTATTTCTTGCTTTAATTTTATTTTAAAATCTTCTAAATTAGAAAAATCTTTTTGAACTGATCTCACAACTCCTTTGTCTTGAGCTTCGAAATTCTTTTCTTCTAAACTTGAGATAGCAATTATTTTTTTTGGGTCAATCTTATTTTCAAAAACAGCCTTATGAAAATTTTCATCAATTCCATAATAATCTAAGAAAATTAAATCGAAGTCTTTTTCTTCTTCTAAAAAATTTTGAGCATTACTAGACTCAGAAAAAACAGTAACGGCAATTGAATTTAAAGGATTTTTAAATTCTCCTAAAATCTGCATCAAAATAGTTAAGGTTCTGAGATCATCTTCTAGAATTAAAATTTTAATTATTTTATTAGACATTTTATTATTAATAATGAATTATAAACCTGTGTTTATACAATCTTTATTTTTCTAAAATCTTTTTTACCGACTTTAAGAATTTTTCCATTCCAATCATCGGAAATTTCCGCTCCTAATTCAATTTTTTCTCCATCAACGCTAACTCCACCTTGTTGAATTTTTCTTTTGGCATCGCTGTTACTTTCCGCTAAACCATTCTCAACTAAAATTTGAACTAAAGAGTTTTCCTTCTCAACTTTTAATTCCGAGACATCCATACTTAAATCTTTTTTTTGAAATTTATTTACAAAATCTTGCTCAGCTTTATCAGACTGCTCTTTACCGTGAAATTTCTCAGTAATTTCTTTAGCTAGTCGCATTTTCAAATCCTTTGGATTAACGGCGTCATTTTTCATATCCTCTCGCATTTTTTCAATTTCATCCATCGAAACATCCGTCATTAATTCAAAAGTATTAGCAATAAACCCATCCGGCCAAGACATAATTGCTCCATAAATATTCTCTGGAGACTGGTCCAAAAAAACGGCGTTGCCTTCACTCTTACCCATTTTCTTCCCCGTATCATCGGCTAAAATTTTTAAAGTCATCACAAATTTTTCTCGATTATTAATTGTTCTCTGTAACTCTCGTCCTCGCATCATATTAAACAATTGATCGTTTCCTCCAATTTCCAAATCAACGTCCATTGCAACGGAATCTTGAGCCTGCGCCAACGGGTACAAAAATTCATGCAAGTAAATTGGCTTTTCTTCTTCTATTCGCTTTTGAAACATATCTCTTTGCATCATCTGTTGAACAGTAAAATTAGAAGACAATTCAATCAAATCTCTGAAGCTCATTTTGTCACTCCATTCACTATTGTATCGAACTTCAACAGCATTATCTCCTTCAAAATCTAAAAAAGCTGAAGCTTGTTTTTGATAATTCTTACAATTTTTCAAAATTTCTTCCCTGGTTAATTTTGGTCGAGTGGCTTCTTTATCAGTTGGATCTCCAATCAAAGTCGTAAAATCCCCAATCAAAAAAATCACCTTGTGTCCCAATTTTTGAAATTCTCCCAATTTCTTAATCGAAATTGCATTTCCAATATGCAAAGAAGGCGCCGTTGGGTCATAGCCACAATAAAGTTTAATTTGCTTCCCCGACATTAAAAGTTTTTTAAATTTTTCCTTTTCATCCAAAATTTGCTCCACTCCCCTCGTCAAAACTCGCTCAATTTTCTTTTCATCGGTTATTGTTTTCATATTTACATTGCCCATCGCTCCTCCCCCTTTTGCAAAGGGGGATTGAGGGGGTTTTATTATCTAAGTTTATTATTAATTATTTTTCGTTTAGCATATTTCCCTTTTTTTATTTTATCCATCGAAAAAGGTGATGAATGAATTGAAGAGGTTTTTAATTATTTAAAATTATTTAGAACTTCTTTAATCACGTCAATATCGATAGAACTATAAATTTTTAAATCTCTCATCTTTTCCAGCTCAATCCATTCTGGTAAATCAATATACTTCTTTTCATCTTCATCGCAATTTTTTATCGAGATTTCTCCTCCAATTTTTTTAACTAAAAAATACATTACAATAGAATTCCAGTATTGACCAGCGTTTTTTGAAGAATATTTTGGATTAAAAAATGAAGTTCCACAATAAACAATTTTTCCAACCACTATCTCTAAACCGGTTTCTTCAATGAATTCTCTTTTTAAAGCCTCTTCCAATGTCTCATTAGCATCTACTCCTCCTCCCGGCATATCATATCCATCCCATTGTTTTGAAAGTAAAATTTTCCCATTTTCGATTAAAATTCCATAAACCGACGGCCGAAAAATCAACTGACTTGAATCAACTTCAGTTTTATTTCCCCAAACATCATGACAAACAATTTTCTTTTCCATTATTCAATTCTAATTTTTAAATCTTAATATCGCAAGAATTTTAAATTTGAGCAAAGTTCGAGGAAGAGCCGAGCAACGCAACGGAGTTTATTGATAGATAAATGAAGTGAGTAGCGGAAGCTCTGACAAAGAAATTTGCCAAATTTAAAATTCTTTCTTACATTTTTTCTAATGTTTCAATTCCCAAGAGACTCAACCCATTTTTCAAAACCTGCCCCGTTCCCTTCGCCAACATCAACCTTGATTTTTTCTGAACTTCCGTTTCCGCTTTTTGAATCGGACAATGTTCATAAAAACCATTGAATTTTTGAGCCACCTCATACAAATAATTGCAAATAATATGCGGAGCAATTTCCTCGCCGGCTCTCAAAACCGTGTCTGAATACATCGCCAAGCTACTAACCAAATGCTTTTCTTCTGGTTCTACAAATTCTAAATCGCTCAAATCATTCAAATCAACTTCACCTACTTTTTTTATTATCGAGTTGATTCTGACATATGAGTACAAAATAAATGGTCCAGAAAATCCATTCAATTTTATAAACTCATCTGGATCATAGTTGATATCTTTATGAAATTCATGAGAAAGAATCAGAAACTTCAACCCCGCCATCGCCACTTTATCAATAATTTCTTGTTTTTGTTCCAAGGAATATTCCTTAGAAGTAGTAATTTTTTCTTCAGCTAATTTCTGAGCCTCTTCAATAATATCAACGCAATTGATAGTCTTGCCCATCCTAGAACTAGTCTTCTTTCCATCCATCAACAACCAACCAAAAGGCACATGCTTATATTTCCCTTTAAAGTTTTTATCAATCTTCTCCAAGACTTTAATCACCGCTCTGAAGTAATCAGACTGCTCTACTGAGGTTGTAACAATCGAGAGATCTAAATCATAATCTTCAAATTTTTTGACTGCTAAAGCCAAATCTTTGGCCGAATAAGTAGGATTTCCTTCTCTAGTCAAAAATACCCAGGTATTCAAACCATCTTTCTCTCCATTATAAATAACAGCACCTTCACTTTCCTCGAAAATTTTACCTTTATACTGGTTAACTATTTTAATCGACTCTTCGTAAACCTCGCTCTCTGGATATTGTCGATCATATTCAACTCCAAGTTTTTCAAATACTGCATTTTGATGCTCAATACTCCAATCTCTAATTTCTTGATAATAACGATAATTTTCATTATCAGTTTTATTATAAATATCTTTATTTATTTCTCTTATTTCACCTTCTATTCTTTTGTCATCTCCAAAGGCTCTTGATGCTTCTACATACGCTTCATTCACAAATTTCATTTTTCTATCATTATCCCATTCTTTAAAATCAGCTGGTTTCTCTTTTTGAATAAATCCCCAAGTCGATTTAGCCACGTGCATCCCTACATCTCCAAAAAAATTAGCTTTAATTACTTCGTAGCCTAAAGCCTCAAATATTTTTACAACTGACAACCCGGAAACAGCACTCTTTAAATGTCCCACGGTGATAGCTTTGTGCGTATTAGGCTGACCGAACTCTACCATTACTTTTTTTCCTGCTCCTAAATCCGAAAATCCATATTTATCGCCCTGTTTTTGGATCTCTGAGAGGGTCTTAGAAAAAACTTCCTGACTAAAATAGAAATTAACAAACCCTGGTTTGACCACCTCGGTTTTTTCAAGCTGAGAATGGGCTAATGGGATATTCCAGATATCTTCATTGATCTTTTCGGCAATTTCTAACGAATTTTCCTTAACAATTCTGGCTAATTTTAAAGCGATATTAGTTGAATAATCACCGAATTTTTCCGGAGCTTTGTTTATTTCTATTTCTTCTAATTTTAAATCACAATCTTCCCAAAGTTTATCCACCACTCCCAAAATTATTTTTCTGATTTGATCTTTCATCTGATTCCATTAGACTTATGTCTTGATTATAGATAACAAACTCTAAAAAATCAAGAACAAGATAAAGAGCGAGATAAGGAAACTATTGACTATTTTCCAAAAAATAATAAAATGATTATTGTTGTCACTGTTTTTTTGGTTCCAAATAATCGAACTAGTTGAAATTATTAAAAATTTAAGATAAATATTTTCCCGGGTGGCGCAGTGGTAGCGCAGTTGACTGTTAATCAATTGGTCGTCGGTTCGAATCCGACCCCGGGAGCCCTAAAGGTTGATGTGCCGTTTCAAGTATTGTATTGAAAGGAGAACGCACTTCAAACACTAGCTTTTTGCCAGATAAACGGCAGTTCTGAATTAGCAAATTCAATAACTGTCGTTTTTCATTTGGTTCCGAACTCTCAAAAATTTCTTGAGCACGATTTGCTAATGAAAAGACTGTATTTGCAATGATATGATAGTTTTCATCTGCTTGAGTATATTCTTCTATTTTCCGAGTAGTGACATATTGCTCTTCTTTGAGTTCTTTCATTTTCTTGTCATAGATCTCGCTAGTAATACTATCGTCCAGACGAAGGTCTAAGAGCTTCTCTAGCTTGTTCTGAGCAAAGTTATAATCGTTTTGAAGCTCTTGTATGCTTTTCTTGTGAAACTCGTTCTTGCTCTCATTTAATGCCTTTAAATCACTTACAATCCTATTCACTCGAGCCTGTGACATCTTCATCCCTTCTAGCACTTTATGAATCGGCTTAAGCAGTTCCGTTTCATTAACATAAACCTTTTTCTTATGAATACCTTTGTAATTAGTACAAGAATATAAAATATATTTACCCTTCTTTAATTCTGGACTAATAGAGCAACCACATTGCTTGCATTTTATAAGACCTCTCAAGGCAAATGGCTTTACTGCATATTTAGTCGCCTTCTTTTGACGACCACTTAACACGCCTTGAACCTTATTAAACAAATCCATAGAAATAATTCTTGGATACTTATGAGGATATTCCCGCCCTTTTGAAGTCATCGTCCCAATATAAAATTTATCCTTGAGAGTTTTATGCACCATACTCGGAGGTATCCTTTTATCGTTCCGACTTCGCAAGCCTAATTTATAAGTCTCCTCTCTAACAGTTTTTACGGAATAATTACCCGTTGCATATAACTCAAATAATTTCTGCACTAAATGAGCTCTCTGAGGATCTAAGACTAGATCTTTTTTCCCGTCTTCTTGAGTAACATTAAGATAACCGACTCTTGCCTGTCCAATCCATTCCCCGCTCCTCAATTTCTGCTCTAAGGCTCTTTTAGTATTATCGCTAATCGCATTTGAATAGTATTGAGCCAAACTAACCGCAATATTGAAATGAAATAAATCCGTTGCTGGAGAATTTTGATTCAAAACCAAATTATCACTCGGAAAATGAAGCTCAATTTTGCCTTCCCTTCTCAACTGTTCAACCTTCGGCAAACCAACCAAAAAATCCCGAGCCAATCGGTCTACTTTGTCACAACAAAAAGCGATAATTTCTTTTTGTTCTTTTATGTAATCAATAACATCATCAAACTTTGCTCGATTTTCCTTGAAAGCACTCTCATCGAAAGTAAACTCTTTCTCAAGTTCAAGATTTGAGTTCTTTTCAATATAGCTTTTCAATCTAAAAACCTGAGCTGGCAAAGAATTGCCCGCTTCCTTTTGTTCTTCAGTTGAAACCCTGGCTAAAATTATTGCTTTCATAAAATTTTTTCTATTTCTCCCATTCTATATGACCATTAATATCGTTTTTCTCAAAAACTTCTA
>Ga0306866_1000600_pt1 | contig 10701 bp, 33 predicted proteins | sample AntRauTorckE5432_FD_190450 | JGI IMG/M metagenome (GOLD analysis project Ga0306866, IMG submission 190450) | Saline lake microbial communities from Rauer Islands, Antarctica - Metagenome Torckler E5 #432 (v2) (version 2) | ecosystem: Environmental > Aquatic > Non-marine Saline and Alkaline >...
GAACAAGTTTTAAAAAACCTCTGGAATACAGAATTAACAAAAATACCAGGAGGTGCTTACTGGGCTGAAGATCCTGACAATTGGAACTATGTTGAAATATATTGGATAAAGATGAAACGGAAAACCATTACGAGAAAAGCCGACATCGAAAGGTCTCTTCAAAAAGTGGAGCACGTTACCTTGCCGCAGAGGAAAAAATGAATATATTTGGAATTCACTTTTGTATGGATGAAGCTCGCGTAATATTGATGACAATTCCTTTTTTTTCAACACTATTTATAATTATAAAAACTAAGACTGGAATCTGATCGTGAGCAACTTAGAACAAATCGAAGAAGCCTTTTATATAATAAAAGATATCGATTGGATGTTTTTTGCAAATGAATATCTTGAAAAAGAACAAAAAGAAATACTTAATGACCGACGATTATTAGCTGAAGCTGAAATGAACGGATTGAGTGATTTATACTCACCTGAATTAAAAGAAGAAAAATGCACAATACAAGAATCATACGAAAGGGCGACATTGTGGCAAGATTTCAAGGAAAAGAAATCATTGATTTGGGTATCGTCGTTGAGGTTCTACGAAAAAATGGTTCAGAAACTGGTTGGATGAAAGTTTATTGGAATGGTCTTCGTAAGATTGAGATTACTTTTAAGAGTCGCATAAAAAATGTAGGAAGAAACGATTGAACTAAGCTTTACTTCTCTTCGCATACCTGTTAGGATATTATCATGAAACCCAAAATTGGAAAAAATCGTAATCCTTTTGCACTACAAGCATTGCTTCGCAATGGTGCTGGTATTCACGAGAAGCAAGGCAAAGAAAAGACTCGACATGACCGCCGAAAATCCAAGCAGAATAAATGGAAAGATGTTCAATAATGTCAAAATACATTAAGACAAAGCACTTTAAGTGTATAGGTATGCAATATGGAAATCCTCTCTTCAAAAGAGGAGACCTTGTTAAGCCTCGATATTCTTATGAGACGAAGAGTCATGGTATTGGTATCGTGATTGATGAAAAAAGGTTAAGAGGATTTGATAAATATCAATATCAAGTCTATTGGCAAAAGATGAAAAGAGTTACAACATACAACGAACCGTATTTAAGGTTCGTTGAAGGAGCAAAAGAAAATGGAAAATAAAGACATCCAAGGTGTTTTGAACAGTCTCACGTCGCGAGGCGTGTTGTCTGCTGATGGTCGACGTCAAGTGTTTGCTATTTTGACTCAGCAAGCCAAAGAACATGAAACGGATAAGAGTTTGCTTGAGGCAGACGTGGAACGCCTTCGTAAGCAAAAGGCGGCTCTTTTAGTAAAGAATGCTGAATTGTTGTCTCTTGTTCCTAAATCTAAATTGGCGCAACTAAGTTAAAATGGTAATCTCAGCGATTAAAAATTATATCGTGAATCAAGAGGAGGAAGAATTGTCAAGTGTTTTGGAAGCTTTAATGGCTTTACCAATTGATAAACAAAATATTCATGGATTTGAAGTTGCTATGGATACTGTTTATCTAGAAATGCGTAAAATAATGACGTCCAAACAAAAACTTCGGGGTCCTGGTAATATAGACAATCAAGGTTTGCTTGGAGTTGTAACGAGAATGAGAGATGATAAACTTGAGAGAATCATGAAGAGTGTTAAATCTCAAGCAACACGAGACACTCTTATTAATGATGGTGTGCCCCTTGAATTTGTTAATAAATATTATCCTTTATTGGATGTATCAGAAGGTCACGCTGAAGATACACTAGAGGATGATCTTCTAGATGTTGCGAATTATTCGATAATTTGTCTCATGGTTCTTCGCGGTATTTGGGGTCTTCCCACTCAAGAGACTTCGTTTTAAATGAATTACCTTGAAAGTTTTAGGCATGACAAGATTAGAAGAGGTGATCTTGTCATGCCTATTTTTGATAGTTTTTTAAGATATCACAAAGGAATAGGATTAGTGTTATCACGAAACGAAACTTCTTCTGGCGAGATAACATATTGGATCTATTGGTCTTCAATGAAAAAGAAAACTATATGGGTCGAAACTGAGGTTTATAAGTTTTTAAGAAAGGTATGAAATGTCAAATAAAAAAGCATCATCCGCAGCAGAACATATGTTCGACTTGACAGACGACATGAAACACGAAGATTTCGTTGAGTTTTTGGCACACCTTTGGGTTCAAAGTAACGTCCCTTTGCGTGCTGAATTAAAAGCTTGGCGAAAAAAGAACATGCCCAAAAACTCCGACGCTTGACAAGTCGCCCGATACCTGTTAGGATATTGGAATACCTGGGAAGTATATGTGCGCGAAGAAATGGAAGCTTTTGAGGTTGTGCTTAAAACAACCTCTTTTTTTTAAAAAGGATTTAAAAACATGAACTTTTTTAGAGAACTAAATCTTGGTGAAATATTCGTGATTATAGGTTTCTTACTTATTGTCGTCTCTATGATATCCTCCATTGTTATGGCAATTGATATAATATCTGAACAATATCAAAAATCTATAGACATTCAACAACATTCAAAACTCTTAAAATAAATAAAGGAAAAAAGACAAATGAACAAGACTTAACTAGAGTAAGTTACAAATAATATTTAAGATTATTAGTATTATATATTAGGATATTACACAACCAGATTTCCGTTTGAAGTGGAGCCTAAAGAATCGTTTCTAGGGCATGGAAGCGACAAACCATGGACGAAGGCAGGAATTTTTCCTGCCTTTTGTTATTGACAGAATCCAGCACCAATGTTAAGCTCTTATGGCACAAAAAACAAAATGGGTTTTTCTTTCTTTTTAATTAAGGAATAAAATGGCAACTAAATCAACGTTCGAGACCGACTCAGGTGAAATCATTCCTATTATTGTTTACAACAAACTAGGAAATGAATTTAGAAAGAAAGTTCGAAGTTTGAACAAATCATGGAAGTTGACTCTTAAGAAATGAAAGATAAATTTAAAACCGGTTCTCTTGTTAGGAAGGGTCGCGGCGGATTTATTCACTCTCATGGTAAAGAGACTAACGCAGGAGATTTATTAATTATCCTTGGTTACCATGGCGGCGGCTTGTATAAAGTATTCAACCCGAAGAACAATGTTAATTTCTACATCCTTGACGATCTTGTGTTCCCTGCTTGACAGATAGAAAGAAGTCTGTTATAATAATCTCACACCACACGGGAGACAAAATGTTGAACGAAAAAACCAGCACCATCGAAGACTACAAAAAAAATCTCACCGCCGCTCAAGACGCTGTTCGACTTCATCGTTCGGAGGTCTTTAATACTCGTAAGGCTGAGTTTCTTGCTGCTGATGGTTGTCAAACTTGTTGGGGTTCACATAGTGTCATCGTTTGGGGAACTCTGGATTGTATCCGAGGCTCTTATGATGAGTTTGGGGTATGTCCTGATTGTAAAGAACAACAACTTTGGTGTGGTTCGAATAGCAACCGAAAATCGGGACACCCCCACGTTCACAACCTTCCTGAATTGTTTCAGACTGAAGAAGAGAAATCTACCGATGAGAAACTAAAACAAAATGTTACAAATGCTGAAGAACTTCTTAACCTTGCTGAAGAACGGTGGGAAATCGTCAAAGGTTCCATTGTGAAAGTGGTCCGAGGACGAAAATGTCCTGTTGGAACTGTCGGAGAAGTGTTTTGGATTGGAGAGGTTGAAATCTACTCCTACGCTTACCATGATGTTAAGAAGACTCGCATTGGGGTTCGAACAGTTGAAGGTGAAACTTATTGGGTCGCCGACGTGGAATATTGTGAATTGTTGCAACCTCGCACATCACAAGATATTGAAGCTTACAACAAGTCACTCAACACCGCTCGATTGACTAAAACTTTGGTTAAAAAAGGCTCCGAAATCGTTTCTAAGCGTGTCTCTGGCGTCGTGTCTTGGTCTGGATTAACAAAGCGCGGCGAAGGTCCTTGGCGCGCTCTCGTTAAATCAGAAGGGCAAGATTTCTGGATTGACTCTACTGAAATCACTGAGATTAACGGCAAGTCTCTTTAAATTCGAGGAAAAAATGAGTATTCCTGAGATTCTTGTATCTGTTCCGGTCCGTTATAACGATTTTGATGAAAAATATGAATGTGAAGAGATTTTAGTGGAGGTATTATCACTCCATTTCCACTCTCAGACAATGAGAGTTAGATATAAAGCAGATTTCTTCAATTCAGGTAACAAAAAGGTTCATACTGTTGACATCGACAGTAAACCTTTCTTTAAACAGATGAAGGTTTCTTCTAAATGACAAAAAAAGATTTTATTTTGGTGGCGAGCATCATCAAGAATAGTAAACTGTCTACTCAAGATAAAGAACTTATTGCTATTGATTTTGCTGATTATTTTGAATACTGTAACGAAAGGTTCAAACGAAATTTGTTCCTTACCGAAGCTTGTGGGGTTGAAAATGGAAATTAATTATGAAGTTGCGTGTTATGCTCTAATCCTTTGTATTCTTTTTGATTTTTTATCAACATGTTTATTCGTTTTGGTTGCGAACATGTTATTTTTGGCAGTATAATGAAATTAAAACGAGGAGATTTGGTTAGATATAAATTCCAAAACGATAGAGTCTCAGGGTTAGGATTAGTTTTGGGTGTGACAGACCTCGCTTATATTCATTGGCAGAGAAACCAAGAACTAAAATATTCAACCTTTTGGAGATTAGAAGTGCAAAAAGATAAGAAGTGGAAAGAAATCGATTGGGACGGAAAAATCAAGTGATAGAATTAAAAGTAGGGGATCTGGTTAGATATAAACATATCACTTCTGGACTTGCACTTGTTTGCAAACAAATGAATAAAAGCTATCAGTTTCAAGTATATTTTTTTACATATAAAAAATTTAGATGGCTTAGTTCCACATATCTTGTGAAGGTAAATTAAGTGCACGTTCTCCCTTGACTACCACAATATGATCTGCTAGATTGCCTCCACGAACGAACTTGTTCAATAAAATTTTAAAACAAAGGAAAACAAACATGTCCAATTTGATCAATGGTGTTATCTACGTACAGCTAGGCTTCTTTATCGTTTCGTTTCTCATGTTCCTGGAAAACAAACGCAACGAAGTTAAAATCCCCAAAACTATCTTTGTGCCACAAAGAGGGGACTAAAAGCAATGGAATTCATCGCTACTTTAACTGGAATTGGATTATCAGTATTGATTGTGTCAGTTTTATTTATCGTTTCAGATACTTTGTTCAAAAAACCTAAAAATAGACGACTAGAAGAGCCATTTCCAGAAGAGAGAGAAGATATTCAACCTGGAAACATGGTTACTTTACTGGGAGATACATGGACAAAAGAAGAACAAAAAGAGCTATTTGTTGTTGATAATGTAAGAGAAATTCCAAAAGGTAATTTGTATCGATTAAATTCAACAGATCCTCTTGATTACAAAAATTATTTAGCTTGGAGTCATCAAATTTTATTGATTCCGTTCCCAAACTCTGGCAAAAAAGTATCTAATGATGAAGCCATGTTCTAGTGCAGCAGCATTTCATTCTTTAGAGCCTTGGAACTCTAATCAAGACTTTCATTACGTTCCTTTGATTTCGAACAGTTGGTTTGATCTCTTTTGGCATCGTTATTATGTGATTGACTCACTTGAGAGGTTTCTAGAGAATGAAAAGAGTTGGCAAAGAGATTTTAAATAGTAGGACTTTCGCAAGAGGTGACTTAATCAAATTAAATTTGAACGTTGGAAACTTAGTTTTATACGTTTATTGGAGCAATGCAGGTTTCCAATCGATTAGAAAAGAGTATGTTAAAAATGTATCTGTACCAAAAAGGTGATCTTGTTGAAAGAAAGCACGGCTCTTATGGAATCGGGATGATTGTTCAAATCGAGAGAGGTCATAAAGAATGGGTTTACGGAGTCTATCACTTCTCTATCTCATTTGTGACGGATGAATATGAATCTGAATTGATAAAGTTCGGCACCGACGTCCAAAGCTTGACAACTGAGATGTGATCTGCTATAATAATCTCACACCGCACCGAGGAGATATCACGATGGCTAACAAGATTAACAAATACGTTTATGGATGGCGCTTTCTGGTAAACTACGGTCAGGGTTGGGAGTACGAAACGTTTGAGACCACTGTGGAAGCTATGCGTGAAAATCGCAAAGCATATCGCGAGAATTGTGATTATCCACTGAAAATCAGCCGTGGACGTGAAATCAATCCGACTTGGGTTGCTCAAAACCCCGGCGCCGCGCTCTAAACCTTTCACTCTGAAAAGGAAATTAAGCATGAAAAACAATGCATTCTACGCACTGAAGAAACAATGTATGAAAAGCAACCTCGTTCTTAATTTTGATACTGAAAAAAAGATTTATTCTATTAATATTTTTGGACGTTCAGGAATCTTATTTACTTCGTTGACTCTTTCTCCTGTCGGTGGGTTTCTTAAACGATACAAAGATAATAAGGCTAAAGAAGACTTGGATAAGGAAAAGCGTTTCGAAGCTTACGTTCAGTCTTTTTACGACGATGCCGGATGCGGTAGGTAATGAAAATTAAAAGGGGAGATTTGGTTAGGCATAAGGGTAGATTTCCAGTTCTTGGAATTGTTAAAGCAGTCTATAGTTACGGAAGAAAAAACATTGAAAACGATCTCAATCATTACCTAATATATTGGTTTAAAGAAGGTATAGTTTCTACTGAACCAAGGTTGTTGTTCGAAAAAATAGAGATATGACTTTTCCAACGGAAGATTATAAAATAGGTGACTTAGTAAAGTACGAATTTTCTAGTGAAAATGATTTTACTGAAAGTTTCGGTCCTGGTTTGGGTATTGTTTTGAAAACGGAGTATGAAAATAATAATGTTGTGATCCCCATAACTTATGTCTTTTGGTTCGAGAAGTCTAAAAAAGAATGGATCACTTCTCACTCTTTAGTGAAAGTAAATAAATAATGAAAATTAAATATATTGCAAAACTTAAAAGAGGTGATTTGATTAGATACAAAAGTTTTACTAACCTGTCACCTCCCGATGATATTGGAATTGTCTTAAAACAAGATGGGTCCATTATTAGTGTATATTGGCTTGGCGAAAAGCAAACTGGAAGTTTTACCTATAATGGACTTGAACGTCTTTGCTTTTTTAGGTTGAGCAAATGATGAGCGATTTTAAAGTTTTTAAAAAGGGTGACTTGGTTGTTTGGACAAGGACCAATGAAAAAGGTATAATAATAGAGATTGCATCAGACTCTATGAAGGTTTTTTGGTTTGGATACAATAATAAATATGTTTATTATGCTAAAGAGACAACGGCATATCCTCTTATTATCAAACTAAAACGATGACTGGATTAAACTATGAAACATAAGAATCTTAAGGAGTTTTTGGATAAAAAACTTTATAAAGGTGACTTGGTCCAATGGAAGTCTAATTTTGGAATTGTTACTCGAAAGCTACCGCGAGGAGGAACGCACCGAGGAACTGAAATATCTGTAGTTTATTGGTTCAAAAGTAAAAATTATTCATGGGAACACGAGTGGACAGTAACGAAAGTGACAAAGGTGTGAACATGACAAACAAGCAAAGGAGAATCAAATGAAAGCGAACTTTATGTGCTGCGTCAAGGTTGCCCCGCGTCGATGGTCGACTAGGCTTGACAGTTAGAAAATGATCTGTTACAATAGATAAAGAAACCAACCGAAAGGAAAAAACACTGTGAATAGACAAGAGTTTGAAGCTAAATTTGACGAAGAAGTAAAAACATTCTCGAAGTTGTCCCGCGCCGCCAAGGGAGTGAAAGGAGGTAGTAAAGAAGAACAAGAATTCATTGCTAAATTCATTGAGTTTAGAGAGAGAACATTCTTGCTTTGCGAAGAATTCAATGTAGATTTTTTTGAAGAAATCGATCCCTCTTGTGATAGGTTGGCTGTCCCTATTCAGGAGGCTGTCGACTGACTTCCCGTCCCCAAGACTTGACAGTTAGAAAATGATCTGTTATAATAAATGCACACCAAAGAAAGAAAGATTCTAATGCATAAAAATACTACTACTCTTGTTCTTGAAGCTATTGATAAGTCTGTAAGTTTTGAAACTTACATGGAACTTATTGGGTCTTGTAAACGTCGTGAACAATCTATTGGAGGTCTTGGATTAGATATTAAAACACTTGAAGCTTTTCGTTCTAAGATTGCCCAGACTCCTAGCGATGATTATCGGATTCTTGAAGCATTTGACTTTGCAATCAAACACAATCAAGATCAAAGGATTCTCGATAATATTAATGTAATGACCCCTAATGAATACGCACGATGGTTGGTGCAATTTAATTACAATGCAGAATACCACATTAGCGACAATGCATGGAAAACCGCCCTCGCCTATCTCGCCCAAGATGCTGGAGATTTCTTTGACGTCCGTTGTGCAGTCGTCGAGATTGGACGACATTTGAACCGCCTTAGTAACCCAAACTGGGCTTGACAGTTAGAAAATGATCTGTTATAATAATTGAAGAAACAAAGAAAGGTTCTTTAATGCAAATCAAACTCCCAAAAACAGCCTCGACAGAAGACTGCTTTGCTTACCAAAAAGAGTTAGGCAAAGAGTTGCGCAAACTTAAGAAGACACACAACGTTGAGAGCGTTCGCCAAGGGTACAAAGGTACTGGTAGCCAACGTTTGCGCAAACAAGTATGGATTAATCATCCTAGTCTTTCGCGCGGTACTATGGATCTTTGGATCTTTGGAACCCGCATGGAAGTCGGTCGCGGTGTCGTCGGGTTGCCTCGCTATCTCTGTTTTGAAATTTCCTTTGAGGAACATACGCCTAAAGAGGTCGCCGCCATTGTCGGCGCCACGCTTCAAAACCTTGACAGTTAGAAAATGATCTGTTATAATAATCCCACACCAAACAAAGAACGGACGTCTCATGCGTAAAGTCACACAAAACTCTATCAACGCTTTCCTCGCTCGCAAATCAGGAACGTTTGACAACACTTCAACCGATGGCGACGCCCTCTTTCTCTTTGGCAACAAGATTGCCGAACATCGTGAAGACGGTATTTACATCACCACAGCGGGATGGGCGTCAGTGACCACCAAAGACCGCCTAAAGGGTCTGGGCGCAGACGTCTACACCCGGAAGCACGTTCTTCACCTCGGCGATAAGCCTTGGGATGGTAGCTGGACGAAGCTATAACAAATAAAAGCTTTCTTGGGTTGTGCTTTTGAACAATCCATAACCAAGAAACTTTGCTATTGGAAGCGCAGCAGCAATGTTTGCTTGGCTTGCACTAACTTCCCTTTTCGGACTCGGCGCTATTCTTGTGATTCTGTATGCTATCAAAGTGATGTTCTTCTAGGGGGTTAATCATGAAGACGGGCAAAGACGAAGCGCGTAGTTTTATCATTCTTTCTGGTGCTGCTGTAGCGATCTGGATTACAGTGAGTGTAATCCTTCCTCTTGCTTCTCTTGTAGTAATCGCAGTTTTGATTAAAACCTTCCTTTTCTAAGAGATAAAAACAATGAAGTACAAAAGAGGTGATTTACTCAAATACACTTATGAGCCAGAAGATATGGAAAAATGTCCACCATATGCTTTAGGATTAGTTGTTGAAGTGCGTGACGAAGTTTGTTTTGTTGTTAAATGGTTTGATGAATGTGAAAATAGAACTCATTATATCGACGAAGAAATTGACAATATTCACATTTTAAGAAAGTCATGAGGAAGAAAATAGTTATGTTGAATAAATTCAAAAGAGGTGAATTGTTAAGGTGGAAAAGTGATGGTGGTTTAGGCTTAATATTAGCAGTAGAAAAAAACAATCTTCTAATATATTGGTTTTCTTCTGAAGATTACCCTCAAGGAATTTCTTATAAATACGAAGAAAGAGAATATAGCTATTTTGATGTAATCTCATGAAGTACAAGCTTAACAAAGGCGACTTAGTAAGATTCTTAGAAGGTAACAACTATGGTATAGTTGTAGAACTTGACGAAGAAGACTTAAATTGGACTCGTATATTTTGGTTCCATAAAAACATGAAACTTTGGCATCATGACTCTCGCAACATCTTAATAAAGGTAGAGAATGACATACGGACACAAAAAAGGTGATTTAGTTAAACATGAATACAAAGTAAGTTATGAATTGGATAGGCACAATTTGTCAATCTTCAAGAAAGCAACGAAATCATGATCAAAGAAGACAAAATACCACAGAAGGGCGATTTGGTTCGTTGGCGACAACAACCGCCCCCATTGCGCGCACGTCCACGTTTAGGTCTAATAGTTGCTGTAGATTTTGATACTAGTATGGTTGACATTCGATGGTTTTCTAACCGTTATACTTTCTCATGGTCATTTGAAGATGTAGAAGAAGAACTAGAGATTTTGAACAGATGAAAAATCAAAGATATGGTATAGCGAGGCACACTGGTGCCGAGAGTGAAGAATGAAAATAACCGAATTTAAAAAGGGTGACTTAATAAGAGCAAGTAATCATATAGGTATTCTCACAAAAGCAGAGAAGAGTAAATATAGTATTTATTGGTTTAGAAATAAGAAGACATTGGATTATGTAGATGCTGCTTTAGACTTCAGACTGGTGGCGACAAAGAAAAGATTAAATGTTTAAAGGTGAATATAAAAGAGGAGACTTAGTCAAATGGAGTCCCGAATCTAAGAAACTTAGTGTCCCTAGACAAGGTTATGGTATTGTG
>Ga0306866_1000603_pt1 | contig 10648 bp, 6 predicted proteins | sample AntRauTorckE5432_FD_190450 | JGI IMG/M metagenome (GOLD analysis project Ga0306866, IMG submission 190450) | Saline lake microbial communities from Rauer Islands, Antarctica - Metagenome Torckler E5 #432 (v2) (version 2) | ecosystem: Environmental > Aquatic > Non-marine Saline and Alkaline >...
AGGCTTCAACATCAACAACAAAGTGTTTCAGGATTTTTCCAACTTTATAGCCACTGAGTTTACCGTACGGTATCTGTAGTTTCATTAGTTCTTAGTGTAGAACTAGGAGTTTATCTGGGCAAGAGCCATATCTATTGTATCAAGATTATGCTTGATCAAGCTATGGTAGTAACAGTACTCTTATATTAGATTTATGAAGAACGAAACCACCCTCCATAGCGTAGAAGAGACTGAAAATTTTGCTGCTGCAATGGGAGCCCGTCTAAAAGGTGGTGAATGTATTGAATTAGTGAGTGATCTTGGGGGTGGCAAAACGACGTTCACAAGCGGCTTGGTCGCAGGCTCTGGTTCTTTAGATAGCGTATCTTCACCTACTTTTACTATCAGCAAACAATATCATTCTAAAAAATTTACGTTTTATCACTTTGACTTTTATAGGCTTACTGATCCAGGGATCGTTGCAGAAGAGCTGTATGAAGCTATAGTAGATAAAAGAAACATAGTTATTGTAGAGTGGGCTGAATCTGTGGCGCACGTGCTGCCGAAAGATAGAATAAGAATTGTCATCTCAAAACTTCCAGATAATCCAAATTTTAGAAATTTTAGTATATCTGTTTCCGGAACTTACAAGTATGTTCTTGGAGATCAAAAATGATTCTCTGTATACGCTCGGATAGCGAAAAGGTATATATTGGTCTCTACGAGGGCGATAGAGAGAAAGCAGGTAATTCATGGGTTGCTGGACGTGAGCTTTCTGTCCAAATCCTTTCTTTTATCGAGAATTGCTGCGAAAAAGCTTCAATACAAATGAATGACATAAAAGGGTTGGTTATCTACCAGGGCCCTGGATCTTATACAGGTCTACGAATAGCTTGTAGTGTTGCTAATAGTATTGGTTATTCTTACGATATACCAGTTATTGGTTCTACAGGTGACAGATGGATCAAAAATGGTACGTATCAATTGCTTAAATCCAGTAGGTTTACACCCATTTCTCCAATATACGGCGGCGAAGTCTACACCACGACCCCTAGAAAATAATATATCGTTGTAGTTTTATCAACATATAAGCATAAACTGCTTGACAAGATTCACAGATACACATATAGTTCAAATCGTAGTAAAAATAAAATAAAAAGCATAAAAATAAAATTATCCGATTTTGTTTTCAGCTAGAAAGAGCATTATGAAAATAAGAAAATATAAGGATACCTCAACCGGTATTTGTGTGGCTGTTTTTAAAAAAACGAGTTATCTTGCAGTAGGTTTGATAACGGCAGTAAGTCTTATGGCGGCTAGTATGCCTTCATCGATTGCTTCAGCACAGACAGCCAGTTCGCCTACTGGACCAACGAAACGATTCATCGTTCGATACAATAATGTCTTAGGTTCAAACACTGTTGACCCTGCAAGTAGCCTTTCTGGTTTTATTGAAAAAGAAAAATCTTATACTAACCTACCTTATGCTGTCTATACTGCAGATATAGATGGTCAAAATGCACTGGAGAATAGTGGAGTAGCTTTAGAGGTATTTGAAGACGAAGTACTTGAGCTTTACGGTGATGTACCTATTCCTACTATCGGTGGTGATGCCGGAACAGGAACGTTTACGGATACAGTCTCTTCACTTACCTATGATGGTAGTGGATATGCAGTTGCAATAATTGACACTGGCATAGACAAAAATCACACTTCTCTCGCGGGTCAAGTCATACATGAAGCTTGCTTTGGAACAAATGATGCGCCAAGCAATCTAACAAGTGTTTGTCCAGGAGGCGCTGAGTTTTCTTCCGCGGTAGATTCTGGACTAGACTGTGATGCTTCGATTAGCGGTTGCGGTCATGGTACTTTTTCTGCAAGTGCCGCAGCAATGTTGCCGTCACTGGTCGACATAGATAGCGACACAGTCGAAGATGAATTAAGCGGATCAGCACCTGGAGCTGGATTGATTTCGCTCAGGATAGGAACCACTTCAACAAATATTTTGTATTGTGGACTTGAGCCAACATGTGTTGTTCCACTTACCAGCAATATCCTCTCAGCTCTTGATTACCTGATAACTCTAGACGTCGGTGTTCCAATAGCTGCTGCAAATATGAGTTTTGGAGGCGGAAATTATGCAAATGAGACAGAGTGTCAACAAAACTCCTCTTACTCCTCATTTAGTTCAGCTTTTTCTCAACTTATAAGTGCGGGTATTGCGCCTGTTGCAGCAACAGGTAATGGTGGTGCAAATTCAGGAGAAGAGAATACGATTGGATCCCCTGCGTGTGTCGAAGGTGCTGTTGCTGTTGGTGCCACCAACATTCTTGGAGACACGATAGCTAGCTACTCAAACAATGGGTCATTGACCGACTTGCTTGCCCCAGGAGGTGATTACGATGGATTGAACGACGACACCTTGTTATGGCTTGCAGTAAACGAATCAGCTAATTCCTTCACAGGAACTCAAGGAACATCATTCTCCACTCCAATGACAGCCGGTGTCTATGCTGTCCTACGTGAAAAACACCCAAATGCTTCTGTTGACCAACTAACTCAACTACTTCAAGACACAGGAACAGATATTGCAGATGCCAGAACCGATTACACAGTCTCTCCAAAAAAGAGAATTAATGTTGATATCGCACTATCTTCAAGCACATTTCCTGTAATTGATTCATTCACAGGTCCTGCAGGAACAGTCAACGAAAATGTTGACATTGAACTTACTGTCACGACAACTGACACTGCATCATGTAGCCTCGATAATGGGGTAGGATCAGTCGATGTTTCGGGTGGCACTCTTACCGTACCAGGTAAAGAAGATTACAATCTGACTTGTACTGGAGATTTTAACGACACAACGACATCACTATTCTCAGCAAGTACTTTCAACTCTGCTCCAACGCAGCCAAATCTTGGTGAAGCTTTGTCAGTGACGAGTGATTCAGAAGCTCGTAGTGCAACAATTAGCTGGAATGCAAGTGAAGATACCGATGGAATAGATTTCTACCAAGTATATCTTGATGATGAACTAATCGATACGACAACTGAAACAAGCTTTACCTTTACAGATCTAGCATTAGAACTTGAATATACGGCACGTGTATCGGCTGTTGATACTCTCGGTGCTGTGTCGACAGCATCAGCTGACCAGACGTTCGTACTAGCGGCAGTTACTGTGCCAACAGCCCCAGACACAGGTTTAAGTAGTGTATTTGGAAGCCTTGGGAATAACATGTTCATGTCAGTAGGTGCGTTACTAACAACGGCAGGTGCACTAGTGACAGGACGCAAGTTTTTCTAACACACTATTAACAAAATTAAATTAAGGATAATTACTAATGCAAGGTAGCAAAAAAAATGTCATAGTTGGACTCGTTCTGAGCGTACTCCTGATAATTACTGGTGCTATTGTGTTCGTAATACTGCAAAACGATACTACTACGACTGATACTGGTGCTCAAAAAGATAACGGCTCTATTCAAGACACCAATGAGGATCAAAAAACTATTGATCCAGGAAATATCAGAGTTGCATATGAAGAGACGATATCAACTGAAAGTGACTTTGAAGAATATCTGTCTGAGCAGTTAGAGCCTTCCGACATCGTACACAGCGATGTAGCGATTAACTGGAGTCAACAAAAAGTGATAGTAACAGAGTTTTATCTGCCCTCAGGAACCTTGTTTGATTCCATCAGGTATGAAGGTAGAGAAAAACAACCAGTTGTTTCTGCAATCGCACCTCCTGAAGGTTGCCTCAATCTGGCAGTGCAGGTAAAGCATGTTGCATTTATGGCACTGAATATAACCGATGAAGTTCCAAATAGTGCAATAGCTGACTACACGGTTCAAGATAGTCAAGAAGTATGTCCGATAGTTGAATAGTCATGAGTAAAACACGGCAGGTTGACGGTATGCAGTTTGTTAGAAGAAAAATCTATGCTGAATACACAACACGTCAACCTGCAGCGAATAAAATAGTTGATAATCGACGACTCTCACTTAATGATAGTACTAAAATTGCACCAAATGACCACAGAAGTGCTATCAATAAAAGACCAAAGAGTAGAGATATTCTACAAAAGTCTCCAGTTAGCTCAATACCCAAAAATACGCAACTTGCAAACAGCTCAAAATCAGTTCATTCAGGAACATTTATCGCAACTCATGCTGTCCGAAATTCTATTTTTAAAAATGTTCCACAAGAAAACTCTTTTTCTCAAAGTTTCTTTTCTACAATTCACCCTAAAACAACAAAGGCAAAAAAGTTTTTTTACAGTGTCGGGATAACCAGCTTTGCAATTGCATTGCTCGTTGGACTGCAGACTTTCATCGTCAATTCACAAGCTAGTGATCAGGTTACAGCATTGAACAACTCATCAATTAATGCAGACGAACAAGGTGTGCCTCAGGGTACTGGAAGTGAGCCAGCAGAGAGTAAACCAAACGGTTCAGCTTTTAGCGCGTATCAAGTTGCCGCTGAAAGCCCTAGATACATAAGAATTCCATCTCTTGGAGTTGAATCAAGGATAAAACAACTTGGAACAACCAAGGAGGGAGCAGTGGATGCACCCTGGAATATTCACGACACTGGTTGGTATGACGGAACAATTAAGCCGGGAAGTAAGAGTGGAGTTTCTTTATTGCTTGGTCATGTGTCTGGGATATCAGGCCCTGGAGTTTTTAATAACATTAAGAATCTAGTAGAAAAAGACTTAATTGAAGTAGAGCGTGGCGACGGTACGATTCTTTCCTATGCAGTAGATACGCTTGTTGAAGTTCCTGTTGACTCTATAGATATGGCTGAAGTGCTGTATGGAATAGAACCTGGAGAACATAGTCTGAGGCTTATGACGTGCGCTGGAATTTACGACAAAGATACAAAGCAATTTTCTTCAAGAACTATCGTTTATGCAAGTCCAGTAAAATAGCTGTTGCCGACGAAGCCTGATTTAACGTAGAATAATAGTAGTTTATCTGTAAACTCAAACGAGAGTTGTAACAAGTAAACTACTATTGACATTTTTATTACACATTCGAAGAAAAACGACTGTAGAGAAAAGCGCAAGCTAAAGAAGTGATAGTGATGCTTAGCTAAGACACTACGTAAGTTGTAAATCGAGTACAAAACAGAAAGGAAGGTCCATTATGGATCCTATTACTATAGCTGCAGTTGTGGCTGCCATTGGCGTTGGCTTCGTAACGAGTGGTTATGTCACGAAACAGAAAATTGGTGACGCAGACGAAAAAGCAGAAAAAGAGCTTGCCAAGTCTAAAAAAGAAGCTCAGAAACTCTTGGATGAAGCCAAAGAAGAAGCCAGGCAATTAGCTGATGAAACCAGAAAAGAAGAGCAGAAGCGTCGTCATGAAATTAAAGATATAGAAAATCGACTGCTTAATCGAGAAACAAATCTTGACAACAAACTAGACGAAATAGATAAACGCGCCGAAAAACTTCGCAAAGGTGAAGACGACGTTGAAGCACTGAAGAACGAGATTCGTGATATTCGTGGTAAACAACAAGAAAAATTAGAAAAGATCGCCAAGCTTAAAAAATCAGAAGCCGCTGACAAGTTGATGCAAATGACCGAGCGAGATATTAAAGCTGATCTTGAAGGGCTCGTCGTCAAATTACAAAATAACGCTAAGGAAAATGCTGAAGAACTTGCTGGCATGGTACTCGTCCAGGCTATGGAGCGTATGGCAAGTGATGTCACCGCTGAACGCACGATTAGTGCATTGAAGCTTCCTGACGAGGAAATGAAGGGTCGTATTATCGGTAAAGAAGGCCGCAATATCCAGGCTATCCAGAAAGCAACGGGTGTCGATATTATGGTGGACGATACGCCAGGTATGGTGGTGATGAGTAGTTTTGATCCAATACGCCGAGCGGTGTCTGTAAAAGTCATGGAAATGCTCATGAAAGACGGCCGTATTCATCCAGGTCGCATTGAAGAAGTCGTCGAAAAAGCTCAAAAAGAAGTCCAAAAAGACGTGAGTCGAGCCGGTGAAGACGCTGCTCGTGAAGTTGGTATTATTGGCATTCCTAAAGAAGTACTACAGCTTATTGGAGAGCTGAAGTTCCGTACCAGTTACGGACAAAATGTTCTTAAACACTCGACAGAAATGGCTCACATAGCTGGTATTTTAGCAGAACAGCTTGGCGCAGATGTCAAGACAGCTAAATATGCAGCATTGATTCATGATATGGGTAAAGCATTGACGCACAAAATGGAAGGCAAGCACCACCATATTTCTGGTGAAATGGCTCGTAAATATGGAGTCCCTGAAGCAGTTGCGCATGCAGCAGAAGCCCATCATGATGATGTCGAAGCAACCACTGTCGAAGCTTTGATTGTTCGTGTCGTCGATGCCATATCAGCAGCTAGACCTGGAGCCCGCAATATCAGTGCTGAAAACTTCGTCGAGCGTATGCGTGATCTAGAAAATACCGCTCTTAGTTATCCTGGAGTAGAAAAAGCTTATGCAATTAGTGCAGGGCGAGAAGTGAGAGTATTCGTGAAGCCGACCAAGCTCGATGATCTTGGGGCTATTAAATTAGCACGAGATATTGCCACCAAAATAGAATCAACCATGCAGTACCCGGGTACGGTCAAAATAAACGTTATACGCGAAACTAGAGCTATAGAATTCGCTAAATAAACTCATTCCAAACATGCTAATCTCGCTTGAGCTTACCTCTGTATTAAGGTAGAATATAACTAAGTTATAAATACAGGGGTTTTAGTATCTTATACGGGGTTGATAGTAGCGTGTACCGCTTATGGAGACGTAGCAAATTTTTGTTTGTTGCCTTACTTTTCATGGTGAGTGAAATGTTTTTTTTAGCAATTTTACTGCCAACAGCATCGGCGGCTGAGGACGTATTTCGTTCGACAACCTATGAACTACAGACTGGAGAGTTTACGGGGAATAACTACACGTTGTCACTCAATAACGATCTCTCTACAAACTACTACGTTATGATTTCTGGGCCAGCAGCAGACACTGCGACACGTGCAGTCAATATAGATCAGGTTAGGGTGACTGCAGACCCACATAGTAATTTCAGTACGTCAACATCGGCCAATCAACTTCAATTGACTAGGGCGGCATCAACATCAAACTGGATTGGATCGATGACAGTTGTTGAATGTCTTTTTGACTGCGCAGCAAGTGGGTTTCAGCTCACAGAAGTGCTTGAGGTTTCACTGCCAGCAGGTAGTGCTAACACTCTTCAATCACAGTCAGAAAACCTGTCAAATACTCATTCTGCAAGCACTGTTCCGTTCGGAGGCAGGTTTGGTGGTGGAATGAGCTCAGGAAGTACTGATGCTAACGCGTATGGTACGACTCTTGGTGTCAAGATCACCAAAACTGCAACAGATCAACTGACGTTTGAAAGATACGGCGCAGAATCACGAGCTCCTGCTGCAGCAACATTTACAACTTATGTCATAGATTTTGGCTCAAGCTGGACTGTCCAAAACGTCAATGTCGCAGGAACTAACGGAGGAAATGGACTGAATAGTACTACTCACTACAATAGTGCTGCAATCACTCCTGTCAACAGAAATGAAACATGGGTATGGGGTGGCGGATACTCGGGTGATGATGGATTGGATGGAAGTGCTGTCAGCCAGGTAGTGACACTCGGTAACGGCGTCACCCAAAATAGTTCTGAATCTATTGTATCGGTTGGTTCAGAAACAGGGCCACGGGCGCCCGGTCGAAATGTGCAAGTCTACGTGATGAGCAACCCGAGTCTAGCTGTCGATCATGTTTTCAAAACAAGAGGTGACCAAGGAGCCAGTTCCGGGTTTCAAGAGTTAAACATTGCAGTTGATGCTGCAACTGGGGCAGAGATATACGACAACGCTGCTACTGATGTACAGACAACAGAAGGCTATCGAGCACCAATTTTCTACCATACCTCTTCTGGGAACGGACAGGCCTACTCACGAGTTGGCGCCTGGGGTATGAGAATCAATAGTGACACTAACCTAAACTACTATAGAGCTTATTCCGGGCAAAACGTTACAGGATGGGCCCAAGTTATGGATTTTTCTAATTTTAGTTTCTCTAATAGCGTTATAGAACAAAATTCGTTCAGATTTAGAGACGACGCAATTGATCTGAACACTTCAGGAGGATGGCTTGCAGCTGAAAATACAGCGATCACCGGGGTTAACAAGAATTCTCCTATCAGATTAAGAATGCAAGTGACTAATACGGGGACAACCCCAGAAGATGCAGCCAGAAATTATGAGTTGCAGTTTACATCTCCTCCAACGCAGCACGCACCATGTACGTCTGCTGTTGGCTGGATAGGAATAGAGGATTCTGGTAATGACGGTTTTGCAATGAGTTCATCGATACATATGGATCCAGACGGCGAGCTCACGACGACACCTATGCTAGCAAACCCACTTAGCTACGCTTACGTGAGTGGTCAAGGAAGAGACGTTCTCGATACGACTACGGCAATCGGTCCAATTGGTGCCAGTTCATTCACTGAATTAGAATATTCACTGACAGCAACAGATGAATCTGTCACAGGAAAACGCTATTGTTTTAGGCTCTTTGACAGATTGAACACAGTGGAATTAAATTTTTATGTCAGCTATCCAGAACTTGAAATAGCTAAAAATGACATCGATTATATAGGCCTGGGAGAAGCGGGTTCGTTCAGTTCTGAGATTGACGGTGGATGGACGACAGTTAGCTTTATTGGAACCTACACAACTCCTGTCGTCGTTGGAACAACTAACTCTGTCAGCGCGAACAACGCATTAGTTTTTGAAGTAGACAATGTCACGGCAACTAGTGCAGACATGAGAGTCTGTCGTTCCCGTGGATCAACAGCAAACGGCTGCGGCTCACAACCATCGGAAACAGTTGGCTATCTAGTGATTGATGCAAGCGTTGCCGCAATAACTCCTGGCATAGAAGCTGGAACCGTTGATATGGCAGGAGAGTTTGACACGACCCAGCCAATTACAAATTACCCAACAGCATTCCCGTCAGTTCCGTATCTTTTTGCTAACGTTAATACTGTCAATGACACTGAGTCCCCAACAGAAATACTCGTCAGAGACGTCACGACAACAAGCTTTACGTCTGGGCTATGCGAGCATTTACAGGGAAATGATGATGCGTGTGACGGGTCACACGTGACAGAAACGGTTGGCTGGGTGGCTATTGATCCTACTAATGCGCCTTTCAGTGAAGAATATGATATAGGTGTTGAATCAATCGGGAACAGTACTTGGACGCCTATTGCATTTTCACCGGTATTTAGTGAAACTCCGATCGTTATCGTAGAATCTCAAACCGACACGGGCGGCCAAGATGTGACTATTGATGAAGCGGATCTTATCACAACTGGCTCAGCCAGTGTTCGGTATTGTGAAATAGATGCTGAAAATTTTTGTGACGCTCATAACAATGACGATGTGGCTTGGTTTGCCATTGAGCCAGGTGAAATAAAAAATACCCTAAGACTTGATCAAGAAGGGTTTCGGTATTATGAAAACGCAAACTCCTTAACACCAACTACTCCATTAGGGGCAGAAAATACAGCTATATCGAATGTTGACAACGGAGACGTTACTCGATTGAGGGTTGCAATTCAGCACGGCGAATCAGAAATCGTCCCAGCTAGCGATTTTAGTATCAAAATGCAGTTCAAAGAAGGAAGTAGTTGTAGTGCAGCAGGTACTTGGATTGATGTTGGTGCACAAGGATCAGGAGCAGTATGGAGAGGTTTTGATAATGCGACACCGACTGATGGAGCCACCTTGCCAAGCTCACTTTTAGATGGGGGTAGCAACATTGTGCAAACATACGAAGAGCAGAACGATTCTGCTCCAAACGTCAACACTATTCCTTTAGCTGAGACGTCAGAATGGGATTTTGTGATTGAAAACAATAATGCTCCAACTTTTACGCAGTATTGCTTTCGGGCAGTGACGTCTAACGGTGCAGCGATTAACTATACAAGATACCCGAGGCTTACCACTGCAACCGGTTTTGTCAACTTGCCGCCAAATACTCCAACTAGCTTGAATCAGCAGAAAACCTCTACATCCGCTATACCGACAGGGAATCCAACCAACGAAACGACAGTCGTGTTCACTGGCGAAGCGACAGATCAAAACGATAATGATTTTGTCGAACTTTGTGTAGAGGTGCAAGAGATCGGTACTGCGTTTACAGGTACAGAAAATGCTTGTGGGGATGTGGAAACATATAGCAGTGACATAGTGTCCTGCAGCCCAACAGGCAACGCGTTATACGAGAAATACGATGCTAACGGTGCAGGTACCGCAATCGGTGATTTATATGCAGACCCAAACTATCCGAATAATCCAGCTAGTTCACAAACTATCTCTGGTGGTTTACTTGAAAGTCCAATTGATATCGACGATAATTTCGGGGGAAGGTTATCTGCCCTAATATGCCCACCACAGTCTGGTGATTACACATTCTGGATTAGTGCAGACGATGGTGCTGAACTTCGATTAAGTAATGATATTAATCCAGCGAATGCAACAACTGTAGCATCGGTTCCAGGCTGGTCGGCCCCAGATGAGTGGGATAAATTTCCTGAACAAGAGTCAGCACTTATCACCCTAGAAGCAGGGCAGTACTATTATATC
>Ga0306866_1000608_pt1 | contig 10584 bp, 8 predicted proteins | sample AntRauTorckE5432_FD_190450 | JGI IMG/M metagenome (GOLD analysis project Ga0306866, IMG submission 190450) | Saline lake microbial communities from Rauer Islands, Antarctica - Metagenome Torckler E5 #432 (v2) (version 2) | ecosystem: Environmental > Aquatic > Non-marine Saline and Alkaline >...
TTGCTTTTCTTACAATCCTTTGAATATCAATCATATCGACAACAGACGAAAATGCCAAAACACCAATAAAAATGCGAATCCAAAGCTGTTTGTGTTTATCAAAAAATTGGTCAAATAAGTAAATCATTATAAAATTAAACGCCCAGAAAGAAACCCAACTGAACCGAGCCAAAACCCGAAACTGTGTGACTTCTCCTGCGATTAATCGGGCATATTTAAATGGGTGCAACGGATTATCAAAACTCAATTTATTGTTAAACATTTTGGCATATTCGCCAATTGCCATATTAAAACACATCAATCCTGCGAAAAAAATCAACAAAGCAATCACTCCTTTTTCATCTGCAAAATAGGTTTGAAAAATTGTTTTGAATCGTTTTCGATTTTGAATCGTTTTGAGGATTAACCATATTAATAAAAATACAAAACCGTATAACACGAAAAGTCCCAAATATGCAAAACCTTCATAATCAAAATTTAATTTAGATTTGAATAAAAAAGGAATTGTTGACCAATCGTAATTCGTATAAAAACCGTCTATTTTCAAACTTCGCTCTGTCCAACTATAAACTTTTGCGACCTTTTCCCGAAGTCCATAAAAGTCATCATTCAGCCAAATTGTTAACCAAACCGCCACCAAACTTAACATTGGCAAACCAAAAGTAAACGTCAGCCAAGCGGTTAATTTTTTTCGATTTTTGCGTTCCCAAATCGCTAACGTCAAACCAAACATTCCGATAATGACGCAAAGCATCGGCAAATAATAGAGGTGAATAAAGGAAATTAAATACGTCGAAATGAATAGAATGAAACTAATAAATAAGATTTTTTTCCAATTTTCTCGATGCTCATAAATTTTTATTCCCAAATAAAAGGTCACTAAATAAACCCACGAAAACGATAAATTAAAATGTCCTACTTCTAAACGATAAATTTGTGGCGTTATCCACGGAAGTGTGATTGCAAAAATGGAAAACAACCAAATATTTTTCACTAACTTATTAATAATCAACCAACTAAATAGCGTTGATAACAAAATTCCCGACAAACAAAACCAGTTGAAAATCCGAAAAGCATAAGGCGTAATGTCGAAAATATTATCCGAAAACCACTTTAAAGGAACGGCTAAAGTTGGCGTATTATCGGTATAAAATATATATTCGCCGAAAGGATAATTCATTGCCGTATAGAAATCTGCATCAATGGCTTTATCTTGTGTCAAATAAGTGAAATAGGTGAAATAATTTTTTAGTCCATCGTGATTTGGACAGAAAAGTACCGCTTCGCCAAGTTGGAAAAAGGGAAAATATATCCACAAAATAAGCAGCGATTGTATCAATAATACAAGCCACAAAGTAGTGTTTTTTTGTTCGTAAAATCGTTGTAACATTCGTTTTGAAATTGATTAGAAACAAAGATAATAAAAGGTTTTAAGGTATTTTGGTAATTTGATATTGACCAAAACATCGAATTATTAAAATACTAAAAATTAAAAACACATGAAATTATTAAAAATAACCGCTTTTTTTCTGACGATAACCTTGTTATCGAATTGTGCATTTTTGCCGCCGATGATTATGAAAACAAAAAGAAGTTTTGATAAATTAAAAGGTGATTTGGGCGAAATGCAAATACCGCCTTCTGATGATGAATATTACGAAGCAGATGACAGCACGTATATGAACGAAGCACCAGCGGAAGAAGATTTCGATTTTGAGGTGGTAGAATGCATAGAAGCGTCTTTGTTTTTGGACAAGATGAATGTCGTGTATGTCGGTGTTGATAATCCTTGTAGGATTTTTGTGACGAATATTCCGAGCCAACACGTTGAGGTTTCATCGGATAATGAAGCCTTGAAAATTATTGAGCAAGAAGGTGGTTTTTATAATTTTATTGCGAGTAAACCTGGACAAGCAAAAATTACGGTTTCGGCAGGTTATTACGAAGAATCTTATGAGGTGCGAATGAAACGGATTCCAGATCCTGTGGCTAAATTAGGAATTGAAAACAGCGGAAAAGCGAGTGTCGGAGCATTTAAAGCTCAAGGCGGTATTGGTGCATGGTTAGAAAATTTTGATTTTGATGCCAAATGTAAAATTGAAATCTACTCAATGACTCGAATCGCAGCCGACGGAACGCAAGAAACCGTTGAAAATGAAGGGGCAAGATTCCGTGAAGCGGCTACTTTATTACAACAAAAAGCACAGTTGGGCGATATTTATTTATTTGAAAATATGCGTTTAAGATGCTCAGGCGATAATGCAAGTCGGTCGATAAATAGCTTGATTTTTAGAATTAATTAGGAAAAATAATAATTTCTGATTGTTAAAAATACTTTTCAAAACATACAAAAGCCTACTTTTGAGGTAAGTTTTATTTAATTACATTACAAAAAATGAAATACAAAATAACAATTATCGCAGCTTTGTTACTAATATTTTCAAGCTGTCAAATTTGGCACATTGCTGAAGAAAATGGTCAAAAATACCAAGTCGAAGCGGAAACTATTGGCGAAGATTCCTTAATATTAGCAATGATTCAACCGTATAAAACGGACTTGGATAAGGAAATGAATATCGTCATTGGAAAATGTACGCAAGACCTTGATAAAGATAAACCAGAATCCCTTTTGACGAATTGGATGACCGATGCGTTGCAGAAAAAAACAAGTGATTATTATAAAAAAGGAGTTGATTTTACGGTTTCTAATTATGGTGGCATTCGGATTCCTGTCGTAGCGGGCGGCGATATTACACGAGGTAAAATATTTGAATTAATGCCTTTTGATAATATGATTACGGTAATCGAAATGGCAGACACGACGATAATCAAGCTCTTTGAACATATGGCCGGTGACAACGGTTGGCCTATCAGCAGCAATGTATCTTACGAAATTAAAGACCAAAAACCACTCAATATTTTAATCAATGGCAAACCGATTGAAAAAGGTGAAACTTATACGGTTTCTGTTTCCGATTATTTAGCGAACGGTGGCGATAAAGCCTACTTTTTTGCAGAAGGCAAAAAGGAAGATTTAGGCGTTTTAATCCGTGATGCGTTGATTGAGTATGTGACCGAAGAAACCGAAGCTGGTCGTGAAATCAATAGTAAATTAGATGGACGACTGAAATATGTAGAGTAGCGTTTTGAGGTGGATTGAGGTAAAGTTTTAAAGGTTTCTTTTAGCATTCTTAGGAATCAGAATTAAATAAATTGTTGGGTCAAAAGCGTTGATGCTTATTTCAATCCTGTCAGATTTTAAAACCTAATAGGATTGTATTCGTGCTTTCAAACCATTAGTGATAAAGCGGAATTGATTGGGTGTTCATTTAAGTATCAACTCGAAATCGGTGATTCTATTTCCGTTATACCAAAACCTATACGATTGATTAATCATACTAAAAATACGATTTATAAAATTAAGCTACCAAGTTTTGTGACAATATCGGTCTATCGAAAAATACGAAAGAAACATGAATTATAAAAAAGGCATCGAACTACTTTGGAAATGGTTTGATGCTTTTTTTTGTGTGTAAATATTCGATAGGCAACTTTAAGTTGACGACATTCGATTCTGAATCGAATGCCGTTAAAAAGTTTCCTCAGACTTGAGGCAAGCAGATTACTCGGGTAAAAAGCTTCCTCAGACTTGAGGCGAGCAAATTACTCGGGTAAAAAGCTTCCTCAGACTTGAGGCGGGCAAATTACTCGGGTAAAAAGCTTCCTCAGACTTGAGGCGGTCAAATTACTCGGGTAAAAAGCTTCCTCAGACTTGAGGCGGTCAAATTACCCGATTAAAAAGCTTCCTCAGACTTGAGGGGAGGATTCGACGGGCGATTCAAAATCGAATGTATTAGAACTTCCATATTTTCTTTCTCAATTCCCTATCATTTTCGTATAATTGACTTTCGGTATTAAAAAAAATTAAAAACTAAGATTATGACAGAATTATACGTCATGGCAGGCATTATTGCCGCCTTATTAGTCGTGCAGCTTTTCTTGCGTTTTAAAGTCAAAAAACAGAAACAAGAACGGGAAGAACGACGATTTGGGAAATGAGTTTCCAGTTGGCAGTTGCCAGTATCGTATCAAAAATAGAGGCTTGGCAAACTTTGATATCTAATATGTCCTCATTCAATATTCGATATATCGTTTTTGTATCAAAAAATGATGGTTTGAAATTATTTTGCAGTTTTGAACTAATAGGAATGATAAAAAAATGGTATTTTTCCGACTTTAAATAACAAAATTGGTACTTTCGCCGATTAACCAAATTAAATCAAAACCACTTTAGGCGAACTATAGATTATAAATTATTTGATGTTATAATATAATGATGTGAATTGATTGCAAATAGAATAATTTATCTTTTTATGCTTTGCTGAATATTAAAAAATCTAAATAACTATGTCAGAAATTAAAGCCCCACACGAAAGGGAATTGTTTGGTCACCCGATTGGATTGTATATTCTATTTTTTACGGAAATGTGGGAAAGGTTCTCGTATTACGGAATGCGTGCGATATTGGTCTTATTTTTAGTCGCTAATGTAGGCGATACGAATTCAGGATTCGGTTGGTCAAACGGAGAAGCACTCGCATTATACGGAACGTACACGATGCTGGTTTATATCGCCTCTATTCCGGGTGGATTATTAGCCGATAGAATATTTGGGCAAAAACGAGCCGTGATGATTGGCGGTGTTTTATTATGTATTGGTCACGGCGTTTTGGCTGTGGAAGCGCTTTGGGCATTTTATACTGGTTTAGGATTTATTATTGCCGGTGTAGGAATGTTAAAACCGAATATTTCAACGATGGTTGGTGGCTTGTATAAGCCTGGCGATGAACGTAGAGATAAAGGTTTTACGATATTTTATATTGGTATTAATGTCGGTGCATTTCTTTCTGCATTAATCGTAGGTTATGTCGGTGAGAAAATCGGTTGGCATTACGGATTCGGTTTGGCAGGTATCGGAATGATATTAGGTCAGCTGGTTTATATGTGGGGACAGAAATTCCTTGTTGGAATCGGTGATTTCATTGGTAAAGGAGATTCTGCGGATAAAGAGGCGTTTAATCGTCCATTGACGAAAGTCGAAAAGGATAGAATGATTGTGATGTTTTTATCTTTCATTTTAATCATCGTATTCTGGGGGTCGTTCGAGCAAGCTGGTGGTTTGATGAATTTATATACAGCGGATAAAACGGATTTAGCTTTAGGTAATTTTATGGTTCCTGCTTCATGGTTTCAGTCTGTGAATGCGTTCTTTATCATTACTTTAGGTACTGCGGTTGCAGGGTTTTGGTATAATTGGAAAAAGAGTGGAAAAGAGGGTTCTTCATTATTCAAAATGGCAATCGGTGTGATTATCATGGGTTGGGGATTCTTATTCATGTCTAAAGCAAGTACGGAAGTCGTAATGGATGGTGAAAATGTAATTGAAAAATCAGCAATGATTTGGTTGGTTTTAGCTTACTTATTCCACACGATTGGTGAGTTATGTGCATCGCCAGTGGCGTTGTCATTTATTACAAAATTAGCACCTGTAAAATATGCTTCGTTCATGATGGGCGCTTATTTCGCAGCGACTGGTTTAGGAAACAAAGTAGCTGGATTAATCGGTGAATCGTCTGCGAATGCAGGGGAATTCCAAATATTTACTGGTATTGCTATTTTCTGTACAATTATCGGTGTTATCGTTTTATTGATGTTGAAACCATTGAAACGATTGACGCACGGAGCAGAAGATTTAGAAATGGAAGCCACACACTAAAAGTTTTAAGAGTATTAAGGTATAAGGTTTTAAGGGGCGTTCATTCGACCCTTAAAACCCAAACCTCAAAATCCCATCCCTTTTATAAAAAACGAATTAAATCAAAATTAAAAAATGAGTAAAACTACTAAAAATCCTGACTTTTTCGAAACGCAAATCTTCGGACATCCGGCGGGTTTGTTTGTTTTGTTTTTTACAGAAATGTGGGAACGTTTTTCGTTCTACGGCATGCGAGTATTATTAGTAAACTTCCTAACAATGGCGATTGTCGGTTATAATCCGGGCTGGGCTTGGACGGCTGAAAATGCGACGGCATTGTTCGGAACGTATGCGATGTTATTGTATTTAACACCGATTTTGGGTGGAATCATAGCGGATAAACTGACTGGTTACCGTTGGGCGGTGGTAATTGGTGCGGCAATTATGACGCTCGGACACGCTTCGATGGCGCTCGAAACAGAATTTTCGTTGTACGCAGGTTTGGCACTTTTGGTCTTAGGAACAGGTTTTTTCAAACCTAATATCACGTCGATTATTTCTGAAATGTACAAAGAATTACCTGAGAAAAAAGATGGTGCTTACACGATATTCTATATGGGTGTAAACGCTGGAGCATTCTTCGGGATGATGCTTTGTGGCTATTTAGCAGAAAGAATTGGTTGGAGCTGGGGCTTTGGTTTGGCTGGTATTTTTATGTTCTTGGGAACTTTACAGTTCTGGTTAGCAAAACCTTTATTTGGGCATATTGGTGATGTACCGAAACAAGAAACGGCTGAAGAACAAGTTGAATCGGATAAATTAGCAGCAGAAAGTGGCGAAGAAAAACGCAATCCTTTTACAGGTTTCGATAAAGTTTTAATCGTGGTTTGTACGGTTTTAGGTTTGGGTTACGCTATCGGCGACCCGCTTTCGGCTATTGCAGGTATTAAATTGTTTCCGTTTGAAATCGGTGCTTTAGAAGGTAAATATGTTGCTGCTTTAACTGGTTTAGTATTGTTTTTAATCTTAACGATTTCACGGATTGCACGATACACGAAAATTATTCGAGATAGAATGATTGCGGTGATTATTTTTGCCTTTTTTACGGTCTTTTTCTGGATGTCATTTGAGCAAGGTGCGACTTCTTTGGTCTTATTCGCTCGGGATAATGTGGACAGAGTTTTGAGTGGCAACTCTGCGGTTATTTATAATATTGTCAATGCCTTATTGACGATTGTTCCGTTGGCATTTATTACCTATGTTTTGTATTTATTAGGCAAGCGAACGTACAAACAAATTCCTGGATCGAATATCGTTTTAATCGTTTGTTTCTTAGGAATTTGGGCGATTGTAGGTTGGATGTTAAACCGTGATTTTCAAACAACGGCTTACGATGTGAGTTATAACGCAATCGAAACACCAGTACTGGATGATGATGGTAAACAAAAGACAACAGAGGCAGGTGAATTAGTTTTCAATTATACCGCAGTTTCAGTAGGAACGGTAGTGAAACCAGAGGACAATGTGGTTGAAAAAACGGTTTCCATTGCGGAACAAGTTGCTTTAACGGTTGGTCAAGAAGTGAAAATTATCACAACCGATAATGAAGGCGAAAAATACGCTTATTTAGACGCAGAGCGTTTAACGGAGGCAATAAGTAGAGGCGAAGAACTGAACGTTGATAATGGTGTGGTTGCTGCGACCGTTTCAAAAATCAAAGATAGTGAAGTCGAAATTACGGTTTCATGGTTTAGTATTTTGAACTCCTTCTTTATCATCGTTTTTGCATCGTTTTTCTCAAAATGGTGGGATTCTAAATACAATCCTTCTGCCGCTGTGAAATACGGTTTAGGTTTAATCATTATGGCAATCGGTTTCGGCTTGTTGGCATTCGGCGCTTATGGCATCACGGAAGGCGTGAAAGTAAGTATGGTTTGGTTGATTTTGGCGTACTTATTCCATACTTTGGGTGAACTTTGTTTGTCGCCAGTTGGATTATCGTATGTCTCAAAATTAGTTCCGGCTCGTATGATTGCATTCATGTTCGGAATGTGGTATTTGGCGATTGCAATTGGTAATAAATTAGCAGCCGTTTTGGGTGGACAAATCGAAAATATTACAGAACAATATGATTTATCAACGTTCTTCCTAATATTCACAGTCGTTCCAACCGTTGCAGGGATTTTGGTTATGGTTTTAAATCCTTTACTAAAAAGGTTAATGCACGGGGTGAGATAAATATTCAACAAGAATAAAAATTTAATTTTCCACAGAATTTGTCAAATAACCGTAAATTTAAAACTAAAAAAGTCCATTATTCACCTTGAATAATGGACTTTTTTTATAACAAAGAGGAGTCGAACGCTTTTAAAGCCTGCCTAAGGGCAAGGTGGGCGTTCGACTCTTTTAAAACATTACTTTTCCACAAACTTATAGCCGACGCCACGCACCGATAAAAAGAATTTCGGGTGTTTCGGATCTTCTTCAAAATATTTTCTAAAAGAAAGGATAAAATTATCAATCGTTCGAGTCGAAGGATAAACATCGTAACCCCAAACAGCTTGCAAAATTTGCTGACGAGAAACGACTTCATTTTTTCTATCAATCAATAATTTCAATAACATCGCTTCTTTTTTCGTCAAGTTGAAATCACCTTTTTGACCTGCCGCCTCGAATGTCACGAAATTAATATCATTATTACCAAAAGAAACCGTTTCAGGTGTGTGAATCGGGTCTTTGGAAGTTCTGCGCAGTAAGTTTTTGATTCTCAACAACAACTCCTCTAAGTTAAAAGGTTTGGTGATGTAATCATCTGCACCTTTTTTCAAACCTTGAACACGGTCGAGCGTCGTATCTTTTGCGGTAAGCATAATAATCGGAACGTCTAAATTTTCCAATCGAATTTGCTCACACAATTGAAAACCATCAACTTCGGGAAGCATGACATCCAAGATCAATAAATCAAAGTGTTGTCCTTGAAAATACTTGAACGCATCTTTTCCGTTATCCGTCCAAACCACCTCATAATCTTCCATCTCCAAGTTTAACTTAACGAGATCTCTGATATTTTCTTCATCTTCCACTAAAAGAATTCTTGCCATAATATTTTGTTTGATTGTTGTGATAATTTAGCAAACTTATGGGGTTTTAAAAACCCCACAGGTTTTATGTTGCCGTAAAACCTTTTTTAACACTTGATAGAAATCAAAAATATGAATTTTTTATAATTCTTAACATCTTAGACGGACAAATACTTACAAAAGGTCACGTATTTTTACGGTTTTAAGGATTTCCTAAGGCTTCTCTCGCACTTTCGACTGTTTTTTTCGCATTGCCAACAAAAATTTCATCGCCAATCCAAATCACAGGGCGTTTCAAAAACGTATATTCTTCCAAAATATATTTACGATAATCCGCTTCCGTCAATTGCATTTCTTTCAATCCCCATTCCCGAAATTTCATCGAACGCCGACTAAATAATGCCTCGTAACTGCCCACTTTTTCGTACATCGCATCTAATTGTTCTGGCGTAATTCCTGCTTCTTTTATATTCTGAAATTCAAAATCATCACCCAATCCTAAATCTTTAATAATTCGATTACACGTTGAACAAGTGTTCAAATAATATACTTTTCTCATTTCTTAAATTGTACCGTCGAATTTATTCGATAGGCGTTTTTTATTAATAAATTATTTTAATCATATTTCTACAAACAAATCATCTAAAGTCAACGATTGAGCGACTAAACCTAAGCTATGTTGATTATTTTTTAAACCAAATGTAGAAATAAAAGTTGTAAATAACTGTTTTGTCGTATTGGTAACGGCTTTAAAAACACTTTGTTTATTCCTTAAATTTTCAGCGTAAGATTTAGTGATTGCAAAGGGTTCATTATAAAATTTTATTTCGACGAGATTGATTGCCCTATCTTTTCTATCAATTAATAAATCAATCTGCGTACTTTCTGTATCGCTTGTACCTTTATGATAAAAAGTCGATGAAACGGAGTGAATTCCACTAATGCCCAATGCTTTTTTGATTTGCGGAATGTGTTTTAAACAAATACTTTCAAAAGCGTAACCACTCCATGTTTTGTAGGGTTGCGTTTGACTCAAATGATGCCAGGTATCTTTTCCTTCGTATTGATTTCCTTCAATGAATTTCAAATAAAACAAAGAATACTCATCGGTTAAACGGTACAATCTTGTATTTTTATTTTTACGATAAGGACGATAAGCCGAAATAAAACCGGAGTGTTCTAACTCCTCCAAAGTCCGTGTGGTACTACCTCCTGAAGGTACTTTTGATAATTCAATGATTTCATTTCGAGTTAAACCTTGTGGTTTATTCGCTAATGCCTTGATGACGGTAATGTGATTATCTGCGTGTGCAAATAAGGCAGGATATAATCGTAAAAACTCATCTCGCAATAAACCATTTGTTGCAAAACAAATTTGATTGATATTTTGAATTGCCGTTTTTCCGTTTTTGACAGCTTTCAAATGATGCGGAATTTCGCCTAAAGCCATGTATAATTGTGTGATTTGATAACGGTCGAGATAAATATTTTTTGATTGTAAATAGATTTCGGTTTCCCGAAGACTGAAAGGCAATAAATAAATCCTTTTAGTGACTCGATTGTACAAACCACCACGATTATTGACCACTTTTTTTATCATCCATGAAGCCGCCGAACCACAAATTACCACCACAATATTTTTATTCACCGCCCAACTATTCCAAAACCAACTCAATCCATTCAGAAAACCAGATTTATGCGTTGCTAACCACGGTAATTCATCTAAAAAAACGACTTTCTTTTCAGAAAA
>Ga0306866_1000610_pt1 | contig 10564 bp, 10 predicted proteins | sample AntRauTorckE5432_FD_190450 | JGI IMG/M metagenome (GOLD analysis project Ga0306866, IMG submission 190450) | Saline lake microbial communities from Rauer Islands, Antarctica - Metagenome Torckler E5 #432 (v2) (version 2) | ecosystem: Environmental > Aquatic > Non-marine Saline and Alkaline >...
ATATGACTCTTATCATTAATGCTACTATTCCTTTCGTGATAATAGCATCGCTGTCTGCTGTGAAAATAACTTTTCCGTCTTGCAGTCTGGAGTGCAGCCATACTTTACTCTGACAGCCCTTTATCAATCTGTCATCGGTTTTGTATTGAATGTCTATCATTGGGATACTCTTGGCTAAATCAATGAGGTGCTCATATTTGCCTTCCCAGTCATCACCGAATAGCTCAAACTCTTCTATTATTTCCTGTTCTATCTCTGCTATTTTCATTTTAACATTTTAATTGCCTTTTGTATTCCATTTACCAAAATATCAATTTCTTCTTTTGTGTTGTGAAATACCATCGAAGCACGTATAGTTCCGGGTATCCCAAAAAGTTCCATTAGCGGCTGTGTGCAGTGGTGCCCTGTGCGGACAGCGATACCTTGTTTATCTAAAATAGTTCCCACATCAAACGGATGAAGTTCATCAATTACAAAAGAAATAACACTTGCTTTGTCTGTTGCCGTACCTATGATTCTCAGCCCTTCAATAGCAGAAAGTTTTAAAGTGGCATATTCCAAGATTTCGTGTTCATACGCACCGATTTCTTCTAAACCGATATCATTGATATAATCAATCGCCGCTGCTAATCCGATACCTCCTGCAATGTGTGGAGTTCCTGCTTCAAATTTTAATGGCAAATCGGCATATGTGGTTTTTTCAAACGTAACCGTTTTTATGATACCACCACCTACCTTATACGGAGGCATTTCGTTTAGCCACTTCTCTTTTCCGTAGAGTATTCCGACGCCTGTTGGCCCAAATAATTTATGTCCACTGAAGCAATAGAAATCTGCATCTAAGTCCTGTACATCTACTTTCATGTGCGTCACTGCCTGAGCACCGTCTATCAACACCGGAATGTTTTGTTCGTGGGCTAATGCAATCATCTCTTTTATTGGATTAATCGTTCCGAGCGTATTAGAAACGTGTGTAACCGCTACTATCTTAGTCTTACTACAGAGTAGGTTTTTGTATTCATCCAGACGTAATTCTCCTTTATCATTGATAGGAATAACTTTTAATACAGCTCCTCTCTCTTCGCATAGCGTTTGCCAGGGGAGTATATTACTATGGTGCTCCATTTCACTAATGATAATCTCATCGCCTGCATTTATATATTTCCTCCCAAATGAGCTTGCTACCAGATTGATACTGTCAGTAGTACCGCTGGTGAATATAATTTCCTGTGGAACTTCTGCGTTCAAATGGTTTTGAACTGTTGCACGAGCCTTCTCATAAGCAATTGTTATTTCTTGACTTAAGTGATGCACTCCGCGGTGTATGTTGGAATTTTGTTTTTGATAATAGTTGCTCACGGCATCTATTACTTGTGTAGGCTTTTGGGCTGTTGACCCACTGTCCATATACACCAGTGGTTTTCCATTTACCTTTTCTGAAAGTATAGGGAAATCCTGTCTAATTTTTTGAATATTGAATGTACTATTTGTGGTTTTTATTTTCATTTATACTATTCGAATTTTTTGGAAATTTTATCTTCAACATATTCACGTAAGTCTACGTTTTTTATGGTATTTACAACTTCAGAAGCGAACGCATGCATCAATAGCTTTTTAGCATTTATGACACCTACTCCACGTGCACGTAGGTAAAATATTTTTTCTTCATCTAGTTTACCGGTCGTGGACCCGTGCGAACACTTTACATCATCAGCATAGATTTCTAATTGTGGTTTTGTATTTATGGTCCCTGTTTCACTTAATAGAATATTTTTATTCGATTGAAATGCGTTGGTTTTCTGAGCATCTTTTTTGACAAATATTTTGCCATTAAAAGTAGCTGCTGACTTTCCGTCAATGATTCCTTTATAAAGCTGGTTGCTATTGCAATTTGGCTTCCGGTGATCTACGACAGTATGGTTGTCTACTACTTGATTATCAGCAGTTAGATATAAGCCGTTTAAATGGGACTCGATATGTTCATCATCTAACACTATAGTTAAATTATTACGAACCAATGAACCGCTTAATGTAGAGGTATGTGTAGAAAATACACTTTGTTTTTTTTGAATGACTTGTGTGGTACTTATTAAATTACCTAACTCGTGTTCATCTTGAATTTTATAATGATCAAGAATAGCATGCTTATCTATTACTATCTCTGTTAATGCATTACTAAATGTTGATGCTTTGGAATCCACTGTTTCAAACGACTCTATGATTTGTGATTGAGTGTGTTTATCCACGACAATTAAATTACGGGGATGAATAATGGTATTTTCCAATGCTGATGAAACATGAATGATGTGTATGGGTTTTTCAATGATTGCATTTTTAGCAATATGAATAAATACTCCATCTTTAGCCATAGCAGTATTTAATGCTATGAACGGATCTGCAGTCACATCTGCATATTCTGCATAATGTTCTTCAAAAACTTGCGAATTGCTTTTTATGGCATCTACTACACTGCATATTGTTAAGCCTGTAGGAAGATTTAATATGTTTGATAACCCTTCTACAAAAACTCCATTTTCAATAACCACAACATAAGCCTCTTTTAGGAATTTCAGCGGTTCTATTTGTTCATCGCTGCAGTTTTTGTTTGTTGAGAATTTAAGTTTTCCTTTCAGGAGTTTGTCTACACTGATATATTTATATTCTTCGTTTTTTCGCGTTGGTATGTCTTGCTTGTAAAAGCTTTCCATAGCTTTATCTCGAAGTTGTGCGTTGCCAAATAAAAATAATTTGGACGCCTCAAATTCAATAAGTAATTCATCTTTTATTGTATTCGTTTTTATTGCTGTTCCCATTTTATACTGAATTAAGCTTCTACTTCTGCTTTTATATAATCATATCCATTTTCCTCCAACTCTAGAGCCAAGTCTTTTGATCCTGATTTGACAATCTGACCGTTGTATAATACGTGCACGAAATCAGGTACTATATAATCCAATAATCGCTGATAGTGAGTGATGATTACGGTTGCGTTTTCTTCGGATTTCAGTTTGTTTACGCCGTTAGCAACAATACGTAATGCGTCAATGTCAAGACCACTATCGGTTTCATCAAGAATGGATAGTTTCGGCTCTAACATAGCCATCTGAAATATTTCATTTCGTTTTTTTTCGCCACCGCTAAAGCCTTCGTTTATGGAGCGACTGACTAGTGTTCTGTCTATCTCAACTAGCTCTTGTTTTTCTTTCAGCATTGTTAAAAAATCTTTCGCTGCCATTTGTTCTAGACCTTTGTAAGCTCTAATCTCGCTAATAGCTGTCTTTAAGAAATTTATATTGCTTACTCCTGGAATCTCAATGGGATATTGAAATGCAAGAAATATCCCTTCTCTGGCTCTGTCTTCTGCTTCTAGTTCTAGTAAGTCTTTACCGTTATAGAGTACTTCTCCTTGTGTAACTTCATATTCTGAACGTCCTGCAAGCACCGCTGCTAGTGTACTTTTTCCTGAACCATTGGGTCCCATTATAGCGTGCACTTCTCCAACTTTGATCTCTAAATTAATTCCTTTCAGAATTTCTTTTCCGTCTATCGACGCGTGCAGGTTTTTTATTGTTAGCATTTTTTAGTTTTTAATTAAGTGTTTTTATTTTATCCTACTGAGCCTTCCAAGGAAACCTCTAATAATTTTTGTGCTTCAACAGCAAATTCCATTGGCAGTTGACTCAATACGTCTTTACAATAGCCATTTACAATCAAGCTTATAGCTTTTTCGTTATCAATGCCTCTTTGCTTGCAATAAAAAAGCTGGTCTTCACCAATTTTTGACGTTGTAGCCTCGTGCTCCACAATGGCGGTATTGTTTTTTATTTCGATGTATGGAAATGTATGTGCTCCGCATTGATCGCCCATCAATAAACTGTCGCATTGCGAAAAATTACGGGCATTATCTGCACCCTTTGAAATACGTACTAAGCCTCTATAACTGTTGTTACTAAAGCCTGCTGATACTCCTTTTGAAATAATAGTGCTTTTGGTATCTTTACCAATGTGTATCATTTTAGTACCTGTATCTGCTTGCTGATAGTTGTTAGTGACCGCTACAGAATAGAACTCACCTACGGATTTATCGCCTTTTAATATGACTGACGGATATTTCCAAGTAACCGCAGAGCCTGTTTCGACTTGTGTCCAAGATATTTTAGCGTTTTCTTCAAGACAAATTCCTCGTTTAGTAACGAAATTATATACACCTCCTTTACCTTCTTTATCACCTGGATACCAGTTTTGAACGGTGCTGTATTTTATTTGTGCATTTTTATGTGCTACAAGTTCTACGACAGCTGCGTGTAACTGATTTTCATCACGCATAGGTGCTGTACAACCTTCCAGATAACTCACGTGTGAATCTTCCTCTGCAATAATTAAGGTTCTTTCAAATTGACCAGTACCTGCTGCTTCTATTCTAAAATAAGTGGACAGTTCCATCGGACAGCGAACACCTTTTGGGATATAACAAAACGAACCATCCGTAAAAACTGCAGAGTTTAGTGCGGCAAAAAAATTGTCGCTAGAAGGGATAACTGAACTCATGTATTTCCTCACTAATGCGGGGTGTTCTTGAATAGCTTCTCCAAGCGAACAAAAAATAATACCTTTTTCTGCTAAGGTTTCTTTAAATGTCGTTTTAACGGAAACGCTGTCTACAATGACATCCATCGCAACTCTGCTCTCCACTCCAGATAGTCGTTCTTGTTCCTTGACAGAAATACCAAGTTTCTCAAACGTCTTGAGCAATTCTGGATCCACTTCGTCGAGACTATTCAGTACTTTTTTAGGTTTTGGAGCGGAGTAATATATTATATCTTGAAAATCTGGCTTTATATAATGAATATGAGCCCAGTTTGGCTCCTCCATTGTTAACCAATGTCGAAATGCTTTCAATCGATAAGCCAGCATCCAGTCTGGTTCATTTTTTTTAGCAGAAATAAAACGAATAATATCTTCATTTAATCCTTTCGGTGCACTGTCAGCGTCAATATCAGTGACAAACCCATATTTATAATCCGTGTTTATTTTTTGTTCTAGAACCTCGTTCATACTGTTATTTTTTTATTTTTTATCGTTCATTGGGAAATCCAAATTTTAAAAGTTATTTGGATTAATTTATTAAATGTAATGTGTCTTTTTTGACAAATAATTCTTCTTCAGTTTCTCGCCAGTTGTCATCGTCTACACAGCAGTCTACTGGACATACTGCGGCACATTGGGGTTCATCGTGAAAACCAACACATTCTGTACATTTATCAGCTACGATAAAGTAGACTTCGTCAGAAATAGGTTCTTGTTGTTCATTGGCGTCGGCGGTTATTCCACTTTTTGAGGTGAACATCCCTTTAATTAATGTTCCATCAGAAAAACGCCATTCAACCCCAGCTTCATAGATTGCATTATTAGGGCATTCTGGTTCGCAAGCCCCACAGTTGATGCATTCGTCTGTAATTATAATCGCCATTTGTTTCTATCTCTTTGTGTTATGTATACCTCTAGGTTAAAACTTGCAGTAAAGAATACCTAAGTACTTTTACCTTTTAATGTTAAATTACTTATACGCCAAATGATTCTCCACATCCACAGGTTCTACTTGCATTTGGATTGACAAATACAAATCCTTTCCCATTTAGACCTGGTTGGAAATCGAGTTCTGTTCCGACTAAATAAAGAAAGCTTTGTTTGTCAACGACAATTTTTATTCCATTGTCTTCAAAAATCTGGTCAGTTGGTGCTAAAATAGTATCGAACGTTAGCTTATAACTAAGACCAGAACAACCTCCACCTTCGACACCTACTCGAATGAATGTTCCTTCGGGGCTGTCTGCGTTTGCTATTAGACTCAATGCATGTTCTTTTGCGTTTTCTGAAACGGTTATCATGTTATGTATAATTTTTAGTTGTTAGTGTTTGTGTTAATTCGAATTTTCTTCAATTAAATTTTTGAAAGTCCATTCAGTTTCTTTTTCACTATTGGATAAATCTGCTAGTGTTATGTTATCTAGGAGCTTATCAACAGTAGCTTGAACCATTGACCAAAGTGAACGAATAGAGCAATCAACAGAGTTAGTACACAGTTTTAGTACTCCTACATGTTTGGCACAAAATCCGTCATCAAATAAACGGCTATCTAAAGCTCTTAAAACATCATTCACCGTAATGTCGGCAGCAGGCCGTGCGAGTAAATAGCCTCCAACGTGTCCTTTGGTGCTGTTAATTAAGCACTTCATGCGAAGTATTCGGGTTAGTTTGGAAACATTGGGTTGCGATAGTCCTTCAGCTTCGCTAAGCTGCGGGATACTTAACCCCTCGGCATTCTTACACTTCGCTATTCGTACCAATATTCTTAAACTGTACTCATCCTGTGCTGTTATCTTCATTTCTTAAAGTGCTTATAATCCATTACGCTACAAATGTAAGTATAGTTTTTAATCTATACTAAAAAGTATAAGATAATATATACTTAAAAGTACATAATGGTTGTTTGACTGAATTTTATAGGGTTACTGACATACATCGAAATCCTTTTTTTACTCTTAGCGAGCCAAAGCTAGCACTGTTAAAAATAGGGTTAGCATTATAAACTTGAACAGTACAGAAATGAGAGTACGCTGTTTTAAACTACTGTATAGTATAAAAACACGGTTTTTAGATTCAGAGATGTTTGATACTTGTGTACTTCAATGTCTAGGAAGAAGTATTCTGATAATCAACTGTACGATGACTCTTTGGAAAGGTTATACTTTGAATAGCAACTGTTGCACTCAATGAAGGTGAAAAGCCATTGAATAGTTGCGAGTATCAAAATAAACAATTATAGAAGTATATGAAGTCACAATTGCTTCTATTTGAGAGCTTGGATAATCAGAGAGCGTTATTGTTAATGTTTAAAGTAAGGCATACTCAAAAGGAGTATCTAAAATTATTATTTAACCGAAGATTCCTAAATGGTTGTTTTTTCATGCAGATACTGTTTTGTGTTCAAGAATAGGGAATCTTCAAGCAAAACCGTTCTAATCTAAGTACGCTTGTGTTACTCACCTTAAGGGAAGAGTGGTGACTCAATAAGTGAGAGCCTATTCGAACTCTTCTATTAGTACCCCCATTTTACCTATCTGTGAGTCGCGAATAGCTTCCATAAGTTGGGTTTCATTGGTCATTACAAAAGGACCGTACTGAGCCACAGGCTCATTTATAGGTTCGCCACTCAGGAGAATGAATCGAGTGTCAGATGTAGCTCTTAAGTGAATACTCTCACCATCATTAGCATATACGGCCATGTCCTTGGTCAGTATGGTCTTATTGTCTGATTTTAATCCACCTTCTAGTACGTATACTAGTGTGTTAAAAGTAGTTGTGATTGGTATAACTAGCTCTCCATCTTTTTGTAATTCGCCTCTAAGTAGCAGTTGTGGACTATTGGCAGGTGCGGCACCTTTGGTATCTTTATATTTACCACTTACGATCCATAGTTTGGATTTGTCTTCTTCTATTAGTGGTGTATCTCCTAGTTGTATGGGTTGATAATAAGGTTGTGCCATTTTATAGGCTGCAGGGGAGTTTACCCAAAACTGTATAAATTCTAACTCACCTCCGTTTTCTAATAGCTCCTTTGGAAATCGTTCACTGTGTGTGATTCCCTTACCTGCAAACATCCATTGGGTCCCGCCAGCTTGCACAGTAGCTTTTTCTCCTAAAGAATCTCTATGTTCTATGGCTCCTTTGAATACAAAGGTTACCGGACTAAAACCTCTGTGTGGATGTGGTCCTACACCAGCTTCTTGTGGCCTTTGTCCGCCAGGGAGTATTTGGTGCCAGTGGTGTATAAGTAGGAAGGGATCTAAACTTTTAAGTTCATTGTTTGGCAGTGGCTGATCCAGTAAGTGACCACCCATATTGACCTTATCTGCGGGATATATTTTTTTAATACTTCGAAAACTCATGCTATAGTTATTACATGTATATACATATAACAGACTAAATTGTTTGGACTTTTGGGCTGAGGCAGGTTGTTGGATTATTCTCCAGTGGCAGACTCAGGTCTGTATCTTCTATGCATACCTATGAGTAGTTTGCGTATCAGTTGGTCTTTGCAGAGTCTGTAGTGTGTGTGTGTAGATTTACGAAAAAGTGCACTAAGTTCATGTTTCCCAAATTTCATGTCACCCAGCATTAGCGTTTCTAAGATATCATCATCTTTCCAGTTCATGGCTATTTTGAACTTGCGAAGCACCACATTATTGGTAAGTATATTCTCGGGCTCTGGCTGTGTACCCTCACGTTTGCCTCTTTTTAGATTAACAAATCCATTTAAAAAACCTGCTAATTCTCTGTGAGTAGCTTCACGAAAGTCTGCGTCTTCGTCTTTGTAAAGCAGAGCTTTTACGTCAAAGAGTTTTAAGTCTATTCCTCCAGAAGTGAACATGTCGAGCATTTCTTGGTTTTTGAAGTCAAAAGCATATCGTGTTCGGCGTAGTATGTCGTTAGTGGTCATAAATGAAGTAACGAAGGTAGGAAGTTTTAAGTTTAAGCATAAAATTAAAGTAATAGTACAGGGCAATCGCTTAAAAATATGAGTATCGAAGTAGATAACAAATAGAGTTAAGGAGTAGTGTAACCGATGAATTAGCTTTTTCTTGCTTAAAAAGGAAAGAAGATGTTAGATTATTTTATCGAATTAGAAGATCCTAGAGACCCTCGAGGGTTAATTTACGAATTAAAAACGATAGTATTTATAACGATTGCGGCGGTTTTGTCGGGTTGTGATGATTATGAAGAGATAGCAGAATTTGGTAAGCAAAGAAGAGATTGGATAGCACAGTTTGTCACTTTACCCGAAGGGAGAAACATCTCACATGATGCTTTTACAGACTTTTATTCGGTCTTAGACCCTGACAAATTTGCAAGCTGTTTCATAAATTGGACATCATCTATATGCAAAATAGATAAGGAAGAACTTGTCTCAATGGATGGGAAATGTATACGAGGGAGTTACGATAAAGAAAGTGGGAAATCAGCGATATATATGGTAAGTGCTTATGCTACCAATGCTGGCGTAGTTCTCGCACAGAAGAAGGTGAATTCAAAGAGTAACGAGATAACAGCAATTCCAGAGTTGATAGATTTACTTTCACTAAATGGGGCTAGTGTAACCATTGATGCAATGGGGTGTCAAAAAATAATTGCTAAAAAAATAATTGAATCTGGCGGGCAGTACCTTCTTGCAGTAAAGGAAAATCAAAGCACATTATTAGATGACATAGAATACAGTTTTAGAGACTTAACCATAGATGACAGATCTAAAACGCTTGAGAAATCTCATGGTCGAATAGAGGAACGCAAATGTGAGATTATTAAAGACATAAAACTGATAGAACAAGCGGAAGAATGGGAAGAAATAAATACACTCGTTAAAATCACTACAAAACGAACCGAAATAATTAAGAACCATACATGTACAGAAACACGCTACTATATCAGCTCACATAATCGGACAGCAGAGCACCTGAACCAAATAGCTAGAGGGCACTGGGGCATAGAAAATAATCTACACTGGCAATTGGACGTTACATACAATGAAGACCATTCTAGAATCAGAATAGGCAATGGTGCTGAGAACTTCAGTACAATTAGAAAAATAGCCCTAAACACATTAAAACAAGATAAAGCTTCCAAGAAATCACAAAAAGTCAAACGTAAAACTGCAGGATGGAATCTGGAATATTTAGAAAAAATTATGAATATAGATTGTTTTTAAGCGATTGCCCTGGTAATAGTATTGATTGAGGTCTTAGAATTAGTGGGCTTAGATTTCTTTGTTATTGAATTTTTCTCTAAACCTAAATTTATTCTTATTCTTAGACTTAGATTCGCATTCTAATGTCTCGGGTAGCCATACATACACTTGGGTGCAAGCTCAATTTTTCGGAGAGTAGCACTATAGTTCGTCAACTAGAGGGTAACGGGTTCTCTCGTGTAGACTTCAGTGATGAAGCGGATATATATATCATAAATACCTGCTCAGTCACAGATAATGCGGATAAAAAATGCAGAACAACGGTGAAGTCTGTGCTCAAGCAAAATCCGGAAGCGTATGTAGTAGTGATAGGATGCTACGCACAGCTTAAGCCTACAGAAATCTCTCATATACCAGGAGTGGACATGGTGCTAGGTGCAGCTGAGAAATTTAATATGATGGAGCACCTTCACTCATTGAAAAAAGAAGAAGAAGCTATTGTATTTAATAAAAATATAAAAGAGACTCGAGACTTCATACCTGCATTCAGCTATGGAGATAGAACTCGAAGTTTCTTAAAAGTACAAGACGGATGTGACTATTTCTGCTCATTCTGCACGATACCATTAGCAAGAGGTAAAAGTAGAAATGCTACTGTAGCGGAGACGGTGGCTAAGGCTAAAGAAGTAGCTGCTACAGATATCAAAGAAGTTGTAATTACAGGAGTAAATATTGGGGATTTTGGTGCAGACCAAGAGTATGCTGAAACGTTTTACGACCTGATAGTGGAGCTAGATAAAGTAGAAGGAATAGACCGATATC